>Ga0180433_10005223_pt1 | contig 17696 bp, 18 predicted proteins | sample SS_ome_8_FD_132980 | JGI IMG/M metagenome (GOLD analysis project Ga0180433, IMG submission 132980) | Hypersaline lake sediment archaeal communities from the Salton Sea, California, USA - SS_1_D_1 metaG | ecosystem: Environmental > Aquatic > Non-marine Saline and Alkaline > Hypersaline >... | reverse complement strand
TATTTTCCGAGGGCGTCATATATATTTTTAAAGACATTTATTTTATTTATTTATTTAGTATTACTTGTATTAATAAATAATTGAGAGGAAAAATCATGCATACGATGATAATAACCCCAAAACCAAATGACCATGAAGTGACTATACTCGCAAAAGAATTTAATAGAAGGGGGTATAGTGTTGAATTTTTTATCCCTGAAAATGTAAAAGTCATGGTAAATTCTAATTATTTTGGAGAACTAATTGAGTCATTAGAGCCTAAAGCAGCTTTAGTAAGGGGCTTTGGAGCCGATGCTACTCAAAAAATCTTTTTTAGACTTGATTTATTGAGTGCAATGGAAGAATATGGGATCAGACTTATGAATTCAAGAAATGCTTTAGAAATTTCTAGCGACAAGTTTTTAACTTCGGTATATTTGGAACGATACAAAATCCCTACACCTAAAACAGTCATATGTGAAAATCCAGATGATGCATTAGCTTCATTTGAGGATCTTGGTGGTGATGTGGTGATAAAACCTCTTTATGGATCAAAAGGGATAGGCATCTCACGATTATCGGATAAAGGATTTGCAGAGAATGTAATTTATTCTTTAGCAGAGTTAAATCATGTTTTTTATCTCCAAGAATTTGTGGAACATCAAAACAGAGATATTCGTGTTTTAGTGCTTGGAAATAAAGCTATCGCAGGAATGTATCGAGTAAGCGATAATTGGAAAACAAATATTCATGCGGGAGCACATGTGGAGCCAATTGAGTTAAGTGAAGAGTTGAGAACAATTGCAATTAAATCTGCTCAAGTCACAAAAACAGAAATTGCAGGTGTAGATATCATTGAGACCGAAAAAGGATTTCAAGTATTGGAAGTTAATTCTATACCTGGTTTTACTGCGCTACAAAAAGTTACAGATATTAATCTTTCCTCAGAAATTATCGAATTCTTCTTGAATAATGCTAATTAAGTACAATTTAGTTTTACAAAAAAGAAGTAATAAAAATAAAAAAAACAATGATATTTTATAAATCTTCAATTAAGCCAATCAAGGCTGCAATGATGACTAATACACATGCCCAAATTCCCGCTCCAAAGAGAACCAGTAATATTCCTAAGATAAGTAATACGAGCCAGTGAAATGGTAGTGGTTTATTTGGTTTTAAAGCAACTAAAAAGGTCAGCACTACAACTACTAAACCTACAATGAAATTCAAAACAACGTCAAGTCCAAATACAGGATCAATGAATCCATAGTTTTCAATACGGGCTAATCCTAAAATTAATGTTATTAATCCTACTACTGCACCGAGAACGGTTAAAAGCTTCATTATTCCTTCATTCTTATAATGTTTCGCCATTTTCTGCTTCACGATTATGTTTTAATTATTAAATATAAGATAATGAGAGATAAAAATATATTACATTTTCTTAAAAAAAAAATTATTTATAAAATAGGATCAAAAAAAGACTAATTGTAATACATTGATAATATCGGGATATTTTCGATTTTTATATAGAATCGCTTCGGCAAAAATTATGTGATCGAAGAGAAAATTACTAAATTTAAAAATGAATTATCAATTGCTAAAAATTTAGCAAAGAATCAATACGCAGATCAAGATTATTATAAGGAAATTATCTCTCACCTAAAAAAAATGATTATATTCTACGAGAAGTTGAAAATATGGGACATTTCTGAGTAATTTAATATAAAATCAAAGATTTTTAGATTTCTAATAAATTCAAATCGAATTCGTTTTTTAAAATTTTAAATATTTTTTGGATTGGTAAGCCTGCAACATTAGAGGGAGAACCTTCGATTTTTTCGATAAACATGCTTGCTTTATCATTTATAGAATAAGCTCCAGCTCTTCCTTCCCACTCATCATTTGCTAAATAATTATGAATTTCTTCTTCAGATAATGGTAAAAATGAGACTAAAGTCTTATCGTAATCTACAATCAACTTAGAATTGTTAAGTTGAGTTATTGCAATACCCGTGATTAAATTATGAGTCTTATTGTTCAATTTTTTTATTGTTGTAAAGGCTTGTTCCTTGTTCTTAGCTTTACCAATAATTTCGTCTTGAAGTTGAACAATAGTATCTGCCGCAATAACAATAGTATCATCTTTTGTATTTTTGCGTCTTAATATCTCTTTAGCTTTCCTTGCCTTGAATTCAGCTAATTTCATGACTAATTTAATAGGATCCTCTATTTTTTTCTTGAATTGCTCTTCATTTATATCTGTTATTAGTGTCTTAAAAGGAATAGCCAGTCTCTTAAACAATTCTCTTCGATCCACTGATCTTGACGCAAGGATTATTGTTCTCATATCATATTCTATAGTTATTTTTATATATTAGTAAGGAGTAGGAAGGTATAAGTTGTAAATCTTTCGAGATAAATATAAAGTAAATAAAAGTATTTTAAGCAAGAGCTGTAATATAAATTAAAAGAATAGAAAATATTGGAGTTAACTGTATATGGATTATTTCATCGTGATTTTTGTATCGTTATTAATTTCATATTTCATTATATTCTATGCATATTTACACTATTCTAATAGAATTGAAATATTAAATAATTTTATTGGTTTTATCGCTCTTAGTATGGTTCTATTTCACATTCTTACATTATTGATACTTATGTATCAAGATTTTTCACTCCATTTAGATTTAGTACCGGGATTTCTATTTTGTTTTGGGTTTCCTATTGCTTTAAATCTCATATTAATCGTAATCAGCTCTTTCTTAGTTTTTTGTTATAAAAGATTTTTTAAATCTAAAGATCTTAAGAAATTCAAATTAAAGTTAGAAAATAGTTTAGCAAAAAGGAGTAAAAGTAGGAATGATACATATCGTAAGATTCCCCACGTCCTAATTTTTATTGGATTGATATTTTTATGGGTAATAGGAGCACTTTTTATTATTAATCTTACAGGTTCCAGCGAAGGAATGGTCCCCAGTGAAAACAACATGCTTCAACTTTATATTAATTTATTAAGCTCTCCAGGCAACACGAAAAATATATTATTTTCATTAGGATGGTTTTATTACTTACTTTTTTTCTTTTTTTATATTTTTTGTATCTTTATGCTATTTAATGAATTTACGCGAAAATCCAGAACTTTATCCTATCCATTTAACTTTTTCTGCTCGGTTTTTTTATGTGAAAATGAACGAAATAGTTATGGAACCTATCTTCATTTCGCGATTGGATTAATGTTTGCATCGTTAATCTCTCCTCCAATGGTATTATTCTCCATTTTAGGGATATGCTCAATTTCTGATTTAATGACAAGTCAAATTGGAATCCGGTTTGGAAAAAACCACATTAAGTGGAATAATAATAAAACTTGGGAAGGAACTGTTGCTGGGATAGTGTCAGCATTTATAATATGCTTTGTATTTCTAGGATGGGTATGGGCATTAATCTTTACTTTGATATTCTTTATATTTGATGTTTTAACCTTAAAACCACTTAATATTTCAGATAATCTTATTGTACCAATTGCTTGTGCCATTGCTTATGTCTGTATACGATTTATTTTTAATTTAGATTATACAATTACATTTATAGAATTATTAGGAATCTGAAATGATTATAAATGGTAAATTTGTCTTTTTTAAGTAAAAATTTTTATTCTATTCAACCTTAGTGACTAAGAAAATGTTTTTTCTGCCAACTACCCTCATTTATCTTGCATTTTCAATCGCGACATTGGCATATACACTTAAAAATCGTAAAATTAAAATAAAAAATCATCATTTCATAAACGAACTCCTTATTGCTCTACTTTTATTTAATGCAGGAATTCTTTTTCCCTTCATGTACCAATTTCACAATCCAGATATTTCTATGGGTGTATTAAACACCTTATGGTTATTATCATCAGTTCTATTTGTAATTGAAATGATTGTATGGATTTTAATGCTGCTATATAATGCGATTAAGTCACTTAGAAATCCAGATATGCTCAATAAACGTGATTATAGCTTATATAAAAGTATGGTAGAGAACAATTGGAATGATAATATTAAAGATGAATTTGGAAGGAAAATCCTTCATTTATTTACTTGTTCCGTCGTCTTTGTATTTTGGATAATTGGTATGATTTTTAATGAATTAGGTTTTTTGAATTTAATACAATTAGATATTTACACTTTTTCTTATTGGTGGATAATTACAATCGGGTATACATTTGTATTCATGTTTCAAATTGCCGATCTTGCTCGTCTTAATTACTTCTATACACTCCCCAAATGGGCTAAGAAATGGTATTTGTCTATGCGCCCAAAGGAGTTAGATACATTCATCGCATCAACTCCTTTAGTTTTATCATTTGTTCCATTTGTTTTTGCTCCTTTTCCAATCTTTGCTGCTGTTGCTTGTATTACTACAGCCGCAGATGCTGCTGCATGCTTAGTTGGAAAAAAAATTGGAAAAACTCAACTTAAAAGAGGATCGGAAAAAACTTTTGAGGGTTTTTTCGCAGGAGGTATATCGACTTTTACAATTGTACTGACGATTATGTTTTTGTTTAATCAATATATTTCAATAAATTTGACAAAAATTTTCTTGATGGCGATAGTTGCAACAATCCTATTTCTAATAGTGGATTATTTTGTCGATTTCATCTCGGATAATATTTTAAATCCATTCTTAACTGGTTTAGGGATGTGGATTATTTATTTATTATAAAAGAGTTTATCCTCCAAAATAGAGATAAAGAAAAGTGATATCATCTTCATTTTTTAGCGCAATATTTAAAAAGTTATCGCTTCGATAACTTATTCCATTGATTATAATTGAGAGAAATGGGCTAAATTCCCCTTCTTTTTTTTTATCCCATATAAGGTTATAAAAGTCTTCTCCATACACCCCTCTAAGATATTCTAACAACTCTTTTACGGTTATTGGATTACTAAATTTAAATTTTTTATGCAAAGTCTTAGTCAATTCATTGAATGGAGGTTCAAATGAAAGAGAAAGTTCAATCAATTTTGTGTCTGCTCGAATTATTATATAGTTCTAATTATTTTGAATTGGACGAAATATAAATTTTTGATGATTATTATCTATAAAAACTTATGATTGAAGAGAATAGGAAAATTATCTTTGTTAAAGTTTTAACAATTAAATTATAAAGAGAGCAAAAACCTTTTGTTTAACATTAAATTTAGGTGAACATTATGGCTCAAGTAATATATGTATCAACTAAGAACGTACGGGATGCTTGGCTTTCAGCTTTAGTACAAGTCTTATATAATGGCGACGATATTAAGACAGAATATGATAAAGATGGTGAACCTCCTTCTAAAGATGCTTCCGTTCTTATCGAAATTATGGATCCTTTTAGTGATCCGATTATGAGAAAGGATAAAATTATGACATTCAAAACAAAGTATGGGAATTCTTACGAAATATACGGTTGCATGGCCGATACTTACTTAATAGGATCAATACAGAGTGGTTATATTGAAGAGATTTTAGAGGGGACTAATGATCATTATATATGGGATTCTGGTGCGAGTTTTCCCTATTCCTATCACGATCGAATATTCAATTATGTTCCATTTTCCTTAGAAGATACAATACATGTAAATTATGATTTAGAGATTGTTGATAATGAATTTGTTAAAAAGCATCAAAAACTGATTCATTCTGAGAAAATCACTGATGATGGATTAACATGGAAATTAAAGAATCTTGTCGAATTTAATCTAAAGAAGAAAATAACCCAACAGATGGGTATTGATAAAATACCAATTGGGATAATAGAATTTCCAAGAATCAATCAGATAGAATACATTATTCAAAAATTGAAGGAGAAACCATATTCTCGCAGAGCACAAGCAATCACTTGGCGACCTCTCGTTGATCCTTTCCATTCTGATCCTCCATGCCTACAGCGCATTTATATGCGAATAAAGAATGATAAACTTATTATGCAAACCACTTGGAGAAGTCGAGATTTATTTCGAGCTTGGGAGGCTAATGTAAATGGAATGATTAGGATTCAAAAATATGTAGCAGATCAACTAAATGTAGATGTAGGGCATTATTTAGATTTTAGCAATTCTCTGCATATATATGGAAACACAATTGAAGAAGTTAACGATATGCTGAAACGAATGAAAAATAAGGGAGAAAACTTCCCTGACGACATTAAAGATTTAATTCAAACGAACGTTCACTAATATTATTTGAGAGTAAAAATACGAGGGAATACATTTCTTGTGTTATTCCATAATTTCTCTTCTATTTCTTCAGCACTTATCTTTTTAATTGAAGAGATATCGTTTAAAACGTTTTTAATCATAGCAGGGGTCCCAATTTCGCCTGAAAATTTAACAGGACCATCACTTTCTAGTAAGATATGATCTAGATCAACAAAAGAAACTGTTTTCTTCACAGCAGGGGAATATTTTACTGCGGGTGTTATTGAGAAATAATATCCTTGTTCTATACCCAATTTCAGATATTTTTCCGGACCAGAATACCAGTGGATGTTAATATTAGGGATGTCAAAAGAAGGAAGGATGTCAAAAATTTGCTTTTCTGCACCTTTACTATGGAGATTAACAGGTAAATGTAGTTCTTGAGCAAGCGAAAGCATACGATTAAATATTTTTAACTGTAATGGATATAAATTTGCATCTTTAATAAAATGATGATCCAACCCAATCTCACCAATCGCGCATAATTGCGATTCTTTAGATCTTATTAAATCAGCAATAGAATCAAGTTCAGTTTCAATATTTTTATTCATTTTAACTTCTTCTGGATGAATTCCTAATGCGGGATATACCGACTCAGAATTTTCAGAAATTTCTAAGATTCTCTTCTGACTCAATGCACTCATCGAAACAGCGATTATCTTTCCAACTCCAACTTGATTTGCTTCTTGAATAACTTCATTAGGGTTCAAATACAAGTTAAGATGGCAATGAACATCAATTAACAATTTTTAAACCTTTTTATTATTGTATAGAAGATAATAATTCTATAGTTGATTTATCTCTTCCCTCAGTTTCACGATTTTCATAACTAATTTAAATTTTCCTTGGGGGTATTCCTGATTATCTAAAAAATTCTTTAGCGTCTCCAATTCTTTTAATAAATAATTCTTGATATCCTCTTTGGTAACAAATCCTAAAATTTTAGGTAATGGTTCAAATTTTTCTATTCTTTTCACTCTTAGATCTGATATTGTTTTAGCAAGTTGAGCTTGAAAGCCTTTTGCTTCCGTAATATCTGACCCATCTAACATATCTAAAGAGGTTTGTAAACCATCGATAAATGCTTCTAAATCTTTAATATCCACTTTACTATCGTTCATAATCAACACTAGTAAAAATTAATATCTTAGTTTTCAACAAGATGGGTTTTAAGTAATAATTATTTCTAATTATTTGTTGATAATATAGATTACTAATGCTTTTACTCTATAGAAAATTAGACGTATTGAAATATTTAAATATTACTTCAGCTAACGATTGCAAAACAATAGTTTTCAATTCATCATTATGGATACGAATTCTGTCAGAGAATTCGATTTGTAGTGTTTGGCTGTTCCTAAACCGGCTTGCCCCGTATTTTTTGGTTATGAAACCTCCAGAAAGAATATATTCTCGCCTTCTTGGATGACCTGGTGCAATTGAAATGTCTTTATCTAAAAAATTTTTTATAATATCACCACGTATATTATCCTCCCATTCCTTTTTTTTTATGGGTTTTGCATATAATGATTTAAGGTTATCCGTTCCTAAAATTATATCCACGTCCCTAAAGCCTCGTGGGCGGCTATCGACTTCAAATCCATGAATATCTAAAAGTAAAGATTGATTATAGCAGGTTATGTTATGGGTTATATATTTTACTAAATTATTATGATAAGAGAGGTAAAAATCCTTGGCTAAAGTGGAACTTTGATTAAATGCTTTCTCAGAAGGTCTATTTAAATCGATTTTACTTCTTGCAATATTACAAAATATAAAGGATGGCTTTTTACTTTGATTTATTTTCTCATAATAAATATTTTTTATTTGTTGGATTAAATCCTGAGCAAGAGAAATTGTATTCTTATCAATTCCAAGGACTCCATTTATTCTTGGGGGGATTTTTTCACATAATAATTCTCCTCCATGAGGAACCGATAATATGAGCGGTATTGTGCCCTTTGCGTGCATTATATATTTATTTAGATCTTCCATGATTAAATCAAGATTGCTTGCGTTAATTTAGAATAATTTAAAAATAAAATAAAAAAAAGAAATTAATAACCCAAAAAAATAGCACGCACGATAATAAAAACACCCAACCATAATCCAAAACCTATAATTCCAAAGATATAATAGGCCCAGATATTCTTTCCTTTGGTAAAGATTAAGTGACAAAACAACCAAGAAATTAATGCTCCTAGTACTCCAATTATAATATCGCTAGTGATATTTTGCCAGCTATCAAGTCTTCCCTCAAACTTCCATCCAATTTCGATAAAGAGGAGATTTTCTAGCAATTCCCAAGCAATCAAAATAATAAAAGTTAGTATAAAGACAAGAAGCAAGGAAAAGATTGGAACATGGCCTTTATTTTTAGGAATAGTATAAAACAGGCTGAAAAATAAAAATACACCTATCCCAAAACAAAAATGGCCTATAGAAAAAATATCTAGCCAAGAAATACCTACTTCCGCAATCGTTTCAGCAATAAACTCATTTAAAAGCATAATTTTTCACATTTTTCCACTGATAAATTACAAATTTAATTTTGAGAGTATATTAAATATATTATATCAGTCTTTTAAATTTAATATTATTTAGTGTCCCTAATTGAAAGAAGGAATTGCCTTTGTTGCGTATTATCAAAAGCAAAATATTTACAGTTTTAATGCCTTAATCGGAGCTATTGAAACAGATGATAAACTCAAGGATTTAAGTATCTCTTATATACGTGGCAAGCAAAATTTATTTAAAGAATTATTAAAAATTAAGAAAAAACATGTAAAGGTAGTTTTAGGAATCTCTTTTTTTACTACACAGTTATGGGCGATTAATAATCTTGTTAACGAGTTAAGAAAACAATTTTCAAATGAAATTTTAATAATAGCTGGAGGGCCCCACCCTACCGGGAAACCATTTAGAACTCTAAAGATGGGTTTTGATATTGTTGTAGTAGGAGAGGGAGAGAAAACTATCTGTGATTTGCTTCAAACGATAAAGTATGATGAAGAAATTCATGAGGTTAAAGGAATCGCCTATTTGAATAAAAGTGGTGAATATATATTTACTGGAAAAAGAAATTTTATAGATTTGGATTTCTATCCTCCATTTCCAATTAAAAATACGCAGTTTGGAGCCATTGAAATCACAAGGGGTTGTCCTTATGTTTGTTATTACTGTCAAACTCCTTATATTTTAGGTACTCAACCACGACACAGAAGTGTAGAATCCATTTGCAAATATATAAAAATTATGAAAAAAGAAAATTTGACTGATATTCGCTTTATATCTCCAAATGCGTTTTCTTATGGTTCGATGGATGGGAAAACGATTAATATTATAAAAATTGAAGAGTTATTAATCAATGTTCGAAAGATTATTGGCAACACAGGAAAACTGTTTTTTGGATCATTTCCTTCAGAAGTCAGACCAGAACATGTAACAAGAGAAACACTTGGGTTAATTTTAAAATATGCAAATAATGATAATATTATTATTGGTGCTCAATCTGGTAGCCAAAGAATCTTAGATTTATGTCATCGAGACCATTCAATAGAGGATGTAGTAAATGCTGTGGAACTTTGTATAAATATGGATCTGAAAGTTTATGTAGATTTCATTTTTGGTTTACCAAACGAATCCGAAGAAGATGTTAAACTAACCATTAAAATGATGGATATCTTAACTAAAAAGGGTGCTAGAATTCATACTCATGCTTTCATTCCACTACCACAAACTCCATTTGCCCAAAAAAAAGTTAAACCTCTAAGTAAAAAGTTAAAAGATGTAATTAATAAGCTAAATTCTAAAGGTTTAGCGTTTGGTGAGTGGAAAAAACAAGAACAATTAGCGATTAAAATTTCTCAATATCTTAGAGAAACAAGGGAAGCTTGAAAAATTTATTGTGTAATAATTACATTTTCACCCTCAATCGTTAGGAAACCTTCTTTTTCTAATTGTTTTAAAATTTCATAAATCTTCTTTATACTTAATTTCATTTTTTGAGATAGATCTGAAACTGCTATCTGTGAATTTTTCAAAAGATATTTAAGTATTTTACCACGCAATTCCCGTGTAGAACCCTTAAATTTTGATTGTTTACGATAATGACTACTTCTTTTATTTAATTCAGGATGTGTCTTTTTAAGCATAACTCCGTAGTCCATCAATGCATAATACCATTCGCGAGGATTTTCAGAATCTATAGTTTTTTTTACTATAGGCAATAGTTCCTTATCAGAAACTGAGGAGGAGCCAGGAAAGAAGAAATAAATATAGACTCTCCTTATATTAGTTTCGATGAAAAAAGTTGGAAGATTAAATGCAAAAGATAGTATGGAACAAGCGGTATTATAACCTATTTGAGGGAAGGATTGCAACGTTTCAATATCCTCTGGCAGATTTCCCCCATAATCTCTAACAATTCTCGTTGCTATTTCTTTTAATGCTATAGCTCGTTTATTGTATCCAAGACCTTGCCATATATTCAATACTTTATCCAGTGGCGCTTCCATCAAGGATTTAAAATCTGGAAATTCTTCAATAAATTCAATAAATTTCTCTGAAACTCGATTAGTTTGAGTTTGTTGTAACATGATTTCTGAAACCAATACGCGATATGGAGTAATATTATTCCTAAATGGAAAATCTCGTTTATTATTTTTATAATATGAATAAATTAATTCTTGGAACTTTTTAATAACATCATCATCTAAATTCTTTGTATGATATAATTTATGAAAATCAGTAATGAAAATTTTTAATGCACCAAATATATTCTTTTTATTGAAAATCCAAGAGTGCTAATGAATTTAATTAATATAAATAATATTTTATAAACTGATAGCTTAGGAATATTATTTGGCAATATTGAATGCAAATTCTGTTACTCCACCCTCGATCTTCTTTAAGTTTAATTTATACCCCGAAGTATCAATTATATGAAGCATAGGACGATTTTCTAACAGAATAGATCCACTAAATGTTTTATAATTTAACTCTCTTCCAATCTTTACTAAATAATTCAGTAAAAAGCGAGTTATTCCTAAACCACGCCAATCTTTATGAACCACAAAAGCTAATTCTGCAACCGATGGTTTGGTTGTCTTAAAAAATGCTCCAATAGCCACAATTTTTTCCTCTCCACCTTCATTATAAATCCCAACTAAAATCATATCTGTGGAATAATCAATGTTTACCATGGGTTGTATTTTTTTGTGTCGGAAATCTTGTACGGGTGAAAAGAATCGAAGATACCTATCTTTCTCATCTAATGAATAATGAAGTTCTTGCATCATTCTTTCATCAGTGGGTTTAACAGGTCGAATTTTAATTGTTTTTCCATTTTTCAAAGTAAGTGAAGTTTCATACTTCTCTGGATAAAGACTTATCCTACCATCTATTGAAACAGGTAATTTTTGATCCGAGTAGACATAATTCCATTTCTTTGCATGTGCTAATAATTCTTCTCGAAAATCGGGATGGGCGATATTTATCATCTCTAATACTCTCTCTCGTACACTTTTACCATAGAGGTAGGCAATTCCCCATTCTGTTGCAACATAGTGAATGTCTCCTCTCGTGATTACCACTCCTGATCCAGGTTGGAGGTAGGGTACAATCCTCGAAACAACAGTACCATCCTTTAATGTTGCAGTTGATGGTAATACCATTATCGGTTTTCCCTCTTTTGCTCTTCCAGCGCCTCTTACGAAATCTACTTGACCACCTATTCCACTATAAAATTGATGACCTAGTGAATCAGAGTTTACTTGTCCTGTTAGATCCACAGAAAGAGCGGCATTTATTGCTACTTGCTTTTTATTCTGACTGATGATATATGGATCATTAGTATAATCACATGGATGGAATTCGACCATAGGATTATCATCTACAAAATCATATAGTTTTCGAGAACCCATAACAAAGGAACAGATTATCTTGTCTTTATGAAGAGTCTTCTTTTTACATGTTACTACTCCCTCCTCAACTAAATCAACTATCCCATCAGAAAAAACCTCACTATGGACGCCCAGATCTTTTTTTTCTACAAGTTCTTGAGTGACTGCGTTTGGTATTTCCCCTATACCCATTTGAATTGTTGATTCATCTTCTATCAATGAGGAGACAAATCTAGCAATTTTTTTTGAGTTTTCATCTGGTTCACCATAAGAAAACTCGATAATATCATGTTTAGCGGGGACATATGCGTCGATGTCATCCATATGGATAAATGAATCTCCTAAGGTCCGTGGCATATTGGGATTAATCTCAGCAATCACATATTCAGCTGCCTCAGCAATAGGTTTAACAATATCGACATTTATACCATAACTACAAAAACCATATCTATCTGGAGGGCTTACTTGAATCAGAGCGGTGTCTAAGTGCATTTTTCCTAACTTAAATAACCACGGGATCTCCGACAAGAGCATAGGAGTATAATCAGCTTGTCCAGCTCTTATGTATTTTCGAAGCGATTTCCCGATAAAAAAAGCATTGTGTCTAAAAAGGTCCTCTATTCCTCCCGCAGTTTCATAGTAATCTAAATCACTCAAACTAAGAAAGTGAAGTATTTCGATGTCAGGTAGATCAGGACCTAATTCAATGAGTTTTCTCGTTAAATCTATGGGCTCTGCACAACCGGAATCTATAAAAATTCTATCCCCGGGATTGATATACTTTTTTATAGCGTTGGATAAGGAAACTTCTTTCTTTTTATAATTTTGTAAGGATTTAAAATTATCATTATTTTTATGTGCGCACATAATAGTCAATTATTATTATTTATCTATCAACTATGAATAGGTTTTTACTGATTTTAAATAAAACGATTAGTAATTCTAGGAGATAGGACAGAAAGAAATTTTAAATACAATATCAATGAGAAATAGGAACTAACTTATGGTTTTTTAGCTCATTTAAAATTAAATCCACTGTTTTATTCATATATCTTCCTTTTTGTATTTTACAAGTTTGTGCCACTTTCTTAAAGTTAAACGATTCTGCCAGTGCATCCATATAAGAAAGATTGTACAAGATAGAGATATTTTTATTATTTCGCATGAACAAATTATCTAATTCTGCTTTAATTTCATTTCTACTTATCTTGTTATTCTTGGTTTTAATTCTTTTTATAATCTCCTCAACACTGTGTTTAAAATGGATGCTTCGCATCTTGGAGATTAATGAACTTAAAACTATGGTATACAGTATTAATACATCAAAATGTTCTCCATGCATGGTGGCAAGTTTTATCTGGATGTCTTGTAATATTTCTTGAATATAATTATCATCCATACCCTTGATTTCTTTAAAGGGTAAGAAGAAGCTATAATATTTCTCTTCTAAAAAGAAATGAAGATTCTCATAAAATAACTCTTTAAATCTCTTTATCACTAAACCAGAATTTTTTATACGTACTGAGACCTCGGGGGTTCTGCCAACTACTGTATCTGAACCTTTTTTATAGAACTGTTGTTCAATAAGATTATCTGTAGCAATTAACAATCTTTTCATAACCATAAATATGATAAAACCCCTAAATAATCTCAATTAATCATTCTAAAATGACTCAAGACAATAATAAAACTAATTCGATTTAAGATTTTGCATATCAAAAAACTCACATCCAAAATTATTTATGAAATTGAGATGGCATTTTGTTTATAGGAAATTAATTATCATCAGAAAAAAATAGTTCTACGAGATAAAATTTATTACTTAGATTATCATGTATATCATAATTACTTTAATAAAAAAAATATAGTCTCTATGTTAAAATTTAATAAAAATTAAAGAGGTTATCAATAATGGGATTGAAATTAGCAACGACATTTGCAATTATGTTTTTATTTGCCCTTGTTTATGCAGTGGTATTTGCTTTAGGGATTTGGTTCCTTCCCACTAATATTTTTGGATTGTTAATAATGGTAGGATTCACTCTCTTAATCGTTCTTTTCCAATATGGAATCTCCCCTTACATCATTCAATGGATATATCGGATTGATTGGATTCCTTATGAAAATTTTATGCGAGAATATCCCCACCTTTCTGAAGCAGTTGATAAAGTAGCATCTTTACAAGGAATTAAACATCCAAGAATGGGAATTATTCATGATCTCAACCCTAATGCTTTCACATTCGGACATACAAAAAATAATGCACGAATTGTAATTACTGATGGTATTTTACGTTATTTAGATGAGGAAGAGCAAACTGCGGTCGTCGCTCATGAATTAGGGCACGTAGTTCATAATGACTTTATAATTATGACCGTAGTATTCGCCATTCCACTGATTTTATTAACGATTGCTCGATGGTCATATTATGCTGTTCGATTTTCTGGAAGAAGATCTGGTGACCGTGACGGAGGAGGAAATATTGCATTAGTCTTATTTGCTGTTGCTGTTCTTTCATATATAGCATACTATGTTGGATATCTGGTATCATTAGTCGTGAGTAGAATCAGAGAGTATTACGCAGATGAACATTCAGCAGAATTAACGGAAGACCCCAATACATTATCAACCGCTTTAGTGAAGATCGCCTACGGGTTACTTAGTGGAGGAACTGAGGCTCAGATTAAAGAAAGAAATAAGTCAAAAGTTAGAGCGCTCCGAGGATTAGGTATATTTGATCCTAAAAAGGCGAAACATTTAGCCGTGGAGGGTGTTGGAAGAGCTGGGGTTATTTCAAATGATGCAATTCAAAGGGCAGCTGGTTGGGATTTGTTTAATCCATGGGCAAAATATTTTCAGATATTCAGCACTCATCCACTACCTGCTAAAAGAATACAAAGATTAAATCAACAGTGTGAGGAATATGGAAAATCTGTAGAGATAGATTTTTCAGAAGCAAGAAAACTCAAAGAAATCCAAGTGGGAAAATCAATGGCAGGAGAATTTTTAACAGATTGGTTCGTAAAGTCACTTCCCTCCTTAATCTTTATATTATTACTTATTTTCACTGGGCTTTGGGTTTTTGGATTCTTCTTTTCTACGCCATTCAGCACTTTAACGACTCTTCAAAACTTGTTACTACTTTGGGCAGTTGGATTTGTCATTGTGGGGCTTGGATATATAATAAGGACCTCGTATATGTATCGAAGTGGTTTTGAGCCAAAATCAATTTTAGATTTAGTAACAGTGATAAATGTTTCCCCTGTTCGACCTGTGCCAGCAATCATCGAAGGAACTATAATAGGAAAAGGAATTCCAGGATACTATTTTAGCGACGATCTATTTTTTCAAGATGATACGGGTCTCTTATATATCGATTATCGGTTTGGATTAAGTATTGTGGATTTTTTCTGGGCAATTGCGCGAGTAAATCGATTAATTGGGCAAAAAGTACGGATTCGGGGATGGTACAGAAGAGGACCCAGCCCCTATCTACAAATTGACAGATTAGAAACAGAAAGTGGAAAGACTTATCGAAACTACTCTAAACATATTTCGTATATAGGAGCGATTATTTTCTTTATCATCGGGGCAGCTCTTTTCTATTTCTGGTTCACATTACCATTCTAAATATGATTTTTTTTATTCTATATATTTTTCCCTTTATTTTAATAAAACTAATAATTTAATCTTATCATAATCATGGATAAAAACAATAATGTTGAATTAATGGCTCCTTTAAAGAATATTCAATCGTTAAATGCCGTAATTCCAAATGCTGATGCCGTTTATTTTGGTGTAGAATCTCTTAATATGAGAATTTTTAGCGATAATATTAAATTGCGCAATTTGAGTCAATTCACTAAAGTTTGTCATGATAATAATATCAAAGCCTATCTCACCACCAATATTATTATTTATGAAAATGAGTTCAATATTCTTGATAATATATTAGAGACAGCGAAAAAGTCCGAGATTGATGCCATCATCATCCACGAAATTGGAGCAATTGAACTTGCTAAGGAAAAAGGATTGCCCTTTCATATATCAACACAAGCAAATGTATCCAACTCGCGATCTGCTCGATTCTATGAAAATCTAGGAGCAGATCGTTTGATTCTAGCACGAGAGTTAAGTTTAGATCAAATAAAGGAGATTAAAAGCACACTTACATCAACTGAAATAGAAACATTTGTTCATGGTGCTCAGTGTACATCTATTTCTGGACGCTGTTATTTTTCTGCTGAAGTCTGCGGCGCCCAAGAATATTCTGCCAATCGTGGCAGATGCATCCAACCCTGCCGACGACGATGGAAAGTATATGATGACCAATCAAATGAATTTTTATACGATGGTGTGTTTTTTATCAACGCCAAAGATCTATGTATGATAGAGTATATCCCCCAGTTAATCGAAGCCAAAATTGATGCCTTTAAAATTGAAGGGCGAATGAGAGATCCGATCTATATAGAAGAAACTGTTTCCTGCTACAAAGAAGCAATAAATGCATATTATAACAATGAATTTACTCAAGAAAAGGTAAATAGCTGGCTTAAACGCTTAAATAAAGTATACAATCGAGGTTTTTCTACAGGTTTTTACTTTGGAAGACCTTTAGGAAGTGAAATTCAACGATCTCGTGATGGCAATATTTCTACATATAAAAAAGTGGAGATTGGAAAAGTTTTGTCCTATTTTCCAGAGAAAAGAGCCGCAAAAATCTTATTAACAAAAGGAAAGTTAAAGATTGACGATGAAGTTTTTATCATTGGAACAAATACGAATACGTATCTAAAACAGAAAATCTCTTCGCTCCAAATAAAACAGAAACGAAATTTGACCGAGACACCTTTCGTTAGTTCTCAAAATAACAGAATAACTGTAGGGATTTTAGTGGACAGTCCCGTGAAAAAAAATGATAAGATCTTCAAACTTCAAAAACGAACTGATTCAAATTCAAAACCGACTAATAACTGAATTTAAATAGAAAATAAAAAAAAATTGAAAAGATTTTGCGAAAGATTTGGAGCTATTTAAAGATAGAAACGAAATTTATAAATCTTCTGCTAAATTCTGATCAACAGTAAGGAAAAAAACCACAAAAAAAGTAAAAAAAATAAAAAAAAAGTAAAATAATAAATTAAGTAAGTTAAAATTCGTCATCCTCTTCTTCCTCGGGTATACGGGGCGCCATAAAATACGTAAGCTTGGTCTCTCCTAATTGATGAAATGAAACGTTAATTCTTAAGGGATGCTCGGACTTCGCCGAAAAATTAAGCGTATCGCTATTGTTCAGTGTGGATATTAAATTTTTCAGTATCTTTAAAAACTGGGTAAAATTTGCGAAAAAAGCGAATGGGGACACGTTCGCATTTTTCTGCTCAACTAAATTTTCACTATAATATTCAATTAGACCTAAATGTTCTTTCTCAAAAGTTATCGCGTTTTCATGGTTGGCTTTCTGGATTATTGTATTTTACAATACAATATCCTCGGGATCGACTAAATCTTCTAAAGGTCTCTCGAAAAAAGATTCGATTTCTTCTCGCGTCATTGGCTGGATATTTTTGTGATA
>Ga0180433_10005221_pt1 | contig 17697 bp, 12 predicted proteins | sample SS_ome_8_FD_132980 | JGI IMG/M metagenome (GOLD analysis project Ga0180433, IMG submission 132980) | Hypersaline lake sediment archaeal communities from the Salton Sea, California, USA - SS_1_D_1 metaG | ecosystem: Environmental > Aquatic > Non-marine Saline and Alkaline > Hypersaline >... | reverse complement strand
CGGAAAAGAACCGGTCGCTGCGGGACCTTCCGGCCGGTATGGACCGATTAAACGGCGGCGAAGGGACGGCTCTACAACAGTTAAAGGGCGATCTTGACACCGAGTTGAAGCGGCTTGAGTCCGCCGAAGGCCAGGCAGGCGAAGCCAAGCGCCAAAAAGATGACACCGTCCTTCCTCATGCTGGTATAGACCCGGGCCTCTTGCGGCAGCAGCAGGCCCGTCTCGAGCAGCTTCGAGACGCCCAGCAGCGAATCGAACGTATCCGTGAGGATATCGCACGCGCCGAGAACCGCTTAAATCAATCTCTGGGCCGGCTGGGAAAAACGGTCCAGGCTGAAAAACTTGACCGCATTGATCTTGGCGGCCTGGATTCGGTCGAGTCGCTGCACCGGCAGTGGCAGCAGCTCGACGCCCGCCGCGCCGCCGTCGAAGAAAGGCTGGCGGCGCTGGGCCCCGAGCAGCCCGCCGAGCAGACGGCAGCGCTTGCGGAGGCCATCGGCATCCTGCGGCAGTGGTTTGAGGCCACGGCCGAAGGGCGTTCAGCGGCCGGCCGCGACCGGTTTGTGGCGTGGATTCTCGCCGGTATCCTTGTTGTGACCGGCGCGGTCCTGGCCGTTTTGGTCGATCCGTGGTCACTTGCGGCGGCGGCCGCGGGTGTGGCCGGAGCAATTGTGCTGTGGGTCATTCGCCGGCCGGCGGCAGGCAACGGCCGCGAGGCCTTCCGGCGTCGCTATGAACGGCTGGAGCTTGAGCCGCCCGCCCGCTGGAACCCTGAAACGGTGGGCAGGCACCTCAACCAGCTCGAGCAGCGGCTGGCCGCCGCCAGGTCGCTGGAGCAGCTGCAGTCGGAAAGGCGCAACCGCCAGGCGGAACTCGATCAGCTCAAGGGCCGGCTGGAGGACCTTGGCCTTCGCCGAAAATCTCTGGCCCAACGCCTGGGAGTCGACCTGCAGGCATCCGAACTGTCGCTGGTGACGTTCGCCCAGGATCTGCTGAGGTATCGGCAGGCAGCCGATGAGCTGGCGGGCCTTCAGGGGCAATTGGAGCAGACCGCGGCTCGGCGCGACGAACATCTGGAGGCGATAAACGGTTTTTTGGCCCTTTTCGGCGTCGAGTCATGTGACAGGTATGAGATAGCCCGGGTGGGCATCGATAAGGTGGCCGAACGGGCCGAGCGGTTCCGAGACGCCGACGCGCGGCTGGACGCCGCACGCCGGCAGATGGCTGCGGCCCGTAACCGCATCGACGAGCTTTCGGAACGCAGGCGAGCCTTCTTTGAAAACCTTGCATTGAACGATGAAGATGAATCGAGTCTGCTGGAACGACTGGAAAGACTGCCGCAGTACAGGCAACTGCACTCCAGGCTCACAGAGCTTAACGGCCTGGAGGCGGCTCTTTTGGACCGCCTGGCCGATGCGGCCGATCTTCAGCAGCTCAACCGCAGCGAGCTGGAAGCGGAGTCTTCGCGGCTGCGGGCCCTCGCAGACAGGCACCAGGAACTGGTGGACCGGATCGCCGGAATCCGCGCCAAAGTCGATCAGGCCCGAAGTCAAAACAACCTCGAGGACGCCCTTGCCGGGCTGGACGAGGCTACGGGCAGGCTAGCCCGAAAACGGGACGAGGCCGTGGAGGCCGCCGCGGGCACTTTACTGCTGGAGCTGGTTAAACAGGAACAGCAAGTCGAACATCAGCCCGCGGTGTTTCGCAGTGCCCGAAAATGGCTGAGCCTGTTTACGGCGGGCCGCTATGACCTTCGCATAGGTTCAGACAAGGGGCGGAAAGCTGCGTTTCTGGCCTACGACAACACGCAGAGGCGGTCACTGGAGCTTGGACAGCTCTCCGGCGGCACGCGGATGCAGCTGCTGCTGGCCGTGCGGCTTGCATTCGCCGCCGACTCCGAGCGGGGGGCGGAGCTTCCTTTCATACTGGATGAGGCACTCAGCGGCACGGATCCGGTTCGTTTTCGAGCAATAGTCGAGTGCATGGCGGCGATCATACGCCGGGGCAGGCAGGTGTTCTACCTGACCTGCCAGCCGGGTGACGCCCTGGCATGGCGGCAGGTGATGCAGGAGGCGGGCCTGGACGGTGTCGAACTTATCGACCTTGCGAAGGTGCGTCAAATCGAGCAGCCGGCCGGCAATCTGCTGGGAACCTCCTCGGCCGCCCGCGACGCGGTGCCGGCGCCTCAGGGAAGAACGCTTTCGGAATACGCGTCTTTGCTCGAGGTCGCGGCTTTCGATCCGGCCGCCGGCGCAGCCGGCCTGCACGTGGCTTACCTTGTGGATGATCCGGAAGACCTGTACGGTCTTCTGCGCTGCGGCATCCGAACGTACGGGCAGCTCAAGTCGCTGCTCGAACACGGCCCCACGGATGCGTACCTGCGGCCCGAGGCGGCCGAACGGGCCGCCGCTCGCGCGGCGGTGGTGCAGGCGGTGTCCGACTGCTGGAAGGTTGGCCGGGGCCGTCCGCTAAACCGCGAGGCCCTTTGTGACGCCGGTGTAAGCGACAACTTCATCGACCGCGTTACGGACCTTGCGCGGGAGCTCGACTGGGACGGCCGCCGGCTGGTCGAGGCTCTTCAGACGCGAGAGGACGAGCGGGCAAGAGGCTTTCGGACGAACGCCCTGGAGTTTATGGTCGAGCAACTCGCAGCCGCCGGTTATCTCGACACCAGAAAGCCGCTTGCCGAGTCCGAGGCTCTCGTCCGGGTGCTGGCCTCGGCCAACGACGCCGTGCGGGCCTGCCGCATCGAGGCGGACGAGGTCCGCCGTTTGTTCCGGCTTTTCTGGCCGGCGGGCTGAGATCTGCCGCCTCGCTGCGCTCGGCTTATGGAGAATCCAGAATTCAGGAATAGGCCGCCCCATTCAACTCGCTTAGTCCCGCACTCATCATCCCAGTTACACCAAGTCCTTAGACATTCGAGTGCCGTTACCGCAAGTTGGAAGGACGATGGGTGAAAAAAGGTAAAAAAGCTACCAGGTACTTTTTTTACCTATGGTCCGCTCAAGGCATTTCTTTACAAACGAGCACAGGGAGATTATCCACGCCGAGCTTAGATAAATATCTTATCCAGTTATCCCAAACTGCCTTGAGAAGATCGTCAATAACACGTGTGCCAGGCGGGAATGCCAAAGTAAAAAATTCCTTAGTTAAAGGTTCAATTGAAATTTTGCGAATGTCGTAACAATGGAATATCGCTGGTTTGGCTATTCCGGGCGGGTCTGCGGGAGACAGAATCCTTCTTGGGTACCACAACCCATTGGGCAGCTGAATGAGGTCATAGAGTGCTGTTTCTGATAGCATATCTGTGTTTGTTCTTAAAACCTGTTGCTTTAATGGTAGAAACCCTCGCTCAGGACTAACCCACAGCTTCATTGTTGTGCTTCGCCCATGAAAGGGGTCCTTCCATGTGCCCACAAGTTTAACTGTGGATGTCTCATTCAGAATTTCCGATTGACTTTCAATGTGGAACTGGTCCTTGTGTTGCCGGAGAAACTCGCCCAGATTCATACCGGCAAAATACCAAATTTTGTTATGAGGGTTCTGATAAATCGTGGGGAAGAAGTCTTTCTTGTATCCCGGTAAGACATATCCCTTCATAGGATCCAGGGGCTTCCCTGCCTTAGTCTTCCGATAGAGAATTCTGGTTGCTTCCCCATCGAAGCTAGCGACTATGTGCTCGCCGGCTAAAAGTTGCTCCTGCGAGTTAACGGTCGAATGCTTCCGCTCCAAGAAAAGTTGTCGCTTGCTCTGATCAGGAGCAACCCTGTGGGCGTAGACGCATTCCACTACGAGTTTAGGCCCCTGTGGTTTATCCCAAGCTCTGTGTGTGAAAACATAGTCCAATCGCAGGTCAGTAAGCTGCGCCTCAGCTTCTAGTATGCCTTGAGAAATAGAATTGATTGTATGGATGCCTCCGCTGGCAGCACCACCTGGAAAGCACGCCGCAAATAGGACAAGAGCAAAAGTAGCAAAGTTGATTGCATTCATATCTGCCCCGAAGCTATTAAATGACATTTTGCGGGATGTTCTTTTTGTCTCGTTCTCGTTCTTCATGTCTCACCTCCGTACCAAGGAATCATTATTTCTATAGCCGGTCGCAATTTAGTTGATCCTGGGGTATTTCTGGAAAATTCTTTCAATGTGCGATTAGCATATTCTCCAAACAACCATTAGTCATCGCACCAGTCGCGTTTTATGGTGCTACAATTTGGATAGTTTTGCCCATGTTCCTTGTACTCTGGGCAACATATGCCAGCATTACAATAGCCATATACACTGGGTATCTCAGGCTCTGGTGTCCACGGTGCATTGTCGCACGGTTCTTTTCCATCACTGCATCCGTCTGGGTCGGGTATTATTGATTCGTCGTCATTACATTTTTCACCAATTTCCGGTATGCAGAAACGACACTTATCAAGTTGTTCATCGCAAGGGGTATATTCCGGACAGTTATTGTAAGTTATGATGCACTCGGGATCATAAAACCACCCACCGTATAAGAGCGCAAGTTCTTGATCAGGGATATTCTCTGCTGCTTTAAGCTCCGCCAAGCTTATCCAAAGAACCGAGTTTAATCCGATCGCTCCAAATAGGGCAACCGTTTTGTGAAATGAGTTCTCTATGAACATGTTTATTACCTCCCATAATTTCTGCTAGCCATTATTATTCATCGAGCTGCCCGACATTCTTGAAGATGCACATCCTTGACACCATGCTCAAGCATAAACTGTATTTTTCCTGCGGCGCGATACTTTGGCCAGTTTGCGATGATCTTTTTATAGTGATCCCTAGCCATTTCTTGCTCACCTAAGCTTTCATAGCAGACAGCTGAAAAGAAATATGCATCTGCAGCATCCTCTGTATCTGGCCATTCTTCTATAACGCGTTTCCATATGGGAATTGCTTTTCCGAGAAACTTCTCTGCTTCGTCATCGAAACCCTCTTGTTCACATCGAAAACCCTTGTCGCGGTATCGCCGGCCAATATCTAATATTACTTCAGGCAGGAATTCCTCACCCCGAAAGTTCTCAAGCATTTCGTCCACGGCTGGTAAAACCTCTCCATGTTTCCCTGCTTTGATGTATGACAAGATTTTACACTTGGGTATGGATAACCTTGCCCTGCCGGCATAAAAACCATCTAAGTCACTATGAGCCTCTACAACACGGCGGTAAATGTCCGTTGCCTGGTTCAACTTTTCTGGATCTTCTTCATATTGCTGGCCAATCTCAAAAAGCGCGTGCGCAAGATCTAAGGAGCCTTGCTGTTGGTGTAGACTGATCAGCTTGTTCAGTTCGTGGGCGAGAACTTTATTCTGCCGGATACACATAAGGGCCACCTCTTTCTGTGCGCGCAAGGCAAGGCTAATGTTCGGGTAGTCGTTCACGATTTTGCGATAAACACGTTCTGATTCGGCGAAGTCTTTTAATAGGTCATACTCTCTGGCAATAGAGGCAAGAGCCGACGGCAGCTCTGGGTTGCTGGAGAATTCTGTGCGCAATCGGTTGAATGTTTGGTCGGACTCGATTAGCCGGCCTGTCTCATAGTAAACAACAACAAGATTTTTCTGGGCCAACAGAGCATGATCGGCATCAGGATAATCTGCAACGATTTCCTGGTAAAGCATTTCGGCTTGTTCATAGTCGCCATTCTTTTCGTAGGATTCTGCTCGCTCTAATTGGCTCTGAGCATCTGCAAAACACCTTTCCGATACCACACACGCAAGAGAAGCGTAGAAAACTGTCACTAATAGAAGGAGCCACATAAACATTCTTCTTTCCTCCAAACCGTGACAAGCAATGTAAGTGCTTTCGGTTTTGGCTATGTTCAGAATTGAAACGGTTTTTTATTTGTTGCAAAAATTACGGCATGACCCCTCTACTTGACCCCTCTACTGCCGTACCTCAGCCGGTACCACAGGTTCGCGGTCAGCTCCCTTATGGCGGCGGCGGATCGGCTCAGATCGTTGGTGCCGGGCATGAACGAGCGGAAATCGAGATCCGCGGTGTAGAGGAATCCCGACGGGTAGCCATGGACGTTTTCGAAGTACTTTTCGAACTGCCTGCAGCTTCGTTTGAGGTGATAGGCGGTGGTGACCACGCCGACTTTAATCGTCTTGTCCTTGAACCTGTTGTCCAGTTCGATAGCATGTTCGGCGGTGTTGCGGGCCTTGTCGTCGACGACTATGCTGGTAAGCGGAATTCCCAGCCGCCTGGCCGTCATGGCCATGGCGCCGGCCGCGATGCTGGTCCTTCCCGCGCCGGAACAGACCAGGTAGTCGGCCCCGGACCGCTTGAATATTTGAACCGCCTGAAGCAGGCGGGCCTGGGTTTCGTCGCCGAGGACGGTCTGGTCGGTTCCCGGCACCCTCGCCGAGCCCGCCGAAAGTGCTATGACCACGTCAAGGTACTGCGGCTTGTGCAGGGGCCTGCCGAAGTAATTCTTTTCCAGCGGGTATACCAGTATGTTCTTTACCGGTGTTATACCCAGCAGATACAACGCCGCTATGACCACACCCAGAAGTATCTTGACGGCGATGACCCTGCGGTAGCCCTTGAACGGCCACATCATGATAAAACAGGCCGCCAGGACCGCCAGCGCGATAACGAGTGGATCGACAAGCTCCCTTAGAAAAAGATACACCATGTTCATTCGCAGACTCTCTTAAGGCCGTATCGCAAGGCCGCACAGTAGACGGCCCGCGGCCGCGGATTAAAGAGCCGCCGCAGGCGGTTCAACGCCTGCCGCCAAAGTACATGTTTAGCATGACGGGCAACCATGTGGGGCAACCGTCCCGGTTGCCATTGGCAGGCCGGAGGCCTGCCCCACTTTGGTTGCCCCACGGGCCGAACACTACAACCTAGAGCTGGCCCAGTTGGGGGGCAGGCTTCCAGCCTGCACATGCCGGAGGCCTGTGCCCCAACTGAGACCGCCGCCATGCGGCGGCAGGCCCTATTCGTCTACTGTTCTCTAATTCGGCTTGTAGCTGTAGGTGCACACCAGCCAGTCGTTGGCCACTATAGCCACGTCCTTGAAGTTGACGCAGCAGTCGCGGTTCAAATCGCCCGGCAGGTACTCGCTGCACTCGAGCGGCTCGTACTGGCCGCGGTAGTTCTCGCCCTGCGGGTAGGGAAGCCGTCCCTCCCAGTCCACCGACAAGACAACCTGCTGGTCCAGAAGCCTCATTTCCGGAACGCGGGTTATCCAGTCGTCGAAGGCCCAAAGCTCCTCTTCGGCCAGCTGCCCGTAAGAGTGGCCAAGGCGGATATTGGCGACGTAATAACCCATGGCCTCCACCGGCATAAGCTGGAACTGGTGCTGCTCGGGGTCCTGGTCGAAGTCGTATTCGTGCATGAAGCGGTATTCGCCAAGGACCTCGGGCTGTTCGCCTTTTATATCCACCAGGTCGAAGCTTCCGACCACATAACCGCCGCTTACGCTTTCATACGCGGTGGGCTTGTCGATGATGGGTGTATATATCTCCCACCTGAACGACGGAAAGAGTATGCCGATCTCTGGATAAGTGAAGTACACGTCGCTGTAGCTGATGGCGTTCCACGTTGGCACCACGAACTCGGTGGTTATGGTCACCCACGTGCAGTAGGGCACCGGGTTGTCGCGCAGGTCCCAGTCCACAGTGAGGTTCCTTGGCGGGCTGCCGTACTCGCTGATGACCGGCTTGTTGGCGGTGGACCAGTTTATGGTGGTCTTATAGCTTAGTATGTCCACGTCGGTTCCCACCCTGTAATGCAGGTCTGTGGCCCTCATCTTCCGGTTGTTCTGGTGGATCCGGTAGCTTCCGGTTACTTTCTGGGTGCGGGTGTGGTCTCCGGGGTTGTCGGTCGGGCAAAGCGTTATGATGTGCTTTATGAAGGGGTGGTTGGTGCTGTAGTTGATGTACCAGCCGTTGCCCTCGTCGTGGCCGCTCGGGTTGGGATTGGTGTAGCTGTCGTAGGTGTACTTCTGGACGTCGCCTCCGGTGTCCCTGTCAGAGTCCACCACGATCACCTGCGAGGGATTGCTCGTAAGGGTTCCCTCCGAGCCGCTGTCGCCCCAGCAGGCTATGGCGTGCCCGCCGGAGGGGCTTCCGCCGGAACTGGTCCTGGGCCAGCTTATGCTGAGCCCGGCCATCTGGCACCTTCTAAGCTCGTTGCCGATGAACTTTGCGCCATTGCTGTTGGTCCAGGGCGTTCTGGTTTTGTTGCCGTACACAGTTACTACATCGTATGGGTTGCCGGGATCGGTGTTGTGGCTTGACCCCAGCCACCAGCTTAACGCCGTGTCCGTCCAACCGCCCGAAGTGCCGAAGTGCGCCACCAGCTGGTTGTAGATGTTGTCAGCCCTGGCCTGGACCGTCGCCCCCGTGCCGTATCCGGCGCCGGCGAGCATGTTTGCGGCCGTGGCCAGCCAGCAGGTGCCGGTGCCCGTATGACCGTGAGCCGACTTGTCCACGTCCGGCGGCGGGTCCATCTTCATCCAGTCGCCATAGGCCCCCGCGGCCGTTGCAAGCAGCACGACCGCACACACCGAAACCATTGTTCTGAATTTCATGATACTTCCTCCTTAATGAAGAACCCTCTTGATTGCCCAAAATCCGGGATAACTAAACCAGAGCATGTCTGATGCTCCTCCTGCCTGGTTTACAGCTTCAGCCGGTCGTTTTCGCCGGCGGGGTTTCAAGGGGACTATAACCGCCGCCGAGGAAATTGCAAGAAAAAAACGATCTCCGAAGAAAATTCTTTCTTCATTTCATCGCCGTTCGAGTCTCACCGTAAGCGCTTTTGCGCATGTCACTTAGGGGTGACATTGTCAAGGGGGTGTCAAAAAAACGCTTTTTTTTCAAAAAAAAGCTTGACGCCGGCGTCGCTTTGTCTGATAAAGTCACCCAGCCGTGCGGAGGTAGAATTCGCAGAGGCGGCTTGAAAAAAGCGGAGGGGAAAACTCCCCCTTGATGAGCGGTTTGTCTCTGAGCAAGCGACGGGACATGTCCTATCCTGTTTGTGCAGGGCGGTGTATGTGCGCCGCCTTTCGGAAAATGTTTTTTTTGGGGAGGTTACAGTGATGGAAAAGAGAGTGTTGTTGTTATTGTTGCCGGTTTGCGTGATCGCCGCCGGCGCCGACGCCCAGCTGCTGCATTACTACAAGTTCGAGGATGCGTCGCTGGTCAACGAAACCGGCTCCGACGGCGTAAACAACGGGGCGGTGCCCAGCAGCACCGTCTTCGCGCCGGACGGCGTAAGCCGCGGGTCGTACTATTTCGACTCCGGTGACAGCGCCGCCACCGGCCTGGCGTTGCTTCCGGCGCAGCAGGATTTCACCCTCAGTTTGTGGATGAAGTCCTCGATGTCCGGTCTGGGATACCTGCTCAGCAACGAGGTGCCGGTCAACCCGCCTGTTTCCGGCCGTGCGGCGTTGTTTGTCAACGAGGCCTCGCTTGGCAGCGTCTTCATAAGCTGGGACGGCGGAGCCGGCGGGCCGCTGGAGCTGGATACCGGCGAGATCGCCACCGGTGACTGGGTTCATTTGGCCCTGACCCGTTCGGCGGAAGGCTTCGATCTTTATGTGAATACCGTGCCGGTGGATTCAGAGGTCTCGCTGAACGGCTGGTCCATCGCCGACGCGGACTGGAAGATCGGCAGCAATCACGGTGGGACGTATTCCTTGAACGGGTACATAGATGAACTGGCCGTCTGGGATGCCGCGATACCTGTGGGCAACGGGGATTCCGATCCGGCCGGTACCTCCATAAAGGGGGTCTACTACAATGGTGTGCCCGAACCGGGAACTATTTCTTTTCTTGCCTTGGGCGGGCTGGCCGTGGCCGCCCGAAGGCGCCGTCACCGAGCAGGCCGGTAAATCCAAAACGCACGGCCCTGTTTTACCGGGCGCCGCGCAAGGCCCCCGGGCCGCCGGCCCGGGGGCCCCGCGGCCCTGATATGTTCCGGCGGTAATGACGTCAAGCCGGTGTCCAGGTAGGGCGGCTGCATCAGCAGCTCGAGCCGGCAAAACAACTCAACGACCTGACGAATGTTGACAAATCCGGCATACTTGGGAAAAATCTGATGCGCCCGAGCAAGGAAAACCAAAGGACGCTCAAAGTAGCGTATTCGGAACGGGCACCGGAAAACGTTTGTCGTCGGGAACGTTAAATGGGCGATCGGGAACGGATGTCACTGTCGCGGGAAGGTCCCCCGGGGGTCGGTTCCTTTTTCTTAAGGTTTCACCACATGCCTGTTGCCGCCTTGGTGCTGCCGGTCGCGGTGTCTCTGGCTTTCGGGTTGTACCATGTCACAACCATGACGGTGATCGCCGAGGACGGGGTTGATTACATATGCTATGCCAGGGCATTGTCCGCCGAGCCGGTCAAGGTGCTGGGCGATCCATCGACTTATACCGGAAGCCCCTACCCTCCGGGATATCCCGCTGTTATATGCGCGGTCTACAAGCTTTCGTGCCTTTTGGGTCTGGGCGGCAGCCTGGCGGCCTGGATACATTCGGCACAGGCCGCATCCCTGGCCTGCCGCCTGCTGGGTCTTGTCCTTTTGTATTTCATAGCCGCGGAATTCGTGGCAAGGCGTTTCGCCTTCTGGGCTGTTTTGATTTTCGCCCTGCTGCCCTACCCGGTACAGATCGGGTCCGACGTGCTGCGGGAATGGCCGTACCTTCTTTTTCTGGCCGCCGGCTTTCTGCTGCTGATCCGGGCCGCCAAACTGCAAATCTGGTGGCTGTTCGGGGCCGCCGGGTTGGTCAGCGGTCTGGGTTACCTGATTCGCCCCGCCAGCGCGCAGCTGGTATTGTACGGCATCTTTTGGCTTGGCTTGTGCCTTGCCGGTCGCGCCGGCGAGGCCGGCATGGTGCGGCGAAGGGCGGTCGCGGCCCTTGCCGTGCTGATAGCGGGTTTTTTGGCTGTGGCCGGCCCGTATTCGGCAGTCCGCGGCAGGCTGCTCCCCTACCGGGTTCACGAGGCCATGGAGACGCTGTCGGCGGATTCGGATTCCCCCGGCCTGCGGCCGGCGGAACAGCCCGAAAAAACGATACCAGGTACCTTTTTTCGCCGCGAAAAAAGGTACCTGGTATCGTTTTTCCCCTTCGTCGCGGCCAGGGGCTCGATTCCACGGGCCGCGCTGCTGCTTGGCCGCCGGCTGGCTGAGCTGTTTTCGTATTACTTCCTGCCGTTCGCCCTGTTGGGGCTTTACCGCCATCTGCGCGGCCGACGCAGGAATCACCTGGAGCTTTTGCTCATACTGTTTCTGCTGGTCAACGCCGCCATGCCCCTTGCGCGGCACTTCTTTTTCGCCTCGAGCTTCAGCAGGCGGTACGTGCTGCCTCTTGCGGCCTTTATGGTTTTCTTCGTTCCGGCCGGCCTGGAGGCGGCGGGCGCGGCTATCGCCGATTACGTCCGGCGGCTGCAAGGCGGCAGGGTGTCTGCGGTTGGTTCCGCCGGCCTTTACTTTCTTGTGCTCGTTGCTATCGGCGCGGCCCTTTGCATGCCCCGCCTGTTGCGGCCGGCTCGTTTGGAGAAAAGGGGGTATCTTTCAGCGGCAACCTGGCTCAGGCGAAATACCGCCATGGAAGATACCATAGCCGTTCCGGACGCCCGGATCGCGTTCTATGCCGAGCGAAAGGCAAGAAAACTTCAGCCGCACCGGATGGGAGCCGATCTGGATTTTGTGGTCGGTGAGGTGAAACTTTGGGGCGATTTGAACAGGAAGGTGTGCTATTGCGACGTCAATATCGTCGGCCATCCCCTCTACGGCACCGACCGGGTGATCGAGTACCTTCTCTTGAAAGACTTCAAGCGTGACAATCCGGCCGGGGTGGAACTGGGCTTTAACGTTCCCCAAGGCAGGCCGCGATGCGAATTTCGGGTGTATGTCTTCGGTGGAAACGACTGCGCGGTCGGCGCGATCGAGCTCGCCGCCGCCGATGGACAGGTGATCGACATGCTAAATGGTTCTTATGCGCTTGCCACCCAGACCGGTCTTATCGATTACCAACAGCGCCTGGTGCGGTCAAAGGACGCCGCCGAAGGGTTTCTCGTCTACGGACCCTATATACCGCTGGATGCGGGCCGGCACACGGTCCGGTTCAGCGTGAGGCTGAACAACCCGCATTACTGGCAGGAATCCCCGCCCGGAATGGCCAAGGCCGCGGAATTCAGCTTAAATCCCGCCGCAGCCGGAGGCGACAAGCTGGTGATTTACCGCAGGCGTTAGCTTTGCGGCGGGGCTCATGCATTATAAGGGGCGATGCGAGAATGCATTCTTGCATAATACCAATTAGTTTGTAATATGCAAAAATGGTAAAAAGGGATTCGGCAAAACTGGTTCATCGGCGGCTCGAAATGTATCCCGCGGTTGGGTTGGTTGGTCCTCGCCAGTGCGGAAAAACAACACTGGCAAAATTCTTGAAGGGCTCGTATTTCGATCTGGAAACGGAATCCGACCGCATCAAACTCGATGCGAAGTGGCCTGACATAATCAATTCAGACAAGCTTGTTATTCTTGATGAAGCGCAAACGATGCCTGATGTTTTTCCCCGCCTGCGTTCCGCGATCGACAAACAGCGTAAGCGAATGGGGCGGTTTATGATACTGGGTTCGGTTTCGCCCAGGCTTATGCGGCAGGTATCGGAATCATTGGCGGGTCGGCTCGCCCTTGTCGAACTTACACCGTTTGTACTGCACGAATTGCCCAAAAAGCCGATAGACGACCTTTGGTTTTACGGTGGCTATCCGGACGGCGGGATTCTTGATCCGGACCAATATCCATACTGGCAGAATGACTATTTAACCTTGCTGGCACAACGCGATCTGCCCCAGTGGGGGTTGCCGGCAAAACCGGTGGTTACACAAAAACTGTTGAAAATGATTGCCGGTGTCCACGGTCAGGGCTGGAATGCCTCACGGATCGGTTCGAGCATCGGCCTGAACTACCAGACCATCAATAGCTATCTTGAGTATATCCAGGGATGTTTTATTGTCAGGCTGCTGGAATTCTATTCTGCTAACATTTCCAAGCGGATCAGAAAGTCTCCCAAGTTTTACTTCGGGGACAGCGGGCTTTTGCACGCTTTGATGCGGGTGGGGAATATGGACGATTTGTTCATCCAGCCGTGGGTCGGTGCGAGCTGGGAAGGTTTTGTAATCGAACAGATCATCAATAATCTTAAGTCGGCGGATAAGGTTTTCTACCCTTATTATCTTAGAACATCGGACCAGTACGAAATTGACCTGATATTGGATTTCGGCAGAATGCTTTTTGCGATAGAGGTTAAATTGACAAGTTCGCCCGGCGCTGATGATGTCAAACGCTTCAGAAAGGCCGCCGATATGATAAAAGCGGACAGTTGTATCCTGATATCCAGAACGCAGGAACACATCGCTTCCGGCAATTTCACATCTACGAATATCCGATCGGCCTTGCAGTTGTTGCTTGAGGCCGCCCCATAAACGCTGGGAGTAAAAAATTTAGTCTGCGATTTTTTTTATTGACTTGTTTTGGGCTCAGAACTAAGTTAGTTGAGTCTAACATGAGGCCGTAAGGGACGTATGAAATGGAATTGACCGCCTCACAAGAGGACTACCTGGAGGCCATCCTGGGGCTGATTCGCCAAACCGGCAACGCCCGGGTGCGGGACATAGCCCGGCGGCTGGGTGTGGCGAAGCCATCGGTGACCTTCGCCCTGCAGGGCCTGGCCAGGCGGCATCTGGTCAATTACCAGCCGTATCAGCTCGTCACGCTGACCGAGCGGGGAACGGAGCTGGCCGAGCAGGTCCGCTCGCGGCACAGGGGCTTGAGTCGCTTCCTGCAGGACGTTCTGGATGTGGATGAGAAGATCGCCGAAGAGAACGCCTGCCGAATCGAACACGCCGTGCCGGACGGCCTGGTGCGCCGTCTTAGCTGTTTCGGCGAGTTCATCTCGCAAGGCGATGTACCTTCCCGCCGGCTGCCGGCGGCCTTCCGCAGGTATTGCGCCAAACAGCGGCGAAGCGGCAGCTGCGAAGGTTGCAAGCTGGATATCTCATTGAGGGGTGATTGCGATTCGGAGGGCAAATGATAGGGGTAGGCAACTTGCAGCGAAACGAAAGCCGCCAAACCGGCGGCGTCCCAATACGGCAGCGGTCGCCGGAATCGCCGATAATCGACTCGGCAAGGCTGCTTGCCGATCGCAAAGAGGTGAGGATTAATCACGGCGGCCGGGTCTACCGGCTCCGCGTAACCAGAAACGGCAAGTTGATCCTGAACAAGTAAACAAGAAAAAAACCGGCCTTCGCCCCAGCCAGCCGAGAGCCAGCCAGGGAGCAGAGCGAGAGAATCGTTCTGCTCCCTTTTGTTTTGCGCAGGGCCTTGCAAAGCAAAGGAACGATGATGAGATTGACGCATGCGGTTGTGGCAACAATAGTAGTGATGTTTTTTCTGGAGCCGGTCCTCGCACAGCGGCCGCCGGGCATTTTCCGGCGCAAGACGCTGACAGACGATTGGTTCGGCCTGGGCGGGAGGCTTGCAGAAAAAGGCGTGTTGCTGGATATGGGTTTGACGCAGGTCTGGCAGGCAAACCTGCGGGGCGGGATCGGTACTCATCGCCGCTCAGGGCGCTATGCCGGCAGCTACGACCTGGAACTGGAGCTGGATACAGAAAAGCTCTTTGGTGTGCCAGGCGGCGGTTTTTTTTGCCTGGCCGAGGGCAGCTGGTCGGAGGGAGTCGATGCTTCCCCCGCCGGCGGTGTGTTCGGCCTTAATGATGATGCGGCGGGCGATCGATCCGTTGATGTGTCGGAACTTTGGTACGAGCAGGGGTTTGGCGACGGCAGGCTGCGTTTTCGACTGGGCAAGTTGGACCTGACCGGCGGGTTCGAATGCCGAGGCTGTCCTGTGGCCTTCGACGCAAGCGCGTACGCCAACGACGAGACCGCCCAGTTCCTAAACAGCGCACTGGTGAATAACCCGACAATCCCCTTTCCCGAGAACGGCCTGGGGCTTGCGGGCTATTTTCAGTTGCGGCAGCGGTGGTATGCGGCGGCCGGTCTTGCCGACGCGCGGGCCGACGCACGCGAAACCGGCTTCAACACGGCCTTTCACGGCCGAAGCGATTTTTTCGGCATCTGCGAAACCGGTGTGGTTCCGCATTTTCAGTCCCGCAAGGGACGATTGCCCGGCGCTTACCGCGTCGGTCTTTGGTACGACCCGCGGCCCAAGCATCACCTTGACGGGCAGGGAATAAAGCGCGACGACGCCGGCTTCTATGTCAGTTGCGACCAGATGGTCTTTAAGGAAAATACCGGCGAACAAGACAGCCAGGGGCTCGGACTCTTTGCCAGATATGGATCGGCGGACGCCCAGGTCAACGAGATCGAATCTTTCTGGAGTGTCGGGGCTCAATTCAAGGGGATGATTCCCGCGCGGGATGACGATGTGCTGGGCTTCGGCGCGGCCCAAGGCCGCCTGAACCGCGCGGCGGGCTTTACCGCCGGCGGCGAAACCGCCATGGAACTGTACTACAACTGCCGGGTGACGCCGTGGATGAGCCTGGCCCCGTCGGTTCAGTATGTGTTCAGCCCCGCCGGCCGACGCGATGCCCATGATGCGGTTGTCATCGGCGCCAGGCTGCAGATGTCATTCTGAGGCTGAAAAAAGGGGGCAGGAACCTTTTTCGCGGAAAAGGTTCCTGACCCCGTCATCTAATACGCACCCTTGCCTTTGAGCACCGCCGGGATGGTCCACCAGATGATCTTGAGGTCCAGCCACAGGGACCAGTGGTTGACGTACCACAGGTCCCACTTTATCCAGCGGGAGAAGGACAGGTCCGAGCGGCCCCTTATCTGTGAAAGGCCGGTCATGCCCGGCCTGATCGACAGCCTGCCCATGTGGGTGTCCTCGTATTCGGACACCTCTCCCGGCAGCGGCGGGCGGGGGCCCACCAGGCTCATGTCGCCCTTGAGAACGTTGAAAAGCTGCGGCAGCTCGTCGAGGCTGTGCTTTCGCAGAAAGCGGCCGATTTTTGTTGCGCGGGGATCATTCCTTATCTTGAAGATGACGCCGTCGGTGACCTCGTTCTTTTCCTGGAGGTGCTGTTTCATCGCCTCGGCGTCTTTTATCATCGACCTGAACTTGTAGAAGCTGAAAGGTCTTCCTTTAAGTCCCGTTCTTTTCTGCGAGAAAAAGACAGGACCGCGGGAGTCGAGCTTTATCAAAATCGCTATGACCGCGAATGCCGGCAGCAGCACTGCCAGGGAAAAGAGCGACGCTGCTATGTCGAACAGCCGCTTGTAGGGTATTTCGGACGGATGCTGACACCTTTCCTTGTAGGTCAAAAGCGGTATCATACCTATGTTGGTGGTGTCCAGGATGGGGATAGGCTCCTCCACGTGATCGGGAACGACCCTTACCCCTACCCGCATCCGCTGGGCCTTGCGGACCAATTCGGCCGCGGCGGTCTTGTCGCCGGGTATCGCCACGACCACTTCGTCTATGAAGCATTTCCTGGCGACGCTTTCGAAGTCTGTCAATCCGCCCAGAACGGGCAGTCCGTTGGGATCGTCCTGCGAACTGTCCGCCAGAAACCCGACCACGTTGAACCCCAGGGCGGGCCGTGTGCGGATCTCCTCGAGGATCATTCTGCCGGCCTTGCCCGTTCCAACTATCAGGGTGTTTATGTTGCGGAAGCCCTCCCTGACCAGTTTGCGCAGGATAAGCCGCTTGACGAGTCTCCAGCCGCCGAGAGCAGTGCACAAGAGAATAAAATTGGACAGGAAGAAAAGCCGCGAGAAGAAGTGGAAGCGTGCGAAAAAAATCACCGAGCCGACGATTACGCTGACGTAGAGCAGTCTTGTAACCACATTGAACAATTCCCTGGGAATGGTGATATCCCTCTGGGTGCCGTAGAGCCGTTTGCGCTTGAAAGTTGTGGCTATCAGGAAGGCTTGCAGGCAGAAGATGAATAGGTGCTCGTTTAAATACGGCAGGTACCTGCCTTTCGACAACATTACGGGATAGTTGTACCTGAGAAAGTATGGAATGAAAAAGCACGCCGTTATCAGGACAAGGTCCACGGCGATGTAGAGAGGTTGGGTTTTTCGGAAAGACTTAAGCATGGCTTTCGGTCGGCTTGATTATACTGTCTACTACATTCTTAGTCCTGGGTTCTATCCTTGCTGCTTGGATTGGGCGTATTTGCGCCGCACGAATTCCCTTATCCCGGCCTTGAATTTCTCCTTGTCGAAAGCATCGGCGTTTTTCTTGATTCTTTCGGGTTGGAACCGGGACTCGGCGGCTGTGAACCGCCCGACTGTTTCGACTATCGACCGCGGGTTCGGTTCGGTGAAGAACAGGCCGGTGACGCCGTCGACGACGGTTTCCAGGGCGCCGCCAGCGGCATAAGCGATGACGGGCCTTCCGCAGGCCTGGGCCTCCACCGGCGCTATTCCGAAATCTTCGCTGCCCGGAAAGATCAGCGCCCGGCACCGCGAGTAGGACCGCCTGAGGGTATTTTCGTCCACCCGGCCCAAGAACCGTATGTTGGGGCCGGACCGCCTTTCGAGATTCTGCCTGTAGGGACCCTCGCCGATTATGCGAAGGGGCAGGCCCAGTTCGTTGAAAGCCTCCACCACGATGTCGATCCGCTTGTAGGCGTTGAGCCGTGAAACCACCAGAAAGTATTCGCCCGGTTCGGTCGAAATGGTGAAATCTCCGGTGT
>Ga0180433_10005215_pt1 | contig 17703 bp, 20 predicted proteins | sample SS_ome_8_FD_132980 | JGI IMG/M metagenome (GOLD analysis project Ga0180433, IMG submission 132980) | Hypersaline lake sediment archaeal communities from the Salton Sea, California, USA - SS_1_D_1 metaG | ecosystem: Environmental > Aquatic > Non-marine Saline and Alkaline > Hypersaline >... | reverse complement strand
TTTTTCGTTATATCACCTGAATGAACATATGTTTGAAATCGCAATGAAGCATTTCGCGGCTTTCTAGTCTTTATTGCCATTATTTATCCCACACTTTCTGCTTTTCCCGGTTCTGCCTTGACAATTGATTTTTCAGCCTGATCAAATAAATCAAGTGAATACCCCTCAGCCAATGTAATAATAGCCTTCTTTATTCTGGGCCCAACAACCGCTCGTCTATTAACCATTCGCGTCTTACCAGAACGACAAATAATATTTACCTTATCAACCTTGACATTAAAAAGTTTCCTAAGAGCCTCTTTAATCTGCGACTTATTTGCGTGAGGATGAACTTTTAATACCAACTTTTTTAAATTCCTGTTTTGTTTTAAAGCCTTATCCGTAACAACAGGACCCTGTATTATATCATAAATTGTTAAGTCCATCGCGATACCATCTCTTTAAATTGATCAAGATCTCTCTTAAAAAACAACCAAACATCACTTTTTGCCAAACTAAATGCATCAGATTGATCAAAGAAAACCAACTGAACATTTGGAAGATTTCTAAATGAAGCATATGAAACAACATCTTCCATTGGCAAAAAAACCAAAACTTTTTTATCGACCAAGCTCGCTTGCTTCAAGACTGAATGCACCTGCGAAGTGCTTGGTTTCTCATCGCCGAGCAACCAATCTACCAAAAACACTTTTTCCCGGGAAAGATAATCATTTAATAGCGCTTTTAAAGCTGTTTTACGAATACCACGAGAAACCTTGATGCGTCTTATTCTAGCCTGTGGGCCAAAAATAACACCACCGCCTCTCCACAAAGGAGATCTCGCCGTTCCGGCTCGAGCCCTTCCGGTTCCTTTTTGTTTAAACGGCTTTTTTCCGCTTTTCGAAACATCTGAACGTCCTTTTACAGCAACCGTTCCTTGTCTCCAATTCTGCATTAAAGACCGTACCCATTGAGAAAAAGCTATCGCCGAACCCCTCTTAGGCGCCTCAACCTGAATGCCCAAATCCTGAGCGGAGACGGTCATAATCTTTTCTTGCTTTGTTTTTGCCTTAACCATTGTCCTGTTTCACCTTAATTACGCTTTTTTAACAAAAAGCAACGATCCTGGTTTGCCCGGAACCGAACCCTTAATCAGTAACACCTTTTTATCGGGCTCTACTCGAACAACCTTCAGTCCTCGAACAACACGTTGTTTTACACCCATGTGCCCCGGCAAACGCTTGCCTTTAATAACCTTACCTTGAGAACACATGTGACCAATTGATCCAGGCTTTCTTCCCATTTTTGAACCATGGCTTCCTGGAGGCCCACTAAACCCATGACGTTTAACAACACCAGCAAATCCTCGACCTATTGTCACACCTGTCACGTCAACAGCATCTCCGGATTTCAAGCTTGAATACTGATCAAGAGAACTACCTATCTTATAATTAGCAACGTCGGAAACTTTTATCTCACGAATATGAACAAAATACTTCTTGAGATTTTTCAACCATTCCCCTGAAAAAGGCTCAGACGTGTACCTTTTCCTCAACCTTCCAAGCTGAATTGCATTGTGCCCATCCTGATTCTCGTTCCGAATATTCGTAATAATCCAGTTGTCAACATCAAGAACCGTAACTGGAATTACTTTATTTTCATCGAAAACCTGGGTCATTCCTATTTTTTTGCCCCACAGTCCTGTTACCATCGAACGACCTTTCTACTTTATCTCAACATCTACGCCTGACGATATATTCAACTTCATCAATGCGTCCATTGTCTGGTCTGATGGTGAAATAATATCCAAGATACGCCGATGCGTTGTTAATTCAAACTGTTCACGCGACTTCTTATCAACGTGAGGTGAACGCAAAACCGTAAAACAACGTCGCTTATTGGGAAGAGGCACAGGCCCCATCAAATGGGAGCCCGTTCTTCGCACAGCTGAAACTATTTGTTTTACTGCCTTGTCTAATAATTGATGATCATATGATCTTAGAGTAAGACGAATTCGCTGTTTAGCCATCGATCATCACCTTTTATTCAATAATATCGGTAACAACACCAGATCCAACAGTTCTACCGCCCTCACGGATAGCAAAACGAAGTTCCTTATCCATAGCAATCGGAGCAATCAAATCTACGGACAAATCAACGTTGTCACCCGGCATAACCATTTCACGCCCTTCGGGCAATGTTACAACCCCTGTAACATCTGTCGTTCGGAAATAAAACTGTGGTCTATAACCATTGAAAAATGGACTATGACGACCGCCTTCTTCCTTAGTCAAAATATAAGCTTTTGCCTTGAACTTCTTATGAGGAGTAATTGAACCTGGTTTTGCAACAACCATACCACGTTCAATGTCTTCCTTTTTAACTCCACGCAACAAAAGCCCGACATTATCACCAGCCATACCTTCATTCAAAGTCTTCTTGAACATTTCTACGCCGGTAACAACAGTCTTAATGTTCTTACCAAAACCAATTACGTCAACTTCTTCGCCGACAACAACTTTTCCCTGCTCAATTCTTCCTGTCGCCACAGTACCACGACCTGAAATAGAGAACACACTTTCAATTGGCATCAAAAACGGCTTATCGACTTCGCGAAGAGGTTCAGGAATATAGGAGTCTAAAGCATCCACAAGCTTCTGAATTGACTCACCACCAAGCTCACCAGTTTCACCTTCTAAGGATTTAAGAGCTGATCCCCTTATAATAGGAATATCATCGCCAGGGAAATCGTACTTTTTCAACAAATCTCTGAGCTCTTCTTCAACCATATCAAGCATTTCAGGATCATCGACCATATCAGCCTTGTTGAGGTAAACAACTAACGCAGGAACGTTAACATTTTTTGCCAAAACAATGTGCTCACGCGTTTGAGGCATAGCTCCATCGGCAGCCGAAACAACTAATATAGCACCATCCATCTGAGCCGCACCCGTAATCATGTTCTTAACATAATCAGCATGGCCAGGACAGTCAACATGCGCATAATGACGCTTTGGCGACTCATACTCAACATGTGCTGTTGCAATTGTAATACCTCGAGCCTTTTCTTCGGGCGCCGCATCAATTTCATCAAAAGCTTTAAAATTTGCCATACCCTTATCGGCCAAATATTTTGTAATAGCAGCCGTCAATGTGGTTTTGCCATGATCAACGTGACCAATAGTTCCCACGTTAACGTGTGGCTTCTTTCTCTCAAATACTTCTCTTGCCATCGTAAATTCTCCCAGTACTTAACTATCGTTACAAATTAAAAACCTATTTCTTCTCAACAATTGAAGCCTGAACATTCTTTGGAACTTCTCTGTAACATTCAAACTCCATCGAATAACTTGCGCGCCCTTTGGTCATCGAACGAAGATCTGTCGCATATCCAAACATTCCACCCAGAGGAACTTCTGCTCGTATAATCTGCTTGACTGCTTTGGAATCCATACCCAATATTCTTCCTCTTCGCGAGTTCAAGTCTCCCATAACATCGCCCATGTACTCTTCAGGAGTTTCGACTTCAACCTTCATAATCGGCTCGAGCAACACCGGAGCAGCTTGCGCCATTCCAGACCGAAAGGCCATAGACGACGCAACCTTAAATGCAAGCTCGGACGAGTCAACATCGTGATAAGAGCCATCTACAAGCGTAGCCTTGAAATCAACAACCGGATATCCCCCAAGGACACCCGTATTTAAAGACTCTTCTATTCCCTTTTGAGCACCAGGAATAAACTCACGCGGAATGGTTCCACCAACAATCTTATTTACAAACTCAAACCCTTTTCCTCGGTCTAACGGCTCAAACTCAAACCAAACATGCCCATACTGACCATGTCCACCGGACTGACGAATAAATTTTCCTTCAACCTTTATCGGCTTGGTAATCGTCTCTTTATATGCAACCTGGAGACGACCTTGCTTTACATCAACTTTGTGTTCTCTTCTAAGCCTATCAACGATAATATCTAAGTGTAACTCGCCCATACCTGAAATTACGGTTTGACCAGTTTCTTCGTCATAACTAAACCTAAAAGATGGATCTTCCTGCATAATTTTTCGCAACGCAAGACCCATTTTTTCATAATCAGCCTTATTTTCAGGCTCAACAGAGGTGTGTATAACTGGCGCAGGAATATCGATGGACTCAAGACTAACCAGATCGCCCACACACAAAGTATCACCAGTATTTGAATCTTTAACGCCAACAATCGCAGCAATATCACCGGCATGAACTTCCTGAATCTCTTCACGCTTGTTTGCATGCAGTTTAATCAACCGACTAATACGCTCTTTTTTACCGGTCCTTGAATTAAAGACATACGAACCCGCCTTCAAAGTTCCAGAATAAACACGCATAAAATTAAGAACGCCAACAAATGGATCTGTCATTATTTTAAAGATCAAGGCACAAAACGGCGCTTTGATATCAGGTCGACGCTCAACTTCATCGCCAGTTTTTAAATCAGTACCATAAACAGGAGGGACATCCAGAGGTGACGGCAAATATTGAATGACAGCATCCAATAAAGGTTGAACACCCTTATTTTTAAATGCGGTCCCACAAAAAGCTAAAGCAACCTTTCTTTCCAGAACGCCCTTTCGCAATGCCTTTTTCACAACCTCAAGAGAACATTCCTTTCCGTCAAGATAATCCTCTGCCAATTGATCATCAAAATCACAAGCGGCCTCAACGGCCTTTAATCGCAACTCTTCAACCTTGTCAGCATACTCAGCAGGCACATCTTCTTCCTTGACAACCTCGCCCATTTCGCCGTCAAAAGTTAACATCTTCTTGGTTAAAACATCAATAATGCCGCGAAAATCCTCAGAGGCGCCAACAGGAAGCTGCATAGCTACAGCATTTGCACCAAGCTTTTCATTGACATCATTAACACACATAAAATAATCCGCCCCTATACGGTCCATTTTATTCATAAAAATGATTCGTGGAACTTTGTATCGATCTGCTTGTCGCCAAACAGTCTCAGACTGAGGCTGAACTCCATCAACGGCACTGAAAACAGCAATCATTCCATCCAACACACGTAAAGAACGACCGACCTCTATAGTAAAGTCAACATGTCCAGGAGTATCAATTATATTAATTTGAAAATCACGCCAAAAACAGGTTGTTGCTGCTGACGTTATAGTAATTCCGCGCTCACGCTCTTGCTCCATCCAGTCCATGGTTGCTTCGCCCTCATGAACCTCACCAATCTTATGCGAAACACCGGTATAAAAAAGCATGCGCTCCGTTACCGTTGTCTTGCCCGCATCAATGTGAGCCGCGATTCCTATATTTCGATATTGATCTAATGTGTACTTCATAACCCACCATTACCAAGCATAATGCGAAAAGGCTCTATTCGCCTCCGCCATTCTATGAACATCTAATTTTTTCTTAATAGCATTACCACGCCCCTCATGCGCATCAATAAGCTCTTTAGCAAGCCGCTCTCCCATAGTCTTATCAGAACGAGTCGAGGCCGAATTTATAAGCCAACGCATAGCTAGAGAACGAGCCCTTTTTGGCGCAACCTCTCGAGGAATCTGATAAACACTTCCACCAACCCTGCGAGATCGAACCTCAACTGCTGGCACTATTTGCCGAAAAGCCTCCTTAAAATAAGCAAGCGCCTTATCCTTATCGCCATTAACTTTTTTGCCTAAAACCTCAAGCGCATCATAAACGATCTTGCATGCTGCATTTTTTTTGCCACGCCACATAACTACATTAATAAACTTTTGAATAAGCTCAGAACCATAAATAGGGTCTGGTCCTATATCTCTTGAAAATTCAGATTTCTTTCGCCTTGGCATACACTATATCCTTGCATTCTGTTATTGGAATTAAATTAAGATTTAGGCTTCTTTGCACCATAAAGAGACCGCGACTGTTTCCTGTTTTCAACACCCGCACAGTCAAGAGCACCACGAACTATATGATACTTGACACCGGGCAAATCAGGAACCCTGCCACCACGAACGAGCACAACAGAGTGTTCCTGCAAATTGTGACCCTCTCCTGGAATATAAGCCGTTACCTCTATACCTGTTGAAAGTTTTACACGAGCAACCTTACGCAAAGCAGAGTTAGGCTTTTTAGGTGTTGTTGTGAACACACGAGTACAAACTCCACGCGCTTGTGGGCCTTTTTTAAGAGCAGGACTCTTTGACTTTTCTTGAACCGGCTTTCTTCCTCGCCGACAAAGTTGATTAATCGTAGGCATATGAAACGTCCTAATTAATTATTAAAGATTCCATTTATATCTATAATTTGTAATAATACAACTATAAAAAATCGCTAAAACAAGAGCCAAATTTATAACTAAAAAGTCAAAATTTAGCATTGAAGCTATTTATATTTTACCCTTTTTGCGATTTTTTTCAAGAAAAATATTGTTTACAAAAAATAATAAATTTTAAGATAGTTTTCATTGTCGTTGAGTATCGCATAGACGAATATTTCATTTTATTGTTATACTGAAATATACAATAAAAATTGCTGTTATCACAACTTCCAAATCTTAGGAGTTACATTTAATGGATATTTTGAGCTATATTACACTGTCTTCGCATAAAATTATAATTATACTTGCAGGAATTCTTGGTTTAGGTTTCCTAATCGGAATTCATGAACTTGGACATTTTTTATTTTGCAAGCTCTTTCGAGTAAGCACCCCATCATTTTCAATTGGATTTGGCCCTCGCCTTTTTAGCAAACAAATTGGTGCAACAAAATTTTCAATTTCAGCTATTCCCCTCGGTGGATACGTAGAAATTGCAGGGGTAGCAGAAGTTGGTCAAGGAGAACAAAAAGAAGCTGGCCGCCAAGACCAATTTTCATTTGCAAAAAAACGATACTATCAAAAAGTATTGATTATGAGCGGCGGAATTCTATTTAACCTATTATTTGCCTATTTGTCCCTGTGTTTTTTGTTTGCATTGGGACTACCAAAGTCAAATATTTTATACCCACTTAATGCAAAACCCGTGATTGAAACAGTATCACAAAATTCAGCTGCAGAGAAAGCGGGAATTCAAAAGGGCGACAAGATTTTAGCATTCGGACAAACTCAAATTAAAAGTGTTGACGTTTTGGTTCAAACAATTCAAAAAAAACCGGACCAAAAAATTGATATCCTTATTGAAAGAAATGGTGAAAAACAAACCATACCGATCACAGTTGGAAAAAGAGATGTACAAGGTAAAAACATTGGTAGCTTAGGGGTAACTTTTGAAATTGCTGAACAACCAGGATTTCCTTTCTTCGTGGCAATCAAAAAAGGAATCTACTTAACGAATAGAATAATTTATGGAACAATACAAGCATTTAAGCAGCTTTTTGTTAAACGAGATGTTTCAAATTTGTCCGGTCCATTGAGCATAATTTCGGCAACCGCTCAAGGCGCATCCCAAGGATTTAAAGTATTTCTTCTGCTCCTTGCATTTATCAGCATAAACTTAGCAATATTAAATCTTCTACCTCTTCCTATTTTTGATGGCGGACAAATTCTTTATTACACCATTGAGGCAATTGCTGGACGCTCTTTGCCGCTGAAAATTCGAGAGACAATTCATGTCGTCAGTTGGCTATTTATTCTAGGCTTAATTCTTTACCTTACGGGAAAAGATATTCTTTCTATGCTTCCATGGTTCAATAAATAATTGAATAAAGTATTTTGCAAACAACAAAAAAGGCCGCTATTTTTAGCGGCCTTAAATATTTTATAAAAACAGCTTAAGCTAGCTGCGCTTTATGCGGATGCTCAGACCCTGCATATACTTTTAGCTTTTTTATAACCTGACGACTTAATTTATTCTTTGGTAACATACCTTTAACGGCATGCTCAACCAAATGTGTTGGATGCTTTTCAAGCATTTCCTTAGCAGTTCTTACCTTATAACCACCCATCCAGCCAGAGTAACGATCATACTCTTTTTGTTCAAGCTTATCACCTGTAAGCTTGACCTTTTCAGCATTGATAACAACTATATAATCACCGCCATCAGTATGGGGCGTATAAACAGCCTTATCTTTTCCTCGAAGCGCATCTGCAATATCTGTTGCTAAACGACCAAGGATTTGCCCCTCAGCATCAATGAGCTTCCATGTTGGAGCTACGTCTTCTTTTCGCAAGAAAAATGTTTTATTCATATCCATGTAGGTCAACCTTACAAAGTTAATGCTATAATTAAAGTTTTATCATGAAAAGTATCTACTAATATATTTTTTATTTAAGATAATACAAAATGAATGGCTCGTCAAGAATCAACGACATTTCTCCCTGAAAGAATTGACAGTTTTTGCAACCCTTTTGACATTTTTATTTATAACCTGTAAATTAATAATTAATCAAATTGCAAAAGATATTAAAATATGCTTTAGTCATAAGTGTTTGGAGGTTATCAACATGATAGCACGCATAATAAAAAAATTCCGCTTACTATGTGGCTTGTTTGTATTTTTTTCCTCAATTACAGCTTCAGCCGTAGACGTAACCCTCAAAGGAGGGTCTGAAATCAAAGAAGGCGCTGAAATATTAAAGCAAGCAACAGAAATCGTATCAATGCTCATTACAATTGATTCAATCAAGTTATTAATGCTCATTCTTCTTGGTTTTGCCATTGCTTTACAAGGCATATGGATGCTCACAAAGGGAATTATAGAATTTATTGAAGCCAAATATGTATTTAAAAAAGGAGGCCTGCTTTGCCTTATTGGTTTGTTCTTCATCAGTGTAGGAATCAGTATTATTTTTAAAGACGATTTGCTCAATTGTTTTCAAAAACAGACTCCCTGTATCATCCATACAACGAAATCACAACCTCAAGCGATGCCAAATCAAGAACCTCTTGAAAAATAAATATTTTCTGATAGAATTTTAACAAATAGGTTTCTATAATTATATAAAATTGAGGTTATCATGAACACACGAAAAAAAATCGTAGCAACAATAGTTATATCACTATCAATAACACATTTTACAACTCATACCATGGCAGTTAATTTTGATCCTAATGCGGTCAGACCCGTAATAGAACATATACGCACACAACTACAAGGCACCGTAAAATCAGCGTGTAAAAGCCTTCTTTATCTTGGATGTGGAATTTCAGGCCTCACTATTTTGGCTAAAACAATTGTTTCTAAACTTAAAGCACCTTCAGAACCCTCCCAAGAAGGAAAAGTCAGCTTTAGAAGAAGATTCTTGCCATATGCTATTGGAATTGGATCAGGCTTTGCATTACTTACTGCAGGTTATTTAGGCTTAAAATAAGACTTTTCATCGAACATTCTTTTAACAAAGTCACCTAACCTTGATGACTAATCATCATGTATTTACAGTGTTAATAACCAGACAATCAATCGATAGCTTGAAACCGCCGCCCCCAAATATTTCAATTATGACATTATTTTTATTGAGAAACGAGTGTAACATAAAATAATTTATATAAAAATAGGGGAAACTAAACATAAAGAATAAGTTCTTGTGCTTAACATTGATACTGTTTTTTTGTTCTACAACTCAACAAAGCCGGGCAACAAAGGTTTGGGTCACAAACAAGACAAAATAGCCTATAGAATTTAAATGGAAAAGTTGGCTGGCAGGAATTCCTGGAGCCCGAGGCCAAATTCCCGGAAAAATTAAACCGGAAAATACAAATTGGGGTGATGACCTTGGTGGCGTTTACATACGTTTATTCAAAAAATAATTCACACCGATGGTAAAGAAAAAATGTATGAATCAAATAAATATGGACTTGCTGACAAGGGAAAAGATGGTCGCTATTGGGCTTTCTCTATCTATCCATCTACGAAGGCCGGAAAATTATACCATTTCAAAGCTTATAAAGTAAATTATGACAAAGTCTTACAGGCAGGGTTTTCCTCGGCCGGGAAAATATTATTATTTATCGCAACCATTGGAACAGGAATGGCATTTGTTGATCCTAATTTAGGAACTGCGAAAACATCGATCAAGTGGCAAGACTATACCACACTCACACTGGAAGGTGATATTTAGAAAAATTATTATCTACCATAAGTTAAAAAGGGTGAATTAAATTCACCCTTTTTTAATACAAAATTATGCATCTGTTTCATCTTCAAGAAACCCATAATCAACCTGTCTACACATCTCTTCATCTTCTGAAAAGTTTTGGCGAACTAATAGCTGTACTTCATCAGGCTTTTTAGGTAATCCGTCAGAAATACATATAGCTCCATCTTTTGCGATCCAATAATCATCTTCAATTCGAATACCAATACCTTCCTCAGGAATATAAATTCCTGGTTCAATTGTAATAACATCATTTTCTTGAAGAGGCTTATTGACATCTCCAACATCATGTACATCAAGACCTAGAAAATGCCCAATTCCATGAACTATATTATCACCAAAACCTTTATCTTGTATAAACTCTTTTGCTAAATGATTAAGAGACTTTTCAGGACATTCATTATTACAAAGCCAATATCCAGGCTTTGCTATTGCAGCAATATAATCCTGTGTATCAAGGACAATCTCATAAATCTTGCGTTGCCTGTCCGTAAAGCAACCCGATACTGGATATGTGCGTGTAATATCTGCACAATAATGATTAAACTCTGCACCGGCATCGACAACAACCAATCCTCCGCTCTTCATCAATAAATTATTTTCAGAGTAATGCAGAACGGTAGAATTTTTCCCACTGGCAACAATTGTTGGAAAAGCTTTTTCTGAAAAAGACCCCGTAATAATATATTCAAGAGATGCTCGAACCTCGCGCTCATTAACGTCTGGGGCAATCGCTTGCGCTGCAGCTTCGTGAGCAAGAATCGTAACTTCTGCCGCCTTATAAATCTGTTCAATTTCAAAAAGATCTTTTCTTCGTCGCATCTGCTCAACAATTGATGAAACATCAAACAACACATTACCAAGTTCAGACTTTAATGTTTTTATTCGTTCGAGTACCAACCGCTGCCAACAATAGGAATTACTGTTTCTAGGGCAAAGCGTAAAGATAAAGCCATCCTTTTTTATTTGCTGAGAAATTAGTTCAAGTAAGCCTTTATATTCATCTTCAATCGGATATCCACAAAGAGTTATTCCCTTTTCAACACGACCCAATTCTTTTATCTCATCAATATGGTCAAACAATGGACCTTCAGAATCGGTAAGTTCAACACCTGTCCATTGACATCTACTTCCTTGTGCAAATGCCGGTACATATAACGTTGAAAATCCATCCATATCAATTGCCAAGACAACACCAGGCTCATTAATTCCAGACAAATAAAAAAAAGAACTATCTTGAACAAACCGTCTCCCTGGTTGTTCAAATCCCGCAAAAATAACAACAACCCCATCCTTCTTCTCAGGAAACTGCTCTTTGATGCGTCCTACTAGCTCTTTTCTTCTCGTTTTATATAAATCATTACTTCGTGTCTGATCTATAACGTGTGTGCCGAAAACCATTAATTTCCCTATGCTCATTTTCTAAAATTAAATATTTGTTGATAGCTATTAAAAAGGACGCCGTTCTGAAAGTGCCTTATAAACAGTCAATCTATCCATATACTCAAGTGACGAACCAACAGGAATTCCTCTGGCCAAACATGAAACAGAAACATTTTTATTTTTGAACTTTGAAGCAATGTAGGATGCTGTCGCTTCACCTTCAGGCGTCTGATTGGTCGCTAAAATTACCTCTTTAGTTGCATCATCAATGCGAGAAACCAATTGATTTATATTTAAATCTTCAGGTCCAATACCATCTAAAGGACAAATCGCACCACCAAGGACATGATAAACACCGCCATAGCCACCAGTTTTTTCAATCGTCAACAACTCTTGCCATGTTTCAACAACACAAATAACTCCCTGATCACGCCTTGATGATGAACAATATGAACATTCACGATCAATCTCACGTAAAGCAAAACAGGTTGAACAATAAGAGATACTATTATGTGTACCCTTCAACATAGTACAAAATTGATCAATCTGAGCTTGATCCATTTTCAAGAAATGAGATGCCACACGATAAATATTCTTTGAGGCCAGATAGGGAATCTGCTGCAAACCACGCAGCAATTTCACCAAGCTTGGAACATCATCAAACATAATAATTACGCTTTTTTAAGTCGTCGTTGAATCCATGCTTGAACAACATTGAGAATTGTACTGCTGAAAATATACAATGTTAACCCTGCCGAAAAGGTGCTTGAAAAAGCTCCAAAAACTAAAGCCATACCCATCATTGGCAAGCGCGTCTTAATATCTGATGAAGCTGGTTGCGGTTGCAATAACATGGAAACTGCCACAAGTATTGGTAAAACATAATATGGATCGGGAGCTGACAAATCACGTATCCATAATATGAAAGGAGCCTGATAAAGTTCTATAGAACTCTGCAGCACACGCGAAAGCACATAAAAAATAGGAAGCTGTAATAACATCGGCAAGCAACTGGCCATTCCAGGCATACCATGTTTACGAATGAGTTCAGATTGCTCCTGAGCTAATCGTTGTTTATCATTCTGGTATTTCTGCTTAATATATGCGAGTTTCTTTTGGAAGTCGGCTTGTTTTTTCATATTTTGCTCTCCCTTAAACGTAAAGGGGAGAAGGATCAAGCGTATTAATAATGTCAAAATAATAATTGCCCAACCGTAGTTGCCAACGTAGCTGAAAATAAACATTAAAAATGCCAACATAAATTTAGCTATTGGGGCTAACCAGCCGGCATAATCAAGAGTTTGTTCCAACGTAGAATCAACAGCAGTCATTGCATGTAATTCCTTAGGACCAAAATAAAAGGATAGTCCCCATGAAACCTCTTTGTCGTATTGTCCACCTTCAAGAATTGAAAATAATCTATCTTGATCAACAACATTGTAATAAGCCCGATTTATGAAAGAATTAGAATCATTGACCATAGCATTAATGAAATATTTATCATCTGAACCAAATAACTGAGGGCTAAACCAACCAATTCGAGGATCAAGAGATCTCAGAGCCTTTTTATCAACAGAGCCTCGATCATTTGACATAACTCCTGAAACAAGGTCTCCTTTAAGCTCCGGAATTTGAGGCGAACCAAAGAAAAGCCGCGGTTCAAATATTCGGGCTCCCTTAGGAACAAACTTCATTTTCAGGTCAATTTGATATGTATGCTTATAAACCTTAAATTCTTTTTCAATAGAACAGTCACCATGATCAGTTCTATACGTCAACACATAATCGCAATCTGTCTCTTTTTTATCAACCAACTGATAGAAATAGGGTGTATTTTCATCAAGCGCAACCAAAAAGCATCGCTGTTCTCGCTCATATTCATTTGGAGGAAACACGGTACCTAACGTAATCCATTCTCTTCCTGCCTGACGCTTAAATTCTAGGCGCTCTAAAGATGCTGCATCTGTTGAAAATACATAATGAGCACCATCTGTTTCCAGCTCGGTTCGTACGACCCTGGCAGGCCTCTTCATATCAATAAAATCAACTTCGGTATTAAGTGGTTTTGCGGCCTGAGCTGTCTGGGGAGCCGTAAATTGTTGCCCCGCTCTTATTGTATTATCGGTAGCACCTTTTTTATCAAAAAAGAAATACTGAACGAGCCAAAAACTTACTAATGCCAACCCTAAAGGCAACAACAAATCCTTAATATTCATCTGAAATAACCCTTTATAATGAAGATAATCTTTTTAAATTATTAGCCCCTCGAAACATTTGTATCCTTATCATAACAAAGAAGATGTTCATTGACCACAACTATCTCATTCCTAGAAGGGCTCTTTCTAAATCTTGAATATAACAAAACAACCCGATTTTTACCGAACCTGAAGTTTCGACCTGTACAAAACAACACCGCTTGACATATATTTTATTTCAGATAGAATGTTTAATGTTGGGTGCACCCCAAAAATCACCCAAAACTATGCCGATTTTACGATAAAAAAGGAAAACCCAAAAATTCTATTAATTACAGAGGTAATCATGAATAAGAAAAATATTATTTTATATAGCTTAAAGGTTTGTTTAACTTTGTTGTGCACAAGCCCTATAAACGCCTATTTTTACAAAGCTTCCTACTGGGAGAATGATGATCAAAAAGTTCTGTTCCTCAGTGATTGTCACTCCCTTCCCAAAAAATATGAAAATCCTCTTGCCATAGTCCAACGCCAACGAAAAGATCTATTGGATTTTCTTGAAACCACAAAAAGCTTCACAATTGTCGAAGACTTAGATATCTACACATTGGAAATTTCAGATAATCTTGACATGCTGTTGAGCAACCCACTTACTTATGATCCAAACAGCAAGCTTGATTTTTCTTTTGAAAAGTTATTGCCGAAACTAAAAAATATTGTAACACCATTAATAGGAATCACACAATGTTGCTGCTCCTTAGGACTTCCTGTCGCAAATGTCGACTTCCGTTACTTCTTTGTAAAATCTCTCGAAGAAAAATTAACCCTTAAAGATGCTTATGAAATGTGTGAAAAAACAATATCTGAAATCGAATCATATAATGATTCACCAGAATTTAGAAAAGTTTATGAACAATACTTATCCACAATTAAGCCCCAATTTTGTTCATATCAGGGTTTCTATGATTACGTTACAACACATGGTGTTCCTGTTGCAAACATACATAAATTAGTAGATCTAAAAATAATTCACCAAATTCATAATAAAAAGAAAAGCCTTCAATCCTCTTCTGAAAGCTTTCCGTTACAAATATTCGATAGCATTTATGGTTTCATTCAATCATGCTTATATTTAGTCGGGCCTCAAATAAACACGAATTTAATTCATATTTTTCTGGGATCAAACAATACATCAGAAAATAAAACTTCACTTGAAAGAGAAAACCATCGCAACAACGAACAAGACTTAATTGTGGTTCTGGCAGGCGGAGCACATATCAGCAGAATCGAAAAAGTACTCCCTCAATTAGGATACCAAAGAAAAGCTCAACCATATTCATCGAGCATAAACCCCTCAATAAAAATAGCCGACCAAGCTTTAGATCTCAAAAAATATTTCCATCCACTTTTAAACGAGCATCAAAACACCTGCTAATTAGCAACACAACAATTCGAACAAAAAGAAAAATCCGTCAATAACTGACAAAGTTATTGACGGATTTTTCTGCGCATGTCTATGATAATATGAAAAGATAAAAACTGATAAATATGACATCAAAAGACATCTTACATCTCACGCATAATCAGAAATTAGTTATAATCAAAAAAAGGTGAAAAATGAGAATGCAAAAAAAACAATTCAGGATCGGAGAATTAGCAGACAAGCTTGGAGTTGAAAAATTTGTCGTACGATTTTGGGAAAAAGAATTTAACATAAAAACTAATCGATCAACAGGCCGTCAGCGATATTATACAGAACAAGATCTCGAAACATTTAAACAAATCAAATGTTTATTATACAAAGAAGGATTTACAATTGCCGGAGCAAAAAAGAAAATAGAACCTGATGGAAAAACAATAATTGCATCTCAAAAAACAACCATGGAAGATGAGCCCCAACAAGAAGAATTTATTCAGCAATGCCTGCATGTTCAACGGCAGCTTTTAAAACTTCGAGACCTACTATAAGTATAAAATTGAAAAATTAATACTTTTTCTGTATCTTCATTGGCATATATCTTGCAAACAACTGCTAATGAGGAATTCTTGTGTATAACAAAAAATCGCATATTCATTTTGTAGGTATTGGTGGAATTGGCATGAGCGCAATAGCCACAATATTAAAGCATCAAGGATATACAATATCTGGATGTGATAAAGATCTTGAACAACAAAGCATCCGCAATCTAAAGGCAATTGGTTGCATAATTTACAAAGGAAATAACACAACAGCATGTCATAATCCAAATATTGATACACTTGTCTATTCATCCGCAATAAAACCTGACGACCCCGAAATTGTTGCCGCACAAGTACGGGGAATTCCCACAATATCTCGCGCACTTATGCTCGCAGAATTAATGAGAACTAAATATAGCATTGCTATTGCAGGCGCTCATGGAAAAACAACAACCACTTCTTTAATATCGCACATTCTTTTAACTGCAAAATTGGACCCTACAATCATTATCGGAGGACATTTAAAGACTATATCGACAAATGCCTACCTTGGAAACAGCGACCTTCTCGTTGCAGAAGCTGATGAAAGCGATCGTTCACTATTGCACCTCAATTCTACAGTCGCAATTGTTACTAATATTGACCTTGAGCACCTTGAAACATACCACGATTTAAATGATATAAAAGAAACATTTAAGCATTTTTTGAGCAATCTTCCTTTTTACGGCAAAGCAATTTTGTGTATTGATGACAAAAATATTCAATCCATACTTCCAATTCCACACATAAAAGCACTTAAGTATGGCATTAATAATAAGGAACAGGCCGACATCTACGCACGCAATATAAATCTTCATGCTGACTACTCAGAATTTGAAGTTTGGAAACAAGGGGAAAAAAAACCTTTAGGTTTTACCCGCTTATCAATGCCCGGCCAACATAATATTTTAAACTCTCTGGCAGCAATTACACTCTCTCTTGACTTAGGGGTTTCTTTCTCCCAAATTTCAAGCGCGCTTGAATCTTTTAAAGGCATTGAAAGAAGATTCACATACAAGGATCTTTCAATAACGTTGAAATTTTCGATGACTATGGTCATCATCCTCAAGAAATTGCCAATACATTAGTCGTCGCTAAAAAACGCTCTAAAAAAGGACTAACTGTTGTGTTCCAACCACATCGATATAGCAGAACGTCAAAATTATGGAATCAATTCATTGATCTGTTTGCTAAAAGCTCAATAAACCACCTTGTAATAACCGATATCTACCCTGCAAGTGAAGACCCCATAGAAGGAATATCAAGCAATGAACTAGTGAAAGCAATCAAACATAAAAATCCAAACCTTAATGTTGAATATGCACCTTTTGAAAAGGATTTTTACACAATCAAAGGGTTAATCAAAAAAAATGTTAGACCCAACGACTTATTGCTTTTGCAAGGGGCAGGAAAGATAAATAACATTATTAAAGAACTTTTATAAAAATCAATTTATTAAACCTCCGCAACACGACTATTGATTAGTCGATATATATTTTTTTAATTTTAATTAATTATAATTAAAGTGCAAAGGAAATTCATGAAAAAGAATTTACAAATCATATTGTTTATTTCTCTCAATATTTTATTAGGCCAAACATTTCTAGCAATGTCCAAAAAACATAAAATTTCATTTAAAGAGAAAATGCCTCAAAGATTAAATACAACTCCACAGTTAGACTTTTCAACAATAAAAAAACATATTTCTCAACATAATCATGCACAACAACAAAACTACCAACTTCACCTGAAAGGATTGCGCAAAAAGGCTAGTTTTAAGTTGGCACAGAAAACTCCTTTAACAGGAGAAAAATTAGACACAATAATTGAAAGCCCTCGATAAAAATCAATAGCATTAATTTTCCTCGCATCGCACAATTATACATGATTAAAACAAGATCTTTGATGATGAAGCAATACAAACTCCTAAAAAGACAATCCCTTGTTTTCACAGACAAAAATAATGTAGTCTAATTTTTAGGAAAAACATGTTTATAGGGGGGGACTATGAAAAAATATTTAATCTCATTAATTATTACTTTATCATCACTTACTGCAACACCTCTTTTACAAGC
>Ga0180433_10005213_pt1 | contig 17708 bp, 39 predicted proteins | sample SS_ome_8_FD_132980 | JGI IMG/M metagenome (GOLD analysis project Ga0180433, IMG submission 132980) | Hypersaline lake sediment archaeal communities from the Salton Sea, California, USA - SS_1_D_1 metaG | ecosystem: Environmental > Aquatic > Non-marine Saline and Alkaline > Hypersaline >... | reverse complement strand
GAATTAGATCATTCCAATCCATTCAAGGTAATGAAAGAACGATTGAATGAGGCAGGTAAGGAAGGTTGGGAAGTCATTAATCATACCCACGTAATCGGAAACAACGGATATTCCATTTATACCGCTTGGATGAAACGTCCCATCAATGACGAATCATATGTCCTGTCTGATAAGGGAAAGCCCAATTAACTATATTTGGATTTGCACGGAATGGGCTGTTTTTAATCGCTACCCTCATTTCCACTAAAAAAATTACACAAAAATATTCAGTCCACTCGATCATCAAAATGTCATATAATTCAATGGTTTTAGTGATTCAATCTTCCACTGAAAAACGATTGGTCTATGCAAATTACCGTGGTGCAGCAAGAATTAATGGGGCGAAGTGGGGGCAAGTGGAGTAGGATGGGGGAAGATTCCACGCTTATTACACGCTAGAATCTGTATAATGGATGCGAAATCTAACTATTTCTGATGCGAAATTTGACTATTTCTGGCGTGAGTTTCCAATTCTGCCGTGAGATTCGTTAGATTCGTGAGATTCGTTAAGGAATTGGCAGAAAGTCCTTGATTTGGGTAGATGAATTGGTTAGAATGAGATGTAACTATGAAAACAGAGGAAAATGTAAAGGAAACGATGCGAGCAGAAAGGCGTAAAGTCTTTTGGCGTTTATATTCTTTGCCATGGATTATTACTGTTTTGATACTTGCAGGAATAGCCGCAGCATTTCTATGGTATATTCGAGATCTTCATATAAGATCTTTTGAAAAAGAAACCAATATAAGGCTTGAGGGCATAGTTGAAGGACGTAAGGCTGTCCAAATAGAAGCGATTGATGAAGGTTATGGCGTATGGGAAGTAGATCGTTATGGAATAGTAAAATTTACTTGGAAGCCTTTAATCATTCCAATTCCTAAGACAATAGAGAAATCATTTGAAACTGAGTCTAAACAACCCAAGAAGGTTAGGCAGCATCCGTACACATGGGAGGATCATAGATTTGGTAAGAGTTTGGGAATGAATTTGGAAGAATCTATTGTTGGATCAGCGAGAACTGTTATTCAGTATACATTGTTGGAAAATCCTAAAGATGAGGATTTGGAGAGATTGTTAAAGGATCGGGTAGAAGAATCCATACGAAAGGAGTTTGATGGATTCGAAACATATCATAAGGTGAGATAATGGCTAAAAAGAAAACAGTTAAGAGGGGCAGACCAAAAGGATCAAAGAATAAACCAAAACCATCCACGGAGTCGAAGAGGAGAGGAAGACCTTCTAAGAAGCAGGTTGTTAAGAAAAAGGTAACAAAGAGGGGTAGACCTCCCAAGAAGAAAGTAGGTCGTCCACGGAGTGAGAAAAAGGTTGTTAAGCAGACTGGTAAACGTAGGGGAAGACCTCCAAAAAATCAAGCACTGAATGACATTGATTTATCAAATGTTAAGACGTTTAGATTTTTAGGATATTGTCCTAACTGTCACGGAATGATTACTTCTAGTGATTTTGAAGAAGGGAAGAAGACAATTATTTGTTGTTTTAGTTGTGGTAAACGTTGTCGAGTTGGGAAATTATTGGAGAGTCCTCAAGCACGGAATGATGATCCTAAGCCAAAGAGTAAGAAGGAATTTTTAGAGGCTACTACATCTGTACATGAATATGCGACGGAAGACTATTCACAGAATACGGATGTGCCTAATGAATTCAAGGATTTCCTGCCTTCTGATGATGATTAAATAATTGGAGAAAAAATTGTTTATTCACTGAAATAAATTGTATAATTACTATTGTAAGTTCAAGCACGTAATAGGCGTACAAAATTCAATAAGGAGAAGGACAAATGGAAAAGGAAGTTATAGCATGGAATCCTCCAGTCGATTGGGTAAGAGAAGCGATTGAGAATGCGGGTACAACAATTGGTTCTGTACATTTTAATAAGCGTAAGGGCGGAGAGTTACGCAAGATGTGTTACAGATTGCATGTAAAGAATCCTTCGGTAGCAGCAGCGCCTAAGGGAATGCAGCAGATTTGTAAGGTATGCGGTAAATCTTCTAAGGATTGCAATCAGGGGCCATACATCATGCGATCTGGTACGAAGAAGAGCAAGAAGAGTATTGATGCTGCGAATGATCAGATTACTGTATTGGATGCGAACAAGGTAGTTCGGGACAAGGATGGTAATAAGATTGGTCGTGGAGCATGGAGAACGGTTCCATTGGAGAAGGTAGTAAGGATTTCGAATAAGGGGACGACTTACATCATTAATAGAAGTTAAGAAGTCATTTTTTGTTTAACCTGAGGGAAGACCTTGAGTCATTTGACTTGAGGTCTTTTTTCTTGGAATCCTGTTGGTAGCCAGATAGGTTTTTTATTTTTGGCGATTATACGTTTGATATGATCTTTGGGGCCTACGCAAAGTATGGTTTGTTCGCCATACCATTTTTTGATAATGATGAGGTTATCGCCGGTAGCGCCTTTATGTAGGAATTCCAGTTCATGGATGTTTGAAGGGTCTGGAACCCAAGCGAATTTAACCTCATGAGGCTTTAAATTTGCTATTCTTAGCTTTTTTTGTACTTGATCTGATAAAATACCTGTCTCTAGTTCATCTAGATCATTAGCTGAAGAAATAACTTGGTCATTATAATCCATCATAAATACTTGATGGCTTGACGTTCTTAGTTCTTGTAGATGGATCTTTTTCATACGTATAAGGTATTATAAGAGATTCCGGGAAAAATCAAGGATTTTATCATATCACGCTCGATTTGTCAAGCACTAATAATTCTGGCGTGAATTTTGTATTTTGTGAAGTTGTCAAGGGAATAATTCTGGCGTGAGTCTCAAAATGGATAATATCATAATTCGAGCGTGAAGTCAAGAGGATAATTCTGGCGTGAGAATCATTTTGAATGGTATCATAATCGGTTTACAATGTCAAGCATATAATTCTGGCGTGATATGGATAAAACGTAACGTTATGGTTTATTCTGGCGTGAGATTTGGGTTGCGGATTTCTTTCCTTTATATAGGGGCCTTGAAAAAAAGTTGGAGAATGTGCTTGCATTTGTCCGTGGGATGTGATACAGTACACGCATCATGAGGGAAGGTTAAGGACAAACAAAGGAGACTGACATGCAGAAGACATCAGCGATTCGAAAGTATTTGGATACGTATGGGGCGGACGGTCATACCATTATAAAGGCAGAAGCTTTACCTGAGATGGGATTTGATTCTGAGTTCGTAGCGAAGTTTGCTTACGATCATAAATCGGGCAAGCATCCCAAGGAGAAGATCTTCGACAAGCATGGGAATGTTTTTGAATCTCTGTATGGCGTTTATACGTTGGACTTCCTTTATGGGATTGCAACGGACATAGGCGCTGACAAGACAGCGGCTCATCAGAAGATGGGTAGAGGGTTTCAGGCGCAGGAATTGGTTCGGGCTATCAACGCAGTAATAAAGGAGGACACAGACGACTGAAAAAAAGTTGAAGAAAGTGCTTGCATTCTGTTTTAGAATGTGATACAGTACACGCAGACAATGAGGAAAGATCCTCGCAATCGAAAGAACAGTCAACGGCCAAAAGGCCAAAACGAAAGGGTAGAACAATGAGTCGTAAGAACAAGAATCCGTATGCTGATGGTTCCGCTTATGCGAAGGCATTTGATATGCTTCGTTCCGCAGGGAATAAGGGCGTAAGCCGTTCCGAAATGATTGAGGCGGGTCATGCGGTAGCCGATGTTACCGTTATCCTGTCGCCTCGGGCAGAGGGCGCAAGTACCCGCACGTACAAGGGTAAGCCTTGCGATTGCAGGGGCAACTACTCGGCGCAGGGTCATCTGTACTACGTCGAGAAGCGCAAGAAGGACGGCGAGCCTGCTCGTTTCGTACTTCGTTGGCGCAAGAATCCTCTTGACAAGAGCGTTCGCCCTGTCAAGAAGGATCAGAAGCCCCAGAAGACCGCTGCCAAGTCGAAGGCCAAGACTGCCAAGACCAAGGCGAAAGCCAAGGCTACGGCTGCTACGGCGTAACCCGAAAGGATTTGAACGGGGAGAGGGTAAAATCTCTCCCCGTTTTTCCTTGCAATCGTTTCCCCTTTATGATATAGTACTCTCTAAAATAAGGAGAGAGTATCATGGATGCAGACATTCTGTTTGGTGAGCATGAACCATTTCTTGATAAGTTTGGAAGAGAACTTCGGTTCATCAAGTTTTTCCCCAATGTCAATCGAATTCAATGTTGGCAGATAAATATGGGTACAGTAAGTAGTTGCAATGCTACCTGCATGTCCATTCCTGTTTCTGAAGTTTCCAAGAAAGTCCTTGAAGAAATTGGCGTATGGCAGAAGATGTCATCTGAATCTCGAACAGCTTTTGATCAGAGCGAGCAACAGGTCAAGGCTACGGTTATTGATCGTATGAAACAAGCTCGTAAAGCTCGTAAGCCTCGTTCTGAATACGCTCATATTCCTCGGGAGATTACCTGTCCTTGTGGCAAGGTAGACAAGATTGCACCGGGCGTATTTGTCAAGAAAGCCAATCTTCTTTGTATCAATGATGAGGTTGAACAGCAGAAGATTGCTGATTTCATAGCTTCGTATCGTTGCGCAGAATGCGTTCCTCGTCGTAGAGGTCGTCAACGCAATCCCTTATACAAGGACATACCTAGATCAGTTCCTTGTTCCAAATGCGGGAAGGATTGCGTCATCAATGCCAAGGCTGTATATGAACAGACCAAAGGCAAGAAGCCTGCCATCAAGAAATATTGCGATGAATATCTTTGTCGGAAATGTAATCCTGAATGGGGATCTTGGTTGAAGGGTAAGCGTCGAGGTAAGAAATGTAAACCTGAAAATGAAGGGTTCCCGAAGAAGGTCAAATGCATTGGATGCGGAAAGGAGATTAGCATAGTTCCTGACCAGATTCGTAAGAAGGCGAAGCGGATGAAGGTTACGGTTGAGCATTTATTGGCGAACTATCGTTGTCGGAGTTGTGGCGGCGTAGTTCCTCATAAGAAGAGAAGGAAGAAGAAATAACTCAGGCTCTCTTCAGGGGTGGAGAAAGTAGGAGTTATGAACAAAGGAATAAGACTGAATGGGTATTGGTTGACGTGCGGTAATTGTCGTAATCGATATGACATTGCTGAGGTATCGTTAGCTGCAAAACGCAAGAATCAACGGAATCTGTATTGTCCTCATTGTGGGAAGAAAGTTGGTACAGTAAGTTGATTGAACAGACGGCTTTTCGGGTATAATACTTGAAAAGGAGAAATACGAATGACGAACAAAGATATCAGAGAATTGGGGTTGCTGTTGCTTGACGATGAGAACGGTATCAACGAGAAGGCTTATGATAAGTTGGCTGGAATGTTGGCTGATGCTGGTTGTCAAGATATTCTGAGTCAAGTAGATGCTATCGATGGATGTTTCTACATTGGGGAAGACTTTGCGGAAGAACAGTTAGAAAACCTCAATGAATGGGAATCTCAGAACAATGAAGAAAGTCAAAATATCGGTACGGAGAATGGGGATTGACGAGGTTCCTAGAGGTTTCTCTGTATCTCTAAACAAACGAAAGAAATTACCAGCTAGTCATGTTGGTAGAAGGAGTTTCCACATGCGTAAGACGGCAGCGTTATTTGGTCTCGGGTTACTCATCTTTGCTTTGATGGGTATGGGAGTTCCTCTCATCAAGAAGATCCAATTCAATATTGGTTGTGGTGGCTATTTGAAGTCAGCAGCGGATGCCCCAACAGTTGAGTTGGCAAAGCCAGAATTGGATGTTGCGTTAAGGTACATGGAAGACAAGGGGTTGACACGTGGACATTCTCATCTCATCATCAAGAATCGTCAAGCTGACGTGGGTTATTGGTATACTCGTACCAAGGAAGCGAGAGCAGATCTTGATACGATTACCGAAGAGTCTACGGGCTTGGAGAAGAGTAACATGTTGATGAAACTCAGGGAAACCTTGTTGGATGATGGAGAATCGGGTACGAAGGTTACAACGCCTCCCCATATTCCCATTTATCCTCATCAATGGTTTTGGAGCATAATGTGTATCCTTGGGGGATTAGCAGGCGTTTTTGCATTCATTTTCTTCGCTGTGGCTTTAAGCGATTAAGGTCTTGACATTGGCGGGAGGATGTGATATGCTTCTCCCTATAATCAAAGAAGGAGAACTATTATGTCGAAGCCGAAGATCACATTGGTACGGGACAAGAATGCGTTGACCGCTAAAGAGTATCGGGTCAAGCAGACTGTCGATAACATGAGGGTTGAGGTGGGCGAGCGACTGAGCAAGAGCGAAGTTGAGGATATCTTGGGTTGTCGCAAGTATCAGGTTGTCATTCAGGAAAAGTAATGACGAAGGAAGAGATATTCGAAGATCTCAAGGATCTTGTAAAGACGATTACTAGTGGTAATCTTGAGAACGAACAGGTTTTTAAACTCTGGCGTGGAAAGTCGAAGCGGGTGGAGAAATCTGTTGATGGATTAGATTCTTGTGATATGCTTTGGTTGTCGGCTGAGTATAAGAAATGGTACAAGGAAGAGATCCTACCGACATTACCTGAGTACATGAAAGAGGATTTTGGGAAAGAATTTCCTTGGATGTAGTTCTTGACATATCTGAGGGATTATGATACAGTAACGCCATAACGCCATAACATTGAAAGGTGGTGATTAAAGTGGGGAAGATGAATTCAGGCGTAGTAAAGTCCGCTGGTTACAGGAATGGCGGGAAGGTCAAGCGCAAGGGTCTGCGGAATAAGAGACGTATGAGAAAGCGTCTCCAGAAGGAGCAGGAGCTTCGAGAGCAGCAGAGGCGGCAAAGGAAGCGTCAGTCATTGGAATCTCAATATGGTTTTGAGAACCAATACGACTAAGGAAAGGAAATTTGAACTCAGTACTAGCCGAATACAAGGTACTTCAAAAGAAAGCGTTCGAGATTAATGACAAGGAGTCGGAAGAATACTTAGATATTTCGGAACGTATGGATGTACTTTGGATTCGGCTTAGCGCTGAAGAAGAGGAAGAAGTTCGTCAATACTGGCGTAAGTTCTTTATCGAAGAAAGTTCTTGAAAAGACGAAAGGATTTCGTATAATAGGAGTACTGGATATGGTTAGTCCCTTCTCCAGTAGCCTTACTGAGCTTCGAGCAGTACCCTTAAGGCAGGGCGAATCCAAAAGCCTTTACCCTATTGTTCCGCAATGGGGTACTCTTGATACAAATTTTTTGTGAAAGGAGAACACCCATGGCGAGTATCAATCAAACTCTCATCATACGTACAGACATTTTCAACCTTCCCGAGGACATTGGTCTTCTTGCTGCGCAGGTAGCCCATATTCATTTTGAGATTACCCGAGATATGATTGATCAGGGTATGGATGACGATGGCAAGTCAGTTCTCATTTTCAATGAACAAGGAGAACAGGGCGCTGATTTTGAGGAATGGGTTAAGGAACCTTATCTCTTGGTAAAGAAAGTCCCCAATCTTGAAGCGTTGGATCATTTTCATAAGCTTGCCAAAGAAGCTGGTCTGCCAACCAACGAATGGAAGGACACGGTTTACGTTCGTCTTTCCCCTACAATGAAGCAAGCTTTTCCGAATGTGTTGGTTGGGATTTCCATAGGGCCTGCGGATGCTGATAAGATCCGAACCGTGGTAGGAGATCTCCCTCTGTTGTAAAGAAGGGTTTTGGTCATACATCTCGAATGTGAGAGTATGGCTAAGTATACGAAAAAGAAGTTCAGGGAACTGCTCGAAGAATTGGTTGATGATAATTGTCATTGTGACTATTGTTTCTTTAAGAAGTTCTTGGAGACGCTGCACCCTGAACCTGTTGTTTTGATCCAACTGAAATGCATTGAAAAGTTCAAATGGGAGAGGAGCGAAGAGCTTGGTCGGGAGTTAGATTGGAATGAAGCAGGCATTCGTTGGGCCAAGGAAGGTTGGGCAAAAGCTTTTCGAAAGGTCTTTGATGAGGATCTTACGATCAAAGAGATTTACGAACTGACGAAACAGAAAGTAAAAAAATAACCACCCCTGAAGAGATAACTTGTTAGCCCCCGAAGGACAATCCCTGAGGGGGCATTTTGTTATTGACATCTGTTCCGCATTATGATAGAGTACTTTCATCATTGAACAAACCACGAAAGGAATGTATCATGGCCCCAAGAAAGAAATCAACAAAGATCAAAGAATTCAATCGTCCTGCTTGTCGTATATTGTCGAAGGCAGTTGAAGCGGCTCTTGCCCCTGTTGGCAAAGAGTTTGGAGTTGACTTCTCGTATAAGGGCGGTAGTTATTCACCTGCCAACCTGACGATGAAGATCGAAGCGGCTATTATCGGAGCAGATGGTCAGGTCAAGTCGAGAGAAGCTGAGGACTTCAAAAAGATGGCTCAGTACTACGGACTCGAAGCGGATGATCTGAACAAGGAAGTTGTCTTGAATGGTCGTCGGGGTAAGATCATTGGGTTGAAGCCCCGTAGTCGTAAGTACCCCATCATTGTTGAAGTTGAAAACGGGAAGATGTTCAAATATCCTGTCAACTCCGTTCTTCGAGCACTTGGAAGAAAGGTTCCGAAAAGCGAACTCGAAGTTTGGGATGTATGAAATAGTAATTTTTACTATTGACATTCTTACTGAAATGTGGTAATGTACAATCATGAAATCAAATAAGGAAAAGAAGAAGTCGATTCCTGACTGTCCGAGATGTGGAGGACAGCGGGAAGAGTCGGGAACGAAGCGCAGGTATGATTGTTACTTCTGCGGATTAAAAGGACATCCATGAAAATCAAGTTCTTGAAAGATTCTGAGGTTGAGATTGTTGTTGACTTTGATGAGGAAACCGAAGAAGCAACAACGGAAAACGAGACCTTCCTCCGAGGTGAGGTTCATGATGTTGACTTGTTGAACGAACGGGATGACAGCATCGACATTCAGTTCGGCTGCGGAGACTGTTGTTATGGTCTTCGTAAGAACTGCATCGAAATCATCGAAAGGGACTGATAATGCAGATGGCGAGAGTATTCGGTAGAGCAAACAAAGATACATTCAGTTGTAAGCCGATCAAGGAGTTTGTTCAACGATACCTTGAGGCTGCTGAAGTATCTATTGATCCGTTTGCTCGCAACAAGGATTGGTTTACCCATACCAATGATTTGAACCCTGAGACATCTGCTCAGCATCATATGGACGCTGAAGAGTTCCTCCGCTTGATGAGTTCCCAAGGAGTTATCGCAGACCTTGGCAAGGAAACTGTAGCACATACTAATAGTTCTTGTTTTCGTAATATAATGAGGTATAATAAAAGCATATGAAGACGCTGAAGGACATGTTCAGAGGAGTAACGCTTGTAGAGATACTCATCGTTGTTGCCATTATTGGTCTATTGGCAGCAATTTTCTTCAAGTATGGAGTTATCTGATCTGTCTTGCCTCATTGTCTCCTTGTTGTTCGGTGTTCGAGATGGGCTTCCTTTCCGCCCATACTGAAGGACGCAGCTTGATGTTCGGCTGCGTCCTTCTTCTTGTATAAGGCACAGCTATTCCTCACGCCAGAATGTATGATACTTATGAGTATCATTTTCTTCTTGACTTCCCTTGGCTCTTGTGGTACTATGCTCGCAGAACATCGAAAACTCCAAAGGAAAGGAAAGTCCAATGAGAAGTACTTGCTCTGATATTTCTCTCAAGAGTTTCGGCAAACTGTTTACAGCGGGAAAGGGTAAATGGTTTTGCGAGTTGTCCAAACTCTTGTCTACAGGAAACCACAAGCTGCCCCGTACTACTGCCATATTTAACATGGCTTCGGCGCATGATTGCCCGTCCTATAAACTTGGCCTCTGCCGAGCTTTTACAAAGGATGGACAGCATGTTTGTTATGCGAAGAAATCAGAAACGTCTGCAAGACCCTATGTACAGCCTTATAGGGAAAAGCAAATGCGTTTTTGGCATTCCTGTACTGCGGAAGAGTTTGCTTCGCAATTCCTTCTAATCAATGCGCTCAAAGAATTGCCTTGGAATGCATTGCGTCTGAATGAGTCGGGGGATTTTTGGGGACAGGGTTGTGTTGACAAAGCGGATAAGATTGCCTGCATTCTTGGACGTTACGGGATAAAGGTTTATTGCTATACGTCCCGTTCCGATCTTGACTACTCGAACGTGCGGCATCTTATAATATCGGGTTCGGGTTTTGAAAAAGAGGGCGTTACGAATGTATTCCTTATGGTAGAGGATACGAAAGTTGACCGTCCCAAAGGATACGGCGTCTGCCCTATGGATTGCAAGGTCTGTAGTCGTTGCCAAGTAAGAGGAAATAAAACAGTTGTAAAAAGGCATTGAGCATCGAAGATGCAGACGTTGCAAAAACGTCTTGACAAATTCATAGGAATATGATATAGTACGGAAAATCAGGGAAGGCGTTGAAAGATAGGAATCGGGCGTCTATCGCAAAACAGAGATAAGGTTGATCCGTAAACAGACAAACCCTCTGACTTCCCTTAACAATTTATGGCGGGGTAGTATACGTTGGCGAAGTTTCCTTGGAGATTTGATGCTTCGTTAAAAGGAAATGCGTAGACGCAGGGTGCGGTTGCAAACGTACCAATACTGCGGTATTACAGCGGTTTTTACCCGCAAGAGACGCTGGTTCGATTCCAGCCCCCGCCTACCCACTGAATGATACGTATGTAGGAGAACATCATGGATGACGATCATATTTGCGCTAGCTCGCCAAATTGGAATCATGAACCTGATTGGAATTCTGTCCATATATCGCACGATGGGGGCGGTGTTTACATCGACGTAAATTGCAAACATTGCGGCTTATCAGGTTGCATTGGTACAGAGAAAACCCTAACAGAAGGGATTAGCTGGGATGATAGCTGATTTATTTACCAAGAGCGAGAAACACTGGGCGGCTTGCCTATCCGATCTAATGGCAAATTTCTCTGGCCCTTTTCGCTTGCAATCAGGAAAGCAATATGATAATATCAATGCATTCTTGGATGATTGTCATGAACATCGAGACCAAAACAATGATATAACCCATTGGGAATACGTTACGGAAAAGGGCGAACGGGTTATGATCTTCAACGATTAGGAGAGCATCATGGACGAACAATATCTTGCGGCAGATGAAGCTTTTGCAGAACATGATATGGGCGATGCAGAAGTAGTTGAATCAGACGGATGGGAAACAGACGGGCCTGATCGTTTGATCAAACGTTTCTATTGGACAGACGAATACTGTGACCCAAACGAAGACAGTTTAACTGCGTCATTCTGCGTCAACTTCAAGAAAGGAACCAACGAAGTCGAAGAGGCTTACGTTAATTGGTAGAACAATGAGAGACATGAAAACTATATGGTCGATAGTCGGGATTACAGGAACGCTCATTGCTTTTGCAGGCGCAATCCTTATGCATGTTCATTGCCTTGGACAAATTTACGGAGTCAAAATGCTCGTTCATACAGAATGGTATGACTGGGTATTGTTCGTTGTGGGTACAATCGCTATGATGCTTGGTCGTTACAAATTCGATAGGAGTTGAACATGAATCATCCATTTGAGCTAAGACACGGAGACCCTGACTACGCAACCATTCTTGAAGTTGTTGCTGTTGCGTTGGATGACAAAGGGATACTCGAACAACTTGATATCTCAAATGAAGAGGCAAAACGTATTCAGAACAGAGTTGCCCCACCCGAGATACCTGTAGAGCAAATGACGAAGAAAGCGTTCATCGAACAGTCTAAGTATACCTATTACGGTAGACGAAGCCAAAAGATACATGGCGTTTATTTCGATTGGCAATGTTCGTGTGAATCTGGCGTGGGAAGGTTTTGCGGATATCGTTGCGGGATGATCATTGAGGGTTGTACAAAACGAGAAGCTATCAATATTGCATATGATCTTTTCATCAAAGGAAAGACTCATGAGGGTAAAGGGTATTATACTCAATACTTCATTGCCGAAACGGATGCTGATCGTAGAAAGCAACCCTTGATGGCCGATCTTTCCCCTTGTGAAATTCTCTATCGGTAGAACATCAAAAAAGGAAAGGAAGCCGAACATGAGTAGGAAAGGAAAGAAGAGTACCAAAGACGAAATAGACGAAATGCCGGACTGGTATCGGGTAAAGCTATGGTTCAAGAGCAACCCGAAGATGGTTCGCTTTGCCAAATTCGAAAGGTATGGCGAAGATTCGGAGAAACACTGGCGTGAAGGGAATGCATTGTTTGCGGATGCCATAACGGGTCATCTGTTTCTTGTGCCTCACCAGCACCCCGAGTTGGTTGTGGAGAAGCAACCTTTCGATTGGGGAGAACGAGATCCTGAAACGGATATGGAAATAAGTACCGAGTATGATCGTCATATCAACGAAGCCTACAAGGAAGCGGTCAAGCTCCATAAGAAAGCAGGCAAGGGCGTCAAGAAGAACAAGCTTTGTTCTATTGGCGTAGCAGACGGTATGGCAGTCTACGTCATTACCAAGGTCAACAAGAAAACCTGCAAGATCGAATGGCGAGCCTTCGGCGGCGGGGATGATTATGTTGACAGACGTTGGGGATACGAGTCAACCATTCCCGTTGGAGAAGCGGACATGTACTTGAACGAGTTTCTGTTGACTCAATAGTTGTATAATAAAAGAGGCGAGAGATTTGTCTTTGCGATCAAGACTTTAGGAGAGTTTCCTAACTCTCGCCTCTTTTTTTCTTGCTTTTCCCCATGGATTATGCTATAGTACCCGCATAATGAAGATCAAAGTTCATACGTACAGTTATCGGGAAGAACCACCTTGTCCTTGTGACAGTTGTAAGAATAAGGTTGTCTACTTCTTTGAATGGTGTTCTCCACAAGAACCCGATGTTTTGAAATGTATTCGGTTAGAAAAACTTCAACAGAAACTCTTCTTTGAAGAAATGTTGAGAGAGGCAGGCTACAAGGAATTTAAGGGAGTTGATAGCGAGTAGCAGATTGGTTTCAAACCAGAATAGCAAAAGCCAACTCCCTTTTTTTTGAGGAACAAACAATGGAAATTTACGAAGCAGACCGGCACTATTACAGGGAGAGAGGACATGATGATGCGATTGATATCCATTCGTGGTGTCCCGGTATTGACAAGGAACGATCAATAAAGACTTCTCCCGAACCTACAGATCGTAAGAATCCCACCGCAATCGAACAGATGGAAATCATTTCTCGTTTGCCTTATACCGTTTACTGCGCAATGATGCCAGATTCACATGCTGGACAGAACATGCCTATCGGTGGGGTTGTGGCGTGTAAAGATGTCGTCGTTCCTGATTTTGTTGGCGTTGATATCGGTTGTGGGATGTGCGCAATCAAGACTTCATTGACCGAAGAGGATTTGACAGATGACAAAGCTCAGACTCTTTTCAATTTGATTTCCGAGAAGTTGCCTGTCGGTTTTTCTCACAACACGGACAAGAGACGTAAAGAGTTGAAGAATCAGCATGGACAGAAGTATGAATATATCATAGACAAGTCAAAGGCCGGTCTTTACGCTGGAAGACACAATCCGATTGGAAATGCGGAGAAAGAGTTCTTTGCTCAGTTGGGGACGCTGGGTGGTGGGAATCATTTCATGGAAGTGCAGTTTGATGAAGAAGGATTTATTTGGATTATGATTCATTCCGGTTCTCGTAACATGGGGAAGAGGATTGGAGATTACTTCAACAACTTGGCAGCAGATCGAAACGCAATGTGGTTGTCAGATGCTTTGGGGATTCCCTTCCTTCCTACTGATTCAGAAGAGGGAGATGCATATTTGGCATGGATGGATTTCGCTCTGCGGTTTGCTTTCCTGAACCGACAGGTCATGATCGAATCTGTTAAGGAATGCTTCGAGCGTATCTTCCCTACGATTAAGTATATCACAAGGGAAGTTGTTGAGGATGTGGTTAATAAAGACACGATCAACATTCATCATAACTTTGCTGCGATTGAAAATCACCATGGGAAGAATGTCTGGGTTCATCGTAAGGGAGCAACCAAGGCTTTCTCTGGAATGACTGGAATTATACCGGGTTCGATGGGAACCAACTCTTACATCGTTCGAGGTTTGGGAAATCATCTTTCATTGATGTCTTGTTCTCATGGGGCAGGACGTAAGATGGGACGCAGAGAGTTTGCTCGCAAGATGAAAAATTCATTTGCTCAAATTGAGAAGTCTTTGGATGGAGTTATTCATACTGAGTTCGGGGAATTCTCTTATGGCAAGGACAAAGGTATGAAGGATGTTTCGGAAGCACCGGCTGCTTACAAAGACATTGATGAGGTCATGGCTAACCAGACTGACCTTGTTGAAGTCATAGTTAAATTACGTCCAAGGATATCAATCAAAGGATAATCGGAGACCAAAACCCAATCAAGCAATGCAGCGGGTATACACAAAGCGTTGCTAACCATGTAAAATGGGTAAGCAAATATGGGTAGTCGCATGTGAAAATCATGGCGGTCTCTGATTTACTTTTGAAAGGATATCAATCAAAGGATAATACAATGGTTAAACCGTTCATATATTTTGAGGCTAATGATGTATGCCACCATCTTGAGAAGGCTTTGTCCAAGAGACTTCGAGAGTTTGGCAAAGGGTTTTGGATTGCAAAAGTTCAGCCTTGGATTCATCCGTATAACGAGGTTAAGAACTGCATTGCATTGACTCTTGATGGATCTGTCTATTACAAGTTTCAGGTCATGGTCATTCGCAGTCCGAAGTATAATGACAGGTTCTTCTGTCGTTTCAGGGTAGCTCAAACTCCCAAGGGAAATAGTTTTGCGATGGATGTCAAAAAGAATCAGCGACTCTCTTTCCCTGTTTTGTTGGATAAGATTGCTGCTGCCTCAGTCGGCTAATTTCTTCCCACGGAATGATGTGCAAGCATGTATAATACATAAAACGATCCCATAGCTCAATTGGTTAGAGTGGGGGTCTCTAAAACCCTGTGTGCGGGTTCGAGTCCCGCTGGGATCGCCAACACGGAATGCACGGAATGCGTTGGAGGTATGTATGTTGCGTATGATTGGAAACTTCTTTTGGGGCATCATGAGTATAATTGCCAGTGTTGCAGGATGGATTACTGCCCTATTTATCTTAGGGTTATTCACGGTATTCTGTATTGCGATAGCGTTATTCGTACTCGTATGTATGATACCTATTGTCACGCTATGTCTGATACTGGCTTTAATATTTGGAGATTAGTTGTTGACATTTCGCACGGAATGTGATATCATGCATGTAACAATAGGAGAGCCATGAAGGAATATCCAGCATATGTTATTTGCATTGATGATGAGCCATTAGAAGAAACAGATGGTGAGATCACCCTTTATCAAGAAGGAGATGATCAGAAACTCATGGAGCGATTTTTGGCAATCATTTATCTTTCTGATGATTCGAGTCGCATTACGATAAAGAAGTTCAGACTCATACCTAAAACGTTTGAGTCTTCAATTCCACACAAAGATTTTGTTAGACGTGCTCAGGAAACTCGGCAAGTAGGATGAAAGGAACGAAGATGAAAAGAGGAATCTACTACTTTGAAGGGTGGAGAGTTGAACTGACTGTTGATGATGACGGTCATTTAACTGTCGGGATTAACCATCAGGACGGGACAAAAGTCAACAAGCTGGACTTTGATTTGGCTACCAATGACGAGGAATGGGTAGAACGTTTTTCAACAGAAAAGATTGAGCAGGATTACATTGATTCTCTCGATCATGAAGACAACCTCTCCGATGTTGAAGCAGATGCAATGACATTGGCTTCGGCTGGTATGGGAACGGATGAGGATTATGGAGGATAAATGGCAACCATATACGTAAAAGCGGTAGAATTATACGCTTTCGTTCTTGGTTGGTTTGGAGGAGACATTACAACGGTTTCACAATTCATCGCTACGATTGCAACATGCCTCTAACAGAACAAGAACAAGAGAAGATTATACTCAAACAAGCCCGAATCGTTCGAAGATGGGCGCTGCGTAAAGGTGGCGGTATCTCTATGGGCATGTGCGCAGATGCATCCCAAAGACTTCGAGATCAACTACGTAACTTTGGAGTATACGTCAAAGTCGTTGATGGCGTATTTCAAGTAGATCTCAATGGTTTAGGGGAGCTTTCAGAAACAGATCATGAGCCTTCCCATGACGAAGCTCATTACTGGTGCGAATGGAAACACCTGCCCATTGATGTAACGGCTGATCAATTCAACGATAAATTGCTGCCTATCAATCAAGTTAAACCTATCCTCTTCGGTACAGATCTTGATAGATATCTGACGTGGAATTTTAAACCGATGTACATTTAGTAATTTTTACTATTGACTTCGAGCATTGTTTGTGGTATAGTACCCGCAACATGAAAGCAATGGATAAATATTACTGTTACTGTCCAAAATGCAACGAAGATGGGAAAGCAAAGAACTTCTTCGCTAAGGCTAAATCTCTTCATGCTGCAAAATTAAAGCTTGAAGAGCATGAGAAGGCTTTGCACAAGGGTAAGCCTGTCGGGACGTTTGGCAAGGGACATAGCTATCCAAAAGGAATAAAACATGGAATCGCTGCAATTCTTGAAGGAATACTGCAACTTTTCAAATCCTAACTGGGTTTGGATGTTGAAGGGCATTTCCCGTAACAAAGACAATGACAAATCTGGCGTGAGATTTATCCGCAGGCTGGTTGTTGCCAAACCTGAAGATATCGAAACATGTCGGGCAGATATTCTGAAGATGGCAAATGATCCGGACACGACCTATCGTCTCTACGTATCCTTGAATTCCCGAGACGTTGTTAAGGGTCTCTTCAATTTTCAAAAGAAAATGATCGATATTGGTATGGGTCTTGCGCAAGGGTTAGATGACCATTTGCAAATGAGCAAGAAGATTGGAAGTATTTGGAAAACCGAACTTGAACAGAGATCCTGCCGTGGAACTAAGCGTTTCTTGTTTGACCTTGATGAAGATGACAATCTTATGGCTTCTGCTGTTGCTGCATATCTTGAAACTAAAGTTGGGACAACTATCCATCTGATTCGACATACAGTTTCAGGATATCACATTGTCTTTGATGCTTGCGATACAAGGGGCCTCCATCCATTTTGCAAGGAGCAAGGTATTCCAATGGACAAAAACACCTTGCAGCGAGATAGCATGGTCTTTGTCGAACAATGGAAAGGAAATGGACAATGAGTATTAAGAGTCATTCTGGCGTGGAATGCGAAGTTTGTAAGGTTGGCAAATTAGGCCCCGTTGTCTTTTGCAAGAGAAATCGGCTAGGTTGTTCTCTATGTGGAGCATTATACTTCTCCAACGGGAAAATTGATGACAGATATAAGCCGAGCCAAGACAGTATCAAATGGGCCAAGGAACATCCCGAATTAGCATAATCCTTCATTCCTAAAATCTATTCTAGTCCTCCATTCAATCCTCACGCCAGATTTACCTTATTGACTTTCTCCGAGTTTTGTGGTAGAGTACCCTCTTGAACAATAGAAAGGAGATCAAAATGGATGAGCCTGTAATACTCGAAGCAACAGAAGTAATCAACTCAATCTATGATGTCCTCTGTCAAGCTGATGGAGAGTTCATAGAACAGATTGCCAATCAAGTCCTGACCCGCAAGGTAAAGTACAAAGAAGATTCTTTGTTTGAAGAAATCGAAAATTAGGTCTTGACTTG
>Ga0180433_10005212_pt1 | contig 17720 bp, 13 predicted proteins | sample SS_ome_8_FD_132980 | JGI IMG/M metagenome (GOLD analysis project Ga0180433, IMG submission 132980) | Hypersaline lake sediment archaeal communities from the Salton Sea, California, USA - SS_1_D_1 metaG | ecosystem: Environmental > Aquatic > Non-marine Saline and Alkaline > Hypersaline >... | reverse complement strand
TTTAGCACATATGATCTTGAGATATAATTATGTAATTACAACGAATTTTGATTATTTGATTGAAATAGCACTTAAGAGTCAAATAGGTGCCCATACTGTCTACGATCCAATTTACAAGAAAATTATGACTATTATTACTAAAGATGACTACGAGAAAGATATTAGATTTAAGTATCCCATAGTGAAAATCCATGGATCAAAACGAGATTACATCACGGGTAGACCTACAGCAGATTCATTGATAACCACAATTAGTGCGCTTGGTAGGGACAGGGAGAGAGGAAAAACCTTCGCAATTGAACCCTTTAAAAGAAAATTAATTGACAACATTACAGAGGGTCGTGATCTTGTTGTTATGGGATATTCTGGTAGTGACGACTTTGATATTAGCCCTTTACTCAAAGAGTTAACAACGGTTAAGCGCATCATTTGGATTGATCATAATTCTGATTCAGACATGGAAGAATATTATCAATATAAGGTTTTAGATTCATCAAAATTAAATTCCTTATCTAATCTTTCAAAGTTAGACACTATACTTCTCGAACTTGCTTCGAAAAATACGATTGAAGTGTTTAAAGTTAAAGCCAACACGATAAATTTCGTAACGCAACAATTAGCGAACATTTTTCACGTATCATTTGACAATTTAAAAGAAAATATTTCAAAAACACAACAGAGCTTTAAAGAGTTCATGGAAAAATATCATGTTAAGAAACTTGAATCATTTAAATATCGCTTAGCTCATGAAATTTACAGTGATTTAGGTGATATTGAATCGGCTAAAAGAACAGCTATAACTGGTTTAGAGTTAGCAACTGAAGAAAGTAACGATATTAATAAATTGTATTTTACTAATGCATTGGGATTATTATATCTCACTACAGGAGAGATGGAAAGAGCTTTAGAACAATTTAATGAAACCCTCGAATTAACGAATAGATTAGACATGTTAAATGAAAAAATCGGAGTTCTCATTAATATTGGTGAACATTGTAGGAAAAAGGGAGATTTGAAAAATGCCTTTAAATACATATTCAAGGCGGTGGATCTTGTCTCAGAAAAGACCCCTGATATATTAAAATATTCTCTATTCAATAGTCTCGGAGTCATATATAGAGCAAACGGGGATATACCAAATGCGATAAAACATCTTGAAATGGCACTTGAAGTTGCTGAAAAGATGGGAGACCTTTTTAGAAAATCGTCGGTTTATAACAACTTAGCGGGAGTTTATTTTTCCCAGGGGCAGTTAGAATCTGCGTTAAAATATGCATCTGAAGCTTTGAAGATTGATGAATTAATAGGAGATTTAGATGACATGGCTTCAAATCTAAACACTATTGGAAATATACATAGAATTGCTGGACAGTATCAACAAGCCCTTAATTATTTGGAGCGATCATATAATATTGCAGAAAAAATCGAAAAATTAAAAGTAAAATCCCTTGCTGCAAATTCAATTGGAGTGATTTATTTCAATTTAGGAAAACTTGATTTGGCGTTAAAAATGTATAAAGAAGCTTATGAAATAAGGAAAAAATTAGGAGATAAATCAGGTCAAGCGACGAGTTTAAATAATATTGGACTAATATATCGCGCAAGGCGAGACTATAAGACAGCTAATGAGATGTTTGAACAGTCAATTGAAATAGCAGAGCGAATTGGAGAGAAGACTCATTTAGGCGTTCGTTATTCTAATAGAGCTTCCATATTCGAAGCAAATAAAGAATTTGAAAGGGCACTTCAAGAATACAAAAAAGCTCTTGCGATAGAACAATCACAACAACATTTACATGGGGTTGCAACACAATTTATGAATATTGGAGGGATTTTAGGCGATTTAGGTCGGCATGAGGACTGTATTCAAAACTATACTAAAGCACTGAACATTATGGAAGATCTAAAAATAAAACCTGGGATTGCACGAGCATTAAATAATTTGGGTTCAGTCTATTACAAGTTTAATAGAGACTTTGAAAAGTCAATTGCTTTATTAGAGAGAGCACTTGAAATCTATCGGGAAATCAATGACCCTCAAATGTTAAATTTAACGCAAACAAATCTTGCGCATATCAAAAAACAATATGAAATTCAAAAAGGAGAGAATTAATTAATATGACTGGTCAGATGCCAGATAAAGTATCATACAATTTTTTTCGAAGGATTTAGATCCACTGTTATGAATTTTGGCGATACTTTGAGTTATCAATATTTTTCAAATACGTGGAATTTTGTAAAATAGAATAAAAAATTGAAAAAAAAATTAAATATTCTTTATTAACCCGTTGGAGAGAAAACTCCTGCAAAGACTAACCATGCCAAAAAGGTTTTGGAAACTAAGCTAAGTACAATATATACTCTTTCGCCGTATAAATAATCCTTCCACTTCCCTACTCCTTTATATTGGAGAATCATATTGATTGCAAAGGTATTAAAAAAGACCAACTCGATTATATAAATCAAATACACGAAAGTTGGAATCTCAGCTCCTTCTGATACTCCTGTATTAATGAAGTATGCTGTAATCACGATCCATGGGACTGCTCCTGCTACTACTCCAAGATAATAAGCCGTCCATTTCACTTTTTCATTTAGCTTTCGAGTATAAACATTATGGAGCTCCATCATAAGACCAAACATATTCATCAAAGCATTAGAGATAAAAATCATGAATAACGCCCAGAAATCCAATACACCGAAAAATAACGCAATTAACACGATCATGATAGAACTTGAAAGCGCATATTCAAACCATCTAACCTTGTTGATCCCCTTCTTTAAATCTCTTACATATATTTTATTTAAGGGATACGCTATTAAAAAGTGTGCAATTGCTGATAATAGCAAAAATGTTCCGACGAAGGCTCCGAGAGCAGTAAACGTAAATATAACCTCAGGATTCGGTGATAAAGTAGGTGGGGGTCCAAGATCAAATTCTAAATAAGTCGTATAGATATCCACTGAGAAATCTAAAAAGGGTAAAAACCCGAAAACCACCATAAGTAAGCCTTGAATTAAATGGAGAATCATCGCATTGCGATTAAACTTTTTTAGATAATCAAAAGTGATATCAGATCTTGGGATTAACCATTCATCTTCGTTTGTTGTAGAGTTCATATGGATTATGGTAAAGAGATCAATTTAAAAGATTGGACTACAAATTATAAATTCTTTTTTAAATAAGATACTTTAAAATTGAATAAGAGATTGCGAGATTTTATTCAAAATAATCATTCAAATAATCAATAAGCTTTTCTGCCTTTGCATCATCATAAACACCACTTTCGCGCCACAGTATCTCGCCTTTTTTATTAACTAAAAAAATATATATAGTCTGTTCATTGGGAATCTCAAGTGCTTTTTTAAATCTTGATTTATTAATATAGATGGTTATTGTCCGTTCACGTACCTTCTTGCTTGGAATTCCCGCTCGCATTCCTCCATCGATCACGAAACTCATCATCTTATAGCCGCTACTTAAAGAGGGGATCTCATAAAATTTTACTCTAGTAAATCTATTAATGATGTCTTCCAAGTAGGGCCCCCAACTATCCACTAAATTTTGATGCCATCTTTGAAAAGGTATGAGTAAAATGTTTAATTCCCCTTCTAAATCATGAGGAAGTTTATAACTTTTTGATTCTAAATTCTTACCTTCTACTTCGGGAAAGAGCATAATTCTAATGAATTAGTTTGGTTAGTTTAAGTATATAATGTTAAAGGGAATATTAAAAAGAACGGCTAATATTTTAAGCATTTTTCGATTTTAGAAAAAAAACTCCTTATTTTAAGGAGCCAAATAATATTGAATTATGATTTCTTGGATTTTGCTAACTTTTTTGTTTCTTTATTTACCTTGCGAAATCCTCTAATAAGTTTAAAAAGTGAAAAGCCCCGAAAAGATTTTCCATTTGATTTACAACTTGGGAGAACATAGGGAATGACCTTTTTGCAACTTTCTTCAATATCAGTGGCAACAAACTTCATCATTAAATCTAGTTCTTCCCTAAATTCATCCTCATCCCTCCATTCCTCGATAACACAAGTGTTCCTCATTAAATTAGTATGAATCATACCAGGAAAGAAAATATTCAACTTAATATCCTCTGGATTTTGTTTGAATTCTAATGCCAAACATTTTGAAAGTGCGAGCACTCCACCCTTCGAGGCAGAATATATTGTCATATGTTCCAAAGGACGATCTGCTCCTCCTCCAGCTAAAGTGATGACCCTGCCATATCCTTGGTTTTTCATGTGGGGAATAACCGCGGAGATTGAGTGTATTACACCAATTAAATTAGTACCAATTACTAGATTGGCTTCTTTGCTCGCCCTATCCAGAGAAAGACATTCAAATGGCCCATAACTAAGATTGAAGCCCGCATTTGCCACTAAAATACGTACACCTCCAAAGGCTTCGATAGTCTTATTAACTAAATTTTTTACGGCCATTGGATCTGACACATCACATACTACACCAATCACGTTATCCCGATGTTTTTCTTTTAGTTCGGTCAAAGTTTGGTTTACTTTTTCTTTATTTCTTGAGCAAATTGCAACTTTGGCTCCTTCTTGAAGGAATAGTTTAGCAAGTGTCTTGCCTATACCACTCGTAGATCCCGTAATAATCGCAGTCTCATTTTCCATCTTCATATTATAGACCCCTCTTTAATTATAGTTTTAAAATGATAAGTGATGAGTTCTATGTAAAGTTGACATTTATAAAAAAAAGGAGAATAGTGCAAATTGTTGTAACTTAAGGAAGGATTATTGTTAGATAAATTAAACCCCAATTCCTTGTGTAGAAAGTCCTATTTGATATTCTTTTGTAATAATTCCTAAATATGGAAGTTTATATCGTGTGCTTCGCTATTCTATCTATCATTAGAAGGGAAAAAAAGAATTTTGAATCAATTTTTTCGAGATAAAAAGGCTCAAGACCTTATTTTGACCACTCCAGATTTTAAATCCATGATTCGTATTACCTTCTGGAATGGTTTAGGTTTCATTTTCTTTTCATTTATTAAATCCTATGTTGTAATTTACTTTTTTGGAGGTTCTGGAGTTGATTTAGGAATTATTATGGCATTACAACCGTTAGCAAGGCTTTTTTCTATGCCCATAATTGCATACTTAACAGATCATACATCCAAAAAAAGATTGGTTCTTATTGGCTCATTAGGTCGAACAATATCTTATTTTTTGTATTGGCTCTCCCTAGTGGTAAATAATATTTATATGTTCGGAACTGGCGTATTTTTGCAAGGATTAATTGTTGGATTTTTCTGGCCGCCTTTCTATTCTTTAATCTCTGAGAAGTCACACAAGAATCGTAGAACTGAGGCACTTGCTAAAGGTCGAGGAAAGATGATTGGTTATGGCTTCCTTTTAGGAGCGATTATCAGTATTCCAATGTTTACATTAGTAAGCTTATTTCTCCCCGAAAATATTCCATTATTGTACAGTCCTTTGTTACTTTTTGCTATGATTAATCTAATAGCAGGCTTTCAGTTTTATTTCAAGATTGATGAAGATTTAACTTTTGAGAAATATTGGGATTCTCTAAATGAACGTGGAATTATCCAATACAATATAGATCAGGATAATATGACATTAGAATCTAATAAAGAAATGAAAAATGGATCAACTAGAATGTTTTTTATTAGTTTTTCTGTCTTTATTTTTGCTATTTTAATTACATCCGTCATCGGAACTATATTTTTACCCTTTATCTCAGCTTATTTGATCGAAAATCTCTTATCAGGTCTTTCCATTATAATAATTCCCATAATAGTTATGATTGTATATTTTCCAGCCCAAGTCATTTCTCAATTATTAGCATCAAAGATTGGAAAAATATATGACAGGATTTCCCCCACAATTAGTATCATTATGATAGGAATTTTCAGAGCGATAATTATATTACTTCTCATATTCACTTTCTCACCTATTGACTTTGCTATTGTTCTTATTTTTTTATATATCGTGTTAGAATCAAATAATTATTTTATTCAAGCCATTATGAGTCGAATCTCGATAAAACATCGAGGGAAAGTATTTGGATTACATATGTGGATTGATCAGTTTGGACGAGTAATTGGACCCCTTATAGGCGGATTTTTATGGGATAATTTAGGGTATGATGCCCCATTTATATTCGCGATCTTTATCGGAATTGGCTTGATTCCTGTTCTCATTTTCTCAATTCGAGAATTAAGTCCAAATATGGTTGAAATCATATAGGGATCTAAAGTTCAAATAATATCTCTAGAATTATCATACTTTTCCGAATATGAATCATTAATAATATTAAAAATATTAAAAATCTTGAAAACTTTATATTTATCAAATACTATTCTTGTATAAAAATTTGCGATTTATGAAAAATCGTATTTTAAAAAAATTAGAGAAAAATTATTATGTATCATCTAGACGAAACGGATATTTTAGACGCAAAATACCATCGAAAAACCTTCAGTATCTGTCCTGAGTGCTTGGAGCGTATCCCCGCAGTTGTGAAGGAAGATGATGATGGAAAAGTCTATATGTATAAGACTTGCGAAGAACATGGTGATTTCAAAGACCTAATTAGTTCTTCAGCAAAGTATTATAAATGGACTCATTATGCCAAAAAAGACAAAGATGGAAATGTTATATGGCAATTTGAAAAGAACGGAGATGCAAATCCTCCCGACTGTGCAGCAGAGGATCCTCGCGGGTGCCCTTATAACTGTGGCCTCTGTCCAGAACATCTCTCCACATGTTCACTTGCCCTTATTGATCTCACAAACCGCTGTAATTTTAACTGTAACTTCTGTTATGCGAATGTTGAAAAAGCTGGTTATTTGATTGAACCATCTATGGAAGAAATCGAGCGAATCATGGATCATTTTCGCAATAAACCGATGCCCGCCGTAGCAATTATGTTTACGGGCGGAGAGCCTACGGTACGTAAGGACTTTCCAGAAATTTGTAAGATGGCTAAAGATAAGGGTTTCAAAGAAGTTATTGTAGCAACGAATGGGTATGGATTTCAGAAGAAGAAGGGCGGATTAGAATGGACGAAAAAAGTCTATGAAATGGGACTTGATACACTCTATTTACAATTTGACGGGATTAATAATGCCACTTATGAAAAAACTAGAGGTATCAAGAACTTGATGAATTATAAGATGCGTGTTGTAGAGAATTGTCGTAAAGCAGGTCTTTCATCAATTAATCTTGTAGCAACGATTGCTCGTGGAGTTACTGATATCGAGATCGGGAATATTATTCAGTTTTCGCTGGATAATATTGATGTTATACGTGGTATTACATTTCAGCCCGTCTCTCTCTGCGGAAGAATAACGGCAGAAGACATGAACGAGTTAAGAATCACTAACGCGGATGTCATTCAAGAGATCGATAATCAAACCGGAGGAAAGATTGGCATCGAAAATTCGTGGTATCCTTTGAGCACTATCGTGGAGTTCGGCCGAATCATTGCTTATTTAGCGGATGTTGACCCTATTGAGTTTACGTGCCATCCTGACTGTGGATTCGCAACATATCTTGTAGTAGATCCGGATACAAACGAAATGGTGCCAATCATCGATTACTTTGATCCCCTAAAGGTTATAGATTTCGCCAATCGCTTCTGGGAAAAAATTAAACACAAGGAAAAACAACCTCTAAAATTCTTTGAGAATTTAATGGGGGATGCGGGAAAAACCTTAGATCAAGGATTAAACTTTTTGGATAAAACTCAGCTCAAAGCTCGTTTTTTACTAGGTATGCTTCAATACACAAAAAAGCCTGGCAAACTGATGGAAATGTTTTCGCGTTTGCTCATGAACGGCGACTGGGAGAGCATCAGCTCGTTTACACACGGAACATTACTTCTCTCTTCGATGCACTTTCAAGACGCCTATAACATGGACATCGAGCGTACTAAGCGTTGCATCGTCCACTTCGGAGTCGCGATGCCCGATGGAAGCGTGAAGGAAATAAGCTTTTGTACCATGAACACGCTTCACAGACCGGAGATTGAGAAACAGGTTGCGAAGAAGCTTACGGCGAAAGTCAAGGAAGAGTTTGATACAAGTATTGGTCAAGCACGGGTGGACATCGAGCAAGAAATCCAACCTAAGGTCGCTCAGAACGGTGGTATCGACAAAAATAATATTAGTGATTTGAATGCTGAGGATGGTGAGAATTAAATGCCAGACGAAATAGTAGAAACGAAAGATGGCTTGAAACTTCGTAAGTTGGTGGAGCTCAAGACCTCGACGGCTGAAGAGTATCAGAAAGCAATGCTCGAACGAGTAGAGTATTTCAAGAAGAAGAACGAGGAAAAAAGCCAATTCAACAGCATACTTCAGAACGCGGTGGTAAAGACGTTTAGCACAATTTTAGATTTAAAGACTAAAGTTGACGAAAGTCTCGGCGAAGAAAATCTAAAAAAAGTCCATGAAGTATTAGATAATGTTCTAATGTTTGGACTTTAATCTAATTTTAAGATTTTTATCTTTTATTTATTTGATTTTTACTTATCTTTTAAATATTAAATTTTTATATTCATTCTATTACATCGTTAAAATCAAAGTGGTTAGATATATTTAGATCATAATCGCAAGATTTAAAGCATTGTTAATGAATGTAGATCTTGGATTATGGTGATATGAAATGGAACTAAAAGTGAAGTTATACGGTATGTTAAAAGAGAAAGTCAGTAAATCGATATTCAATGGTGAGAATTCAGAGATTTTGAATATTAACGGGAAAGAAAACCTAATTGTATCTGATATATTGGATGAGTTGGGTATTTCTGAGTCAGAAATTAGTCATATTTTTGTAAATAACCAATATTGCGGTATTGGTAAAAAAGTAAACAATGGTGATCGTATTGGAATCTTTCCAAAAAATATGGCAATTATGTTTGCCGAAATTCCCAAGATCAACGCCATTTACATTACGGTAAAACTTTTTGCAAATTTAAGAGAATATGGGCCTTCTAAATCATTGATGGATGTTCCAGAGGGAAGTACCATTAAAACACTTATTAAAAAGTATAATATTCCAAAAAAAGAAGGAAAATTGATTACGCTCATTAACGGACAACCTTGCCACGAAAATGATTGTGTGTTGCATGATGGGGATACTGTTGCAATTTTCCCTCCAATTGGCGGGGGCTAAATCTGTCTTATTTTGTTAAGTAAAAAATATAATATTTTGGTAAGCTATTTTTAAGATTATAATTTAGTTTAAGTTAAGATGGTCTATAATATATTCACCATTCCAGTAACATTCTTTTTCATTGCGAATGGATTTGCTCACTTATATTATGGATTTAAGTTGAAGCGTAAATTTCCCGATGATCATAATTTCCTAAACACAATAGCTATTTATATCCTATGGAATATTGCGGGAGTGCTTTATCCTTTATTTTTTGAAAGGGACTTTTTTAACATAAGATATTTTGAATGGCTTTCGATGACAATTATTTGCATCTACGCCCCTCTTCTCATAGTTAGTATTTTATTGATTGAATATCTATTTGTGATTAAACTTAATCCGGAAAAGAGACAAGAACGAAACTTCGAAAAGTTTTTTAGTTCATTTAATGATTCAAACGAATATTTTTGTAAGGATGGAGGACACTCCTTTAATACAGACTTACACAGAAAGACATTTCATTTGCTACCCGCAGTATTAATTATTTTTTTATGGATGTTTGCAATATATATTTGGGAAGGTATATGGAGCGCGAATTTATTCTGGGGGATAACTGGCTTAGAATACGGGATCTTTTTAATCTTAACAGTTGGATATGCAGCTATTGTTATTTTTGCTGCTTTGGATTATGTGAGATTATCATTTATCTTTAAAAAGAGAAGTATATTCTATCTTATGCCGCCTAATGTCTCACATTTACTCTTAAAGACCTTGAAGAAAAAGGAGAATTGTGAATTTACTAAACCTGTTGCTTTAATTTTATCTTTGGTCCCTATATTTTTCTGGGCTCCTTTTAGTATCTTTGCTGCCGCGGCTTTAATCGCAAGTTTAGGTGATGGTGCTGCCTCACTTATAGGATTGAAATTAGGGAAGATTCGTTTCCCTAAGGACAGTTCAAAAACGATTATTGGATATATTAGTGGGTTTTTCGTATCTTTTGGAGCAACTCTATTAGCATTTTGGCTTTTTGAACCATGGATTGGAATGGTAAATATCTTCATAGTGGCTTTTGGAGGGGCACTAGGATTTCTTTTAGTTGATCTGTTTAACTTGAATCTTGATGATAATATCCTAAATCCAATAATAAGTTCCTTGATTATGATTCTAATTTATGTTCTTATTTAAACTTCAAATTCGATTTTTAGGAATAAATTTAAAAGAAGGAATCCATTTTTTTTATGCCTTTTATTTCTTCAAACGTAATTCCGAGCGCATCTAAAACTTGTTCAAGCGCGGATCTAAGCAATTCTTTATACTTAGGTATATCTATGTCTTGTAGTTTAGCGATTTCTATGGCCTTTGCGCCCACGCTGTCCTTACTTTTAATTAATCTGATGGTGTCCCCTTTCTGAAATTCTTGACCAGTAATATTTTTAAGTTCAATCGCAGCTCGTACATGTTGAGGTATAGTTTTATTGTAGTTGGAAATCTTTTTCAGCATAGAAATATTGATAGCATAATCCTCTAATGAAAAAGCATTAGGTTTTCCTATCATTTTCAAATTATCTCGCACTATCTGAATGATTTTTTGTTTTGCTTGCATAAACTCCTCATCATTGGTTATCTGTTTTAAAATTTTGAGCATCTGATTAAAGACTTTCTTTATAAAATCTGGAGTATTTTTCTTTTTTGCCAATAAGCCTTTAATATCAACATGTTTAGTATCTTTATAAATTCCTACATAATTTTTCTTTCTCTGGGAGAGAGCTAAAAACTGATATGTTTTTTCCTCTTCTAAATCTAAATCTAATTCCTTTTTACTCCACTCAGAGATCTCTTCAAGTTGTTCTTTTGTTGGATTGGCAAGGAATACCGAATCGGTGTCACCGTAGAGTACATCGACACCAATATCTTCTGCTTTTTTAATAGTTTGCTTAATAGAATATTGTCCAATTCCAGTGGTACTTTCAGCTACAGGGAGACAAAATAGGGGGAAATTTTGACTTCCAAACACACCGTATGAACCGTTAATGAACACTTTTAAGGCTTGTTGAATGGTAGTATAATAACTTCTCTGCTTTTCAGATAATGAGGTATCACTTGATTTTGGTTTGAAATATTTAACGCGAATATCGCGGAAAAATCCAACAACATAAGCAAAGATTCCCATTTTTTGAGTACAGATATGATATGGAGTACCCTTTACAAGATTATCTTTATCTTTTTCATGAGGACACAAAACAGTTTCATAAGAAAGATTATATTCCTTGATAATAGAGGGATATAATGATGCAAAATCCATTACTACGACATCGAAGTGAATCCCCGGCACAGGAGGGATTACATAAGCACCTTGGAATTTTTCCCCATTAGCTTTTGACATCATGAGTCCACCTTTTTTCTTTTCAGATATTTCCGACCGCCGTGGAATAAGTAAATTTTTTCTACGGTGTTCAAAATAAAATATATTTTGAATCCAAGTCGAAATTTGCCTTCTTATCATTTCATGAATTGGCATTTTCGTTATCCGGCAGAGAAGAATTATCAAGTTCCACACTAAGGAGTTATTGAACTGGGTTAGTTCTAATGTTAAGATGGAATCCTTCAAGTTATACCAAGAGAGAATTCCATATCTCATTTCATGAATTTCCTCTTCATGGGAATATTTTTTCTTTCCAAGTAATGCAGCGCTTATTGCGTTTAACGAAGCACTACGATATGCTCCACTAAAGGCGTATCCTGAAATACTTCGGTTAAAGAAAAAATTGAATACATCAATATGAATTCCCTTTCTTAAGTCACATTCGGCTTTGGATAAAATTCCAAATCCCCGTTTTACCTGAATTGGGTTAAGATCCTTGTCAATTCTTAACTTATCAGCTCGGTGATACATATAATTAAGATCAAAATTATCTCCATTAAAGGTGATGACCACAGGATATTGCCAAAGAATTCTAAAGGTTTCGATTAGAAGGTCTTTTTCTGAGGTGAAAAAGTAAATTTTGGCTTCAGGCGGAAAATCTTTATGTAGCTTTTTAAAAGTAAAACCTTCGCGTTCCAATACATACACTACCTTCAATCCATCGGTTGCGACAAAAGAAATGCTAATAATTTCTTGTTGTGCTTTTCGTGGATCTGGGATGCGATAATCATGTTCTCCCATATTCACCTCGATATCCATTGCCAATCGCTTCACATCGGGGATTGGTGTCAAAAAGATATCTAAAAATTTTTCAGCAAATTCTTTCATCTCAGGTTCTTCATTTTCAAATATTGTGCGAAGCTCCATAGCCAATTTTTTTGACTCATCACTTATCTCTTCATAATCAATTTTATGTATTTTTCCTTTATCTATGCTATAAATTAATCCAGGAATTAATTGTCTATCGAATATATAATTCAAATGGTATCGAATATCAGCCTCCCACGCCTTTAGATCATTACGTTCTAAGATACTACGAATATTAATACCTGAACCGCCAATATCTGAAGGAGTGTTTCCATAGATTTTGGTTAAAGCAATTTCTTTATCACTTAACAGATCATAGCGCTTTATCGACTCGAATCTTTTAAAGCCAGAATAATTTACTAGTTTTTTAACTTGTTCGATACCTCCAATTTTCTCAATGAATTTCAGATCTGTTAATATAGAAGGATCGGTTTCTTTACTAAGACAATAAGGTTCGTGATTTGTGGTATCAATCCAAATTTTAATATCATGAGTTTCTAAATCATAAAATTTGCAATAGGCTTTATTTTGACCCCCATCATAATCAACATCAAGAAGTACTCCTTTTTCTAAATCTTGTATAATTTCTCCTTTAGCTATAAGATAACGAAGATATTTAGAACTCAATGATTCTCGTTTTATTTTACTTAATGTTATATTTCCTGCTTTTAAGCCAAAATCCTCATTTCCTTTACTGAAATAAACTTTTTGAGGAACTTTAGGAGAATTTTCTTCAGATTGAGTTTCTGATATGGAATTCATTTCCACTTCAGCTTCAAACTCCTCATCACTGATTATGGATCCTTCATCCCTAATTTCAATTTGGGTTTCAGTTTTTTCTCTTTTTGGTTTCTTTGTTTCCATATAGGAAAAGAGAGATTTTTGCTTCTCATCGGACTCTTTCTTTTTTTTAACCACGGTTTTAAACCCGTTTTAAAATATTTTCTTTATTATAATTATTATAATTATAATATTAGTTTTAATCTAAACTATTTTGCGTTTAATATGAATTATAATATAAAAAAAGCTCATATCTAATAAGTAATAAGAAAAATTAGAAAGGAGAGAGAATTCCTGCATATTCAGATATTTTTTAACAATTTCCTTGATGTTCCCTCAGTATCTTTTTAATTTCATCTAAGAGTAATTGCTTTTCAGCGATGAAAAAGTGCAATTTACTTTTTTCTGGATGTTCTTGATATATTGTTTCTGCTAAAGCTTTGACTTCTTCCTCAGTTGGTTGGATAAGTTCACCATTTACATTTTCATTTAATAGTAAAACAAGATTGTCTGTTTCTAAAGGTTTAATATCATAACCATTTTTAACATTTTTATTAATCGCGACGCATAATTCTGCGAGGAACCAAACACTTTTCTCATAATCTTCTCCAGATTTATATCTCTGGTATGCTAAAACCTCTACATCCTCTTTTGTAAACAATTTTTTAATCCAACTCCAATGGTAATTAATATTTAATTAAACTAAAGAAAAGTAAGCATTTAATTATTTGTATCGAGATTTTTCGATGTCAAAACCACAAAATTAATAATAAATTAGCCTTTACTATCATATAATTAGCAGTTAATTTTAAACCTCGAGCCTCCGTGGCTTAGCGGTATAGCAGCTGACTTGTAATCAGCAGGTCGTGGGTTCAAAAGCTCAAAATAACGGATTTTGGACTGAAAATCCCACCGGGGGCTCATTATCATTCTTAATATTTATTGACTCGTTAACGCTGATTAATAATAAATTTATGAAATAAATCGTAATATCTTGTAGAGCGAGAGAACGTTTCCCTTATGAATTCTATCAACAGGATTATTTATTGTATTATTGATTGTGTTAGAGCGGATCAATTCTTTCGGTTAATTGAAAAGGGATGGTTACCCAACTTTCAAAAATTCTATGAAGGAGGACTTTTTTCAAAGAATTGTATAACTGATTTTCCAGCTGTAACATATCCTACTCAAGTTTCGATGATTACAGGCACACATACGGGTGATTATCGGAAAGAATTGTGTCATGGGGTTCCGTTGTATAATTGGATGGAACGTGCTGTAGCCCCTCCTTTTTTTCGATCGTATGGCACTTATGGATCCGATGAGCGAATTCAGATATATAAAATGAATGATGATATAGGGAACAATTGTCAAACGATACTGGAAATGATTGAAGAAGGAAATAAGGCAAGTATCCTCCAATTCATAAAGAGAGGCGCCGATTTTTTCTATCCCGAATCCAAAATGAAACTAGCTTTTTTTTATTTACTCCTCAAGAATTCAGGAAGAGTAGAAAAACACCTTTATCGCATAAACAGTATAGTTATTCAAAAGATGTTAGAAACTTTTGAGCATCCAAATAAGTTTTTTAGTAGCAATGAGGTACCGATTGCCAGTCTATTATGGTTTGTCTCCTCAGATATACTATTGCATTTATTTGGAGCTAACTCACCTCAATATCTCCGCAACATGATTCATATTGATACTTTATTTGGGTTTTTATTGGATAAGCTCAATCAAATGGGATACTTGGACGATACTGCTATTGCAGTAGTCTCTGATCATGGAAATTATGAAGTCAAAGCTTTTGGGAATCTCAAATCTTTTATCCAAAAATATGACCTAAATAATTATCATCCCCGTAAGAATGTAAAAGGAATCATAAATATAGCAGATTTTGAAGGGATTGGTTTTATTAATGTAAAACCAAGAAATTGTTATTCTAAACTTTATTGGAATCCTCCTCAAATTAACGATCTGGAAAATTTTGGACCCAGAAGAATTAATCTTCTTACTGAATTATTCAAAATTAAAGGCTGTGAGTTAATGTACTACCAAGATGATAATAATGATATAGATAAAGGAATTATACACTTAAAAAGAAGGATAAACAATTCAAAACGAGAAATTTCGGGATCCTTAGAATATCGTGGGCAAGGTAAGAACTTTCAAATAAAATATTGGAATGAAAATCACGATTTTGATATATTCGGATATAGTGATAATGAAAGGGCGGCCAAATTGATGGATAATAGGTTTCACACTCCGAATGAGTGGTTAGAACATACATATCAAGTAGATTATCCTTGCTACCCAGAATTAGTGTCAAGACACTTTAAGAATCCGCGAGGTGGTGATATAATCATAAGCACTAAGGGTTCAGTAGTCTATAGACTTACACATGGAAAACAAGAAAAAACAAATCCATATGTCCATGATTTAGGGTTAAGAAACTGTTCCGTCGTACCTTTACTAATCGGAGGCACACCAGAGATTCCTCACAAGGAAATAAAATTCTGTAAGACTATTGACATCGTTCCCACCTTATTAAAGATGATTAGCGTGAAGCCCCATAAAAGTGTAATGGGACAGAGTATCTTATAATTGGTTGCTGAAATTTTTTAAGAACTAATTTTCTAGAAATCTCTTAGGAGGAATAAACACATCTCTAGGTCCTATACGTTCTAGATTTATAGATTCTTCAGGACAATGATGAGCACATACTCCACAACCTATACATTTTTTTTCTTCTAGATTTGCAATATCATCAAGAAGAGTAATTGCTTCAACGGGACATTTTTGGACACAAGTTCCGCAACCAATACAAGTATCTCTATTAATTCTTGCGATATAGGAGGTGATGGTATGAATTGGCATAATTCCCTTATAATACATTTGAAATGGTCCACAACAGCATTTACAACAATTACAGATCGCCTCAATATTATTACTCGGATCTAAATGAACATGAAAGACTTTATGGACTAAACCATAATCTTCTGCTTCTTGAAAAATCTTTATTGCATCCCCTTTAGATATACGCTCGCCAAAATTGTGTTCGATGATAAATTGGGCACTTTTATCAAAAAAAAAACAATTACGCTTAGGAGCATTTAATTTACATGGATCGCTTACTAATTCCTTTTCAGTTCGACAATAACAATTAGAAACAGCGATATACTCATAATTATTTAATATTGTTTTGATTTCTTCATAGGGCATGACTCTTTCAGTTCCAGGTTCTACTTGTTCTTCGACTGGTACAACTCTATCTAGAGCGGGTAATGTTTTAAATTGATCAATTAACTTCTCATAATTTTTTTGAGTCCCTTCTTTTAATTCTTCAAATATTTCTTCGAAAAGATGGGCTTTTTTACGATTTAACTCTGTATTTTCGCCTCTTAGAAATTGATATTCAAATAAACCGGGCCACATAGGCAATAAACGATATACCATGACTCCTGTAGTTCGACTGGGAACTCCTACAATAACTCCTTGATTCATCAATTCATCTAAAATTCCTTTAATTTTGGTAGAACCATATTTACTTTTTTCTTTAATTTGTTCCAGAGTCATAGTAGGTGATTTAAATAGTAGAATAAACCTTGCTTGTTCCTCCGTCATGATGAGCTTTAGTAATTCTATTACGGTTGAACTTATAGGTATCGGCATCTTTCCAGCTTTTGCAATTGTTCTAGCAGTTCGATACCATAATTTTTCTGTATTTTCTGCCATTATATCCCCAATTTCAATATAATTCGGTAAAAATTGAGTAAATTGATTAGTAAAATCAAATATAGAATAAAAGAATTGTTTATTCTTTAGATAAATTGATAACTTATAAAGGGTTTTTAACAAGGAAATAGACATTTTCCGAACCACATTCTGGGCAAGTAATCGCTCTATCTTTGGATGCTTCTGGGTCTTCCCACTCATGTTCGCAATCTAGACATCCATAACCTAAAAATGGTTTTTTAAAGTTAATATTTCCACCATGTATTTTAATATCTTTACCCTCAACAAATGCTTGAGTTACTTTTTGATGAGCACTTTCTAAAATTCGTGAAAAAGTAGGTTGAGAAACTAACATTTTGTCTGCTGAATCTTTTTGGGTCAACGATACGTAATGCTTTAGTCTCATTGCTTCGAATTCGGCTACTGTAAGTACCACTGATCTTTCATAGATAGGATCGTCTATTCGTCGAATAAAATAAAAATTATTCGGTGGATTCTTCACGAACCGCATTCTTGTACGACGTCCCATTTAGCATCAATCCCTTTGTTTTCGGATAAAACACTTATTTATAATAATTATTCACAAATTATTATAATTTATTCTTTATAAAAAAAAGGTTTTGGAGAGGAATTGTGGTTTAATCTTCTTTAATAGTTAAAGAAAATGTAGAATGCAATACATATAAAAAGCTTAAAGTCTAATTAATATCAAATTTCAATATTTATTTTTAAACGAGGATATTGTTATGGAAAAAGTTGGGGATGTAATTCAAACATCAAAATTAAATATGGCTTCTTATGGGTTTGGAAAATTTCTGAA
>Ga0180433_10005211_pt1 | contig 17726 bp, 16 predicted proteins | sample SS_ome_8_FD_132980 | JGI IMG/M metagenome (GOLD analysis project Ga0180433, IMG submission 132980) | Hypersaline lake sediment archaeal communities from the Salton Sea, California, USA - SS_1_D_1 metaG | ecosystem: Environmental > Aquatic > Non-marine Saline and Alkaline > Hypersaline >... | reverse complement strand
TTATTATAATCAAGCTATAGTATTAATTTCTAATCGAAAACTTTTACTTTTATAAATGGGTCAAAACCATTTATTATTTCATGACAATATCGATCAATAATATCAAAATAATAAAAATTTAAAAAGTTGACAAACGACTTATTTCATAGAATTTAAAATATGCTCGTATTAGTATGTTTTATTAGGTTAAGCATATTTAGTCAAATTGTCGAAATTTTTATAACCAGAAAAAGATACTCAGGGTGCTTGAAATCGGCCAAAAAATATTGATCGTTGATGATGAGAAAGATATAGTCAATTTAACTGAAAGTTTTTTACAGCTAGAACATTATGACACTATTACGTGCAATAGTGGAGAACAAGCTCTTAAGATCATAGAAAAACATCATGAAGATATAATGCTAGTGTTGTTGGATATTATGATGCCAAATATTGATGGTTATACGGTATTGGAGAAAATTAAATCTAACGATAAATATAAGAAGATCTTGGTAATCTTATTTACAGTAAAAAATTTTAAATTTGATATCATTAAAGGAAAAAAGTTAGGAGCTGACGGATATCTTTTAAAGGCAATTTCTGGTAAAGCTCTATTGGATTATGTAAAAAAAATTTTGAAAGAGCACGACAAAGAAAAGAAAAATGAGGAAGAAAAAGGACTTTAACTTTTACTAAATTATTGAGATTCATTAAGTTGATTTTCAACTTCCATCTTTTCAATTGCAACTTGATATTTACTAAGAATAAAAGTGGCAATTAAAATCAGAATTACAGCTAAAAAGAATAGCCAATAGTATTTAAAAGTTTGTTGGAACACGATTAATCCAGCGAAGATGGGTAAGAGTAAAGCGATTGAATCCAAAATAGGATACATAATAAGAATCTTTCCTTTTTGAAATCCTCCTTGATAATAAGGAACGCTTGCTAAGTTAAAAACTGCCATCATCCAAAAACCGAGAAATACCCATAAATAGGGATACGAAGAGGTAAACAGAAACCAAAAGATTCCAAATGGTAATTGAAAAATATCATACCAATGAAATGATTCATTTGCTTGAAGAAGAGCCTGAGCTAAAATATTGGTTGATACTCCTCCTAAAGCAAATAAGATTGCTCCTCCAAACATGATTAATAATCCTTCTACTGGAGAGTTCCGTTTTCTTTTAGCAATCAAAATGGAACCGATACTGATAGACACAGTTATCGCAAGAAATATACTAAGTGAGGGTATAATCCCAATCAAATCTATCTCAATATCTGAAATACCTGCCAAAGCAATTAATATTGGAGAGATGGTTAGCATAGCTATAGCCATGTATTCGATAATACCCACTTTCTCATGTAGAATACGGTTTGCTGCTATTACAAAAAAGATAAAGCCCGTGGCCATTACGGGCTCAGTTACAATAATACCCACTAAACCAATTGAAATGATATAGGGAATCCAACCAACTATCCCAATAATTGCCCCAAAAGCCCAACTCTTGTTTTTAAACAGTTTTATAAAGGTTTTGATTACTGATTTAAATCCATCTTCAAGTCTGATTTCTGTTCCGTTTTTACTACCTTGAGAAAGCCCTTTTTTTTGAAAAACAATACCTAAATTAAAGCATAGAGTGGTTATTAACGCTAATATAATTCCAATAGCAACATTGAGAATCTCAACTTCAGTTGACATAATATATCCCCTATCAAGTCTTATCTTTTTACAATGAAATTAAATTTACAGACACAAATATTAAAATTGTAAAGATGGGAATCAAAAGTGTACAAATGCATAAAAATTTTCTTATTCTATGGGCAATATGCCTCCTTGGTTTTCTAGCTATGCGATCCAGTAATTTGGGGTAGAGACTATGATCATGGGGCTCGCGTTGATAAAAATATGCAGTTGAGGACCAATCATCGGCTCGATGATTATCATGACCGTGCTCTATGGATACAAGAATTTGTTCATTAAAATAAATTGGATCTTCAATATGATAGCGATAATAATTAATTTTTCCCCAAAAATTAAGCCCTCCCGGCATTATTGTTCCATGATACGGGGCGAAATATTTTTTCCCGGGTCCATACGCTTGATTCACGTAATCTTCTGTCCCAGTACCGTAAAGTGTTGGAATTTCTTTCTTCAGATCTTCATCAATAAAGATCATATCATCCCCTTCCCCCGGCCAATTAATGCTCCAAGGAAGAAATGTTATATTATCAATATCTAAATGACAACCTACATAGTGCCCTTTCCCTTTTGCTTCCATAATTTTGTAATTGTGAGTTAAAGGTTCCGTATTTTTACCTCCCAAATAATTAAATCGAATAGGTTTTAATTGTGTAAATGACTCTCCAGTCTGAGAATCTTTTTTCTTTATTTTAGGAGGGTTTTCTCTCCTCCATTGGGCATGAAATCTACCAAGTTCGTCTGCATTGTTAACATTATCCTCATAAATTTCATAATCTACATAAAAATAGAACTTGAGAGGTCGTAATGCGTCATTTTCCAATGTAATTTTAAATTGAGTAGAAAATGGCATCGGCCACCAACAATTAAATCCCTTACCACGACGAGGACTCATTTGGAAAGGCAATGAAACAAATTCTTTCTTTTTAGCATGTCCTAAACCGAAGAAATCACCAATAGGGACTTCGACACTGGGAGTATCCAAATCTTCACCATCCCAATACATTCTTAAAATAACATTTCGCAAATAGTATTTGGCTTTACTACTCATTGTACACCATATATGAGTAATGCATCCCGCAGTACCACTCACCTCTGCGATAGTGATTAATTCTCCGGGTTTAATGTCTAACCAATCATGATTTCCCCACGTTTTGTCATAGCTTGAGATTCTTTTTCTTTTAATTGAATCTGGTCGTAACTTAGCAATATTATGTAAACTAGAATTTCCAATTTTCATGTTACTACTAATAAAAAAATATCTCTAAAAAAGCAATTGCTTTCCTATCAAATTGATTAATAAGTTAGGAAATATTATGAAAGTAAAATAGAAAACGAGGAAATACTATTATGAATGAAATTCAAGTAGAAGTGACCTATTTTAAACAAGGAGGTCCGAAGAATACGGATACTGCCTTACAAGTTTCTAAAAAATATGCAGATGAGTTTTCTGTGAAGGATATTATAATAGCAAGCACGACAGGCATGACAGCACAGAAATCTCTTGATTATTTTTCTCCAACTGAATTTAATATTGTTATATTGACTCATTCTTATTATTTTGCGGGATTAGATAAAAAACAAGAATTTCCAGAGCAGTTAATGAATGAGTTAAGAGAAAAAGGTTTGAAAATCTTTTCAATGACCCATGCCTTAGGAGCAGTTTCAAGAAGCTTTCGACTTGCCTTAAATCAGTGGATGCCAGTCGAAATAATGGCAAAATATTTACGCCAAAATTTCTGCCAAGGGGTTAAAGTGTGCATGGAAATAGCTACAATGGCTGCTGACGCAGGATTAATCTCTGATCTCAATAAGGATATAATATGTATCGCTGGGACTGGACGAGGGGCTGATACCGTATGTTTAATCAAACCTATGCCTACAAGTATGTTTGATAAACTTCGCGTAAAAGCAATATTTGCCAAACCCTTATAAGATAGAGAGATCTAGACTTATTTCTTAATTTGAAAAGGCTTAAATATTACAAAACCCATCTTTCTTTATTAAAGTATTTAGACTATAAGAAAAATGATGTATTATGGTTTTCGAAGCCGAAAGTGATAAGATTCCTTTCTTTAAACAATATTTTTCTGTTCTTATCTTAGCAGCAAATATTATCGTGTTTATCTGGCAGTTAAGCGATCCAACTGGCAATATGCATATTGAGGCCGCTTTTGTTCCTAGCGATTTCTTTCAAGGAATTAACCTTTGGACATTGGTAACTTCAATGTTTATGCATGGGGATATAATTCATATAGTGATGAATATGTGGTTTTTTATCATCGTCACCGATAATTGTGAGCATGCATTTGGTCATATCTTATACCTTATAGCTTATTTTATTTGTGGATTTGCTGGAAGCATATTACACGCTTTAAGTACATTAATTATTCCCGTATGGGGGCCAATCTTAGCCGATATTCCCTCACTCGGAGCTTCAGGAGCAATCTTTGGACTTATGGGCATCTATGTCTTATTATACTCTGAAAACAAATTTTACCTCCCTTCGTCAACAGGTACTAGCATGAGAAAAGTGAGTGCCGGATATTTTATATTGACCTATTTTATAGCCGAATTAATTTACGCAATAGTTTCCCTTACGGATCCGTTTGCACTTGGTCAAACCGCCCACTTCGCTCATGTGGGTGGTTTTATAGCTGGAGCTATAATCGCAGGAATCTTTAAAGGAGTAAAAGGTACAAGCTATAAGAAAAAGAAACCTTAAAAATCTTAACTTTATTCTTTTTTTTTATTCTAAACTTTTTTCAATCATGACCGATTTTTGTAATCATTAATATATTTTCTAGGGAGAATGGAGATTATGAGTGAGAAAGTTCATATTTCTGTCATAGGGATGGGATATGTTGGTATTCCAATGGCAGTCGTACTTGCAGATGTAGAGAATTTCTATGTCACCGGGATCCAACGAAGATCTTTACGATCGGGATGGAAAATAGATTGGCTTAATCAAGGAAAAAATCCATTTGAAGGAGAAGAGCCCGGATTAGATGAATTAATCGCAAAAGTAGTGAAAAACGGAAAATTCCATGTCACTGATAGTTACGAAGATGTGGAGAAAGCGGATTATATTCTTATTGATGTTCAAACTCCTGTCGATCTTGACTCAAAAATTCCTCGCTATGAATCCTTAAAAGAAGTATCAAAAAAAATAGCAAAACATCTTAAGAAGGGTGTAACGATTATCATCGAATCTACAGTCGCTCCAGGAACTACAGAAAAAATCGTTCAACCTATAATCGAAGCAGAAAGTGGTTTAAAAAGGGGTGAGGATTTTTATTTAGTTTTTTCTTTTGAACGTGTTATGCCTGGGAAATTGCTTGATTATATAATCAATTTTCCTCGAGTAATAGGAGGGGGATGTAAGGAAGCGAATGATAGAGCTAAATATCTTTACGGTAAAGTGGTTAAAAAGGAATTACAAGTAACCGATACCTTAACCGCGGAGTTAACAAAGTGTATAGAAAACACATACAGAGATGTAAATATTGCTTTCGCAAATGAAATGGCATTATTAACCGAAGATTTTAATAGGGATATATTCGAAATTATCAAACTCATTAATTACAGGCATGATAGGATGATGCATTATCCTGGAAGCGGGGTAGGGGGCCATTGTTTAACTAAGGATCCATTTTTACTTGTATATGGCCATCGAAACTATACTGACAATAAATTTAAGACTGATATTTTACTAAAATCCAGAGAAATAAATGATTACATGCCTAAGCATATGGTAGAATTAATGGAAGACGTTTTTCGAGAAAAACATAAATTAGTGGATAATATTAAAGTGGTTTTTCTAGGAGTTAGTTATAAAGCAGATACCGATGATACGCGAAACACCCCTACCGAAAATGTAATTAAGACACTTAGAAGTAGGTACCACTCTCATAATATTGTCTATATTGCTCATGATCCTTACGTAAAACCACGAGATTATAATACTACAGAATTAACTAGTGATTTTGACAAAGCTATAATGGATGCGGATGTTTTAATGTTTACAACCAACCATAAGCAATATTATGACATTGATTTGGAAGAACTAAGAAAGAAAGTAAGAACTCCAATTATTATTGATGGTCGAAATATTTTTAATAAAAAGATAGTAGAAAGCCATGGGTTTATTTACAGAAAGGTAGGAGAGGGTTCAAAAAAACCTTAAATCTTTAATAAAAAAAGAAGAGAATAGAATGTCTTATCTCTGGTTCAAGCAGAACTTTAGAGTCAAATCCTAAGATTTTTCGACTTAACTCTTGAGATTTTTGTTGTTTTATTGGTTTTTTTTTTCTTGATTTTTATTCTTTAAATTTCTTATACATTTTAATAGTCCATCAACCATAGCTCATCCCGTACAAGTAAGATCATCATCTGAGATACTTGATGAGAGCCTTTTTTTCCATTCCGACATAGTTTTCACTAAAGTAATTCTTTAGTTTAGAAATAAATTGAAACCTTTAATGTATTAGCTTTATAAATAATAATCAAAGTAAGAAAGAATTTAATTAGAAAAAACTATAAGATTTAATTTCTTTTTAAAATCATATTAATCGAGTGATATTTAAAAAACTAAATGATTTCAAATGGGAATTAAAGAAGAGCTCACAGAAATGAGAAAAGCAATGGAAAAGATGACTCAAGAATTGCATGAGACAAATGTAGCGATCCGAGAATCGCTAAAATTAACATCAGATACTATTAAAGAAATGAGTCAGAACTTTAGTATTACCTTAGAAAATACACTTAAAATCATGCAAGATATGAAAATTCAAATGGATATTCGAGATACGATTATCAAAAGTTTGGGCTTAGAAGGAGTAATTCCCGAGTTTCTAAAGAAAAAGAAATAGAAATATTATAGTTATCAACGATTTGACTTGGTTTTCTTATAGACAATATAGAAAATCAATAAAGAGACAATATATACTATGGTTATAATTAACCATAAATAGAATCCTGGTATATTTGATGACAGTAAATTTGATATCGTCATATATACAAAAAATATGGTAAATAGACTCAATAATCGCATTCTCGATTGAAGATTATGCATAATTTTAGACTCTTTTGCATTACTTTAATTGGCAATAAATAAAATAATTTTTAAAATTAAAAGTATAATATTCAATATTATAACACTGTAAATGATGATGGAGAACAATGCCTAAAAGTCCGCCCCTTTGTTATATATGTAATAAAAGTTGTGATACGGATATAGAGAATTGTGTATATTGCATATGTGATATAACTATCTGTAGTAATTGCTTAAATTCAGTGAAAAAGAATGATAAAGTATGGATTTGTCCGAAATGTCATTCGGAACACGATATTCAAAAGAGTAAACTAATCAGGAACCAATAGAATCATTCTACTAGATAGAATTTAGCCGATGATGAAAAAAGATTTATGATTCAAGGTCTATGAAAATGAGAAAATCTAGGAAGTCTGAGGCTAAGCTTAAAACCAATTTCCACGGTCGTAAACAATATATATTTTTATCATTTTAATAAGATAATATACAAAAAATGATATGATTATGAGTAAAATATCTAAAGTTTTGGAAATAGAAAATTGTAATAAAGATACTTTAACAAAGGCACTTTATAACTCAGAATTCTGGATAACAATCAACCCCGCTAAAAAGATGGAGGCTAAATTTATTGCTCCCAATGTACTATTTACCAAAGTTCAGGACGAAATCAATGTAGTAAAAGTTCCAATTGAAATGGAGGGTGAATTGGTACTTACTGACAAAGGAGAGGATGGAGATAAAGGTAACTTAATTGAAATTAATGTGAGAAATAATAAAGATGTAAGAGAATTAGAAGGGAGAATAAGAGTTAAATCCCTTTCCAAGACTAAATCAAAAATAGGTGTTTTCATTGAAAACTTTAAGTTAAGTAGTGATTTCTTAAATTTAATTGGCGGAGCTGCTGATTTAACACTCCAAATGAAAATCACAGAAATGTTGAGGAATTTAGAAAAATATTGCAAATCAAGTGATTTAAAACTTTTTCTAGAGTAATTGCGAATTTTGTTTTCCAAAACAAATTTATTGATAAACAATTTTTATTATATCAGACTTAATATCTGATAACTCGGAACTGAAAAATGAATATTTGGATTTTAGATTCTGAAAGCGGTATTACATTACTATATAAATCATATCTATCTTTGCCTTTAGATGAAGATTTAGTAAGTGGATTACTTGCTGCTTTAAATCAGTTTACTGTTTTTGAGTTCCAAGAAGGGATCGAGAGCATTGATATGGGGGGTCTACGTTGGGTTTACTTAGAAGATAAAGAGTTAAAACTTCTATTCGTTGCTGCCTCCGAAAAGACGGTGAGCTCAAGCATTCTTAGGGCAAGATTAAATATTATCAAGCAAACCTTCACTGCGGAATATGCAAGTGATAAGGACGAGTGGAAAGCCTTATGGAAGGGAAATACAGACCATTTTAATCCCTTCAAGAAAGTAATTGAAGAATATTACTCCCAATGGCTAACAGCCGAAAATATAACAACTATCGCTGAATTTTATGATATCCTAGGAGTTTTTCAGCAAATTCTAAACTTGCTTATCAATTTAATAGAAGCTCACATGATTCAAAGTAAAAAACAAAGAATTTATTTACGCATAGAAAACATGTTTGAAAATTATTTAAGTCATGATTATGTTAAATTACATCCAGAATTAAGTAAATTTTCCTTTGATCCTGCTACAGGTATCAATATTATTAATATAGACCCAACTAATTGCGATATGTTAGTGGTGGAAAAACAGATCATTAATTTAATCAGAAGAATAGTCGAATTAATTAAAATTGAGGAGGGCTATCAAAAAAGTATCATGTATTTCATTGAAGAGAATATTTTTGATTATTTAATTTCAAATATGTCTCTTTTGAGCGAATTAAATTTGTTTAAATTTCTTTTAAGACTATTTTTATTGAAATAAAGGTAGGTTTGGGGTAATCAGAACTGATATAATTTTCCTTAATTCCCACCTTTTTAAATTATCATTAGATTTATTAAAGTTTATTTATTAAAGTTTATATCAAAATACCTCTTATTGAAGATTTGAGTAGATATGGACGTCCCGCTTTTACTTTTACTTTTCATATTATTTGCATTAATCATTGCCAGCTACTCTATTGCAAATCTTGATTTCGTGGCAATTTCCTTGTTATGCATGTTTTATGGCGCGACGATAACCGGTTTGAGAAACGGAATAATGTTTTCAGAATTTGTAGAATTTATTGAATGGGAGGCAATTATCATTATTTTAAGCATGAGTATAATTACTAAAATCGCCCAAGATTCAAATGTCTTAGAATATGTTGCAGTTAAACTGTTTAAAGTTTCAAGAGGAAATCGTCGTGTTTTTTTATATCTATTATGTGTTATTACTACTTTATTAGCAGCAATAATTACGGATGTAGTAGTTGTGCTCATTTTGGCTCCTGTTGTAGTCCGGCTTTGCCATTTTCTCAAAATTCGTAGTGGTACATATCTTTTGGGAATGACAGTATGTATTAATATAGGCAGTATTATAACTCCCTTCTCAAGTGGAGAAAATATTATTATATCAACTGCTTTTAATTTGGATACTTCTTATTTTTTTCAGTATTATTGGATTTTTTCATTCCTATTACTTTTTTTTACAATCTTTCTCGTAGATAGATATATGCTTTCGAAGGAACCAAATATCGACGAAGACCAAAAAAGATTCGTTTTAGAGCTTGTAGATGCTGACATCATGATAAAAAATAAGAAAATCTTTTATTTTAATAGTATAGCCATCATAATAACTATAATATTGTTTGCAATACTTCCATTACTTTACTTAACCGCAATAATTTCTGCATTAATTTTAGTTCTTGTCAATAAGAGTCATACAAAGAAATCAATGGGAGAATTATTGCGAGATATTGAATGGGAAATAATCTTTTTCTTTATTTCCCTCTATATAATTATTGGATGTCTTCTAGAAGCAGGATTTAGAGATTTGTTTATAAATATTCCATTTGAAACATTTAATCCCATTTTACTCTCCTTAATGTTATTAATCTTTATAAGTTTAATCTCTGGTTTTATAGCAAATACACCAACAGCACTTATATTTATCCCCATTATCAGTACATTGATTGAAACTTTCAACTTTCCATCAGTTCCATTACTTTTTGCATTTATTATTGCAATTAACTTAGGAGGAAACCTTGTGCCTCAAGGTGCTGCAGCAGATATGATGACGTTAAAGGTTGCACAAGATAGTGGAGTTGAAAATCTCAATTATAAGAGATTGCTTAAATCAGGTGCTACGTTCGCTTTAGTCCATATTGCTTCTTCTTTATTATATCTAATTGTATTGATACCATTCACAAGCTGATTAATCTAAGTGATATAAAATATAGATTACAAGTTAAAAAGAAAGAAAGAAAATTAGTTAATTATGGAAAAAAACCACGCAATTTTATTGCTTTCGCAACTCTTTCTACAGCGATAATATAGGCTGCAGTTCGTAGAGAGATATTTCTCTCAACAGAAATTCGATAGGTCTCTTCGAAAGCTTCCAGAATAATTCGCTCTAATTCTTGATTAATTCTCTCGAGTTTCCAAAAGTAAGAATGAATATCTTGTATATATTCAAAATACGAGACACATACGCCTCCGCTGTTCGCTAGGATATCAGGCACTACCTTTATTCCTTTACTAAATAAGATATTATCTGCTTCCGGAGTTGTTGGTCCATTCGCCCCCTCAAGAACTATTTTACAATCAATTTTATCAGCATTTTTTTCAGTAATTTGATTTTCTATTGCGGCAGGTATCAAAACATCACATTTAGAAGTTAGCAATTCATCGTTGCTAATGTGTTTATAATTATCATTTGGATAATCTTTAAGATATTTACCCTTTTTAACATATTCAAGTAACTTTTCTATATCCAAACCATCTTTATAATAAATTCCTGTAGAAATATCTGAAACCGCAAGAATTTTACATCCGTCCTTATATAGCAACTCTGCTATTGTTCCGCCTACATTACCAAACCCTTGAATAACAATTGATTGATCTTTCAGTTTACAATCTAGCTTCTCACATAATGCTTTCAAAACAAAATATAACCCCATTCCAGTTGCTGGTTCTCTTCCCACAGATCCTCCAATTTCGATAGGTTTACCTGTCACTACTCCTGGTATTGAACGCCCTTTTTGCATAGAATATACATCCATAATCCATGCCATTACCTGCGCGTTTGTATTAACATCGGGAGCCGGAATATCAATGTCGGGCCCTATAATATTAATTATCTCTGCTGTGTATCTTCGAGTTAACCTTTCTAACTCTTTCATTGAAAGTTTCCTTGGATCCACCCTCACACCCCCTTTTGCACCTCCAAGGGGTAAATTTAGAAGAGATGATTTCCAAGTCATCCAAGTTGCTAGAGCTTTTACTTCATCAAGGTTTACATCAGGAGAAAATCGAATCCCTCCTTTCCCTGGTCCTCGCACAGTAGAGTGATGAACTCGATAACCTTCAAAAATCTGGACTGTACCATTATCCATCGTGATAGGAATTGAAACAATCAACGCGCGCTCAATTCTTTTAAGGTATTCAGTGGTGTTTCTATCCAAACCCAATTCTTTGGCGACAATCTCAATTTGTTTAGTAGCTACGTCATAAGGATTAATTTCCATCTCTTTCACTCATGTACTATTTTATTAGTATTTTGAATTAAATATTTAAATACATGTAAGAATAAGATCGCTTCATTAAAGATTTTACTTTTTTAATGATCAAAATGAGAAATTGGTAAATAAGTTAAGAAAAAGGTAATGTAATAATTAATTTATAGCCAACCTCGCAATTGCATAGCTTCAACAACCCGATCAACAGAAACCATATAAGCACCCATTCTATTATGAGTATTAACTTGTTTTGCATGCTCTACAGTTGATCTATAGGCATTAGTCATTATTCTATCAAGAGCTACGAATACTTCATCTTCTGTCCAAAAATAACGATAATATCCTTGTACCATTTCAAAATACGATACAGTTACACCACCAGCATTGCAGAGAAAGTCAGGAATCATAAGAATATCGTTATTGAACAAAATATTATCTGCTTGAGGAGTTGTAGGTCCATTGGCTAACTCAGCCACAATTTTTGCATTCACGCTTGATGCGTTTTTCTTGGTGATGACATTTTCGAGGGCGGCGGGAACTAAGATATCACATTCCAACTCTAATAACTCTTCATTGGAGATTCTTTTCGTTCCAGCAAGACCAACAACAGAATTTGTTTTTTCCTTATAATCGGCTGCTTTATATGGATCAATTCCATCTGGATTGTAAATCGCTCCCTTGGAATCAGATGTTGCGATGATTTTACATCCAAAATCGTCTTTTAAAAGTTTAGCTGCCCAAGAACCAGCATTCCCATATCCTTGAATTGCTACAGTTGCTCCTTTTAAGTCCAAGCCTATATCTTTTGCTGCTTCTCGTATACAGAATACACCTCCCTTAGCCGTAGCTATAGCCCTTCCAGCGCTTCCACCTATAGGTAATGGTTTCCCAGTAATCACTGAGGGAGCATGACGGCGAACAATGGTTTCATACTCATCCATCATCCAAGCCATTATTTGGGGGTTAGTGTAAACGTCCGGCGCGGGTACATCAATATTTGGCCCAATAAAATCTGCTAGATGTCGGATATAGCTCCTTGCTAGAGTTTCTAGCTCTCTATTACTCATTCCTTTGGGATTGCAAATTATTCCTCCTTTTGCACCCCCTAATGGGATATCGACACAAGCAGTTTTCCACGTCATCCATGCGCTTAAAGCTTTTACTAATGAACCACTCTCTTCTGGGTGCCATCTTATTCCTCCTTTCATAGGTCCACGAGCAGAATTGTATTGACTTCGAAAACCTTTAAATGTTTTCAAGTGTCCATTATCCATTTTAATCGTAATTTTAATTTCAATAAATCGCTCTGGTTGACTTAGTGCTTCGTATATTTCATTATCATAACCTTTAATTTTACATGCTTCAGCAAGCTGGATTTGAGAAATTTTAAAAGGGTCTAAATTTTCAGTCATAGTTCCATCTAATTTTCTATATATGTTTTATTTTTCAAATATATGTTTATAATTTGTAGAATAAATTTTAAGTTAGTGGGGGAATAAGTTGGGAAAAGATAAGTTTTTTAGAAAAAGTGACACTAATTCATAATTCTAATGACTAAGAATTTAAGTATTCATCAATCGCTTTCGCTGCCATTCTACCAGCACCCATAGCGGAAATCACAGTCGCAGAACCAGTAACGATATCTCCTCCAGCAAAGATATCTTCAATGTTGGTTCGCCCAAATTCATCAGTTTCAATATAACCACTTTTAGTTGTTTTTAATTTTGGTAAGGTTCTTGTGAGAATCGGATTAGCTCGTGTACCAATCGCAAGGATAACCATATCTGTAGGGATTAAATATTGTGAATTTTCAATTGGTAGTGGTCTTCTACGTCCAGAATCGTCAAGCTCGCCTAATTTCATTTTGATTACTTTTAATTCTCGTACGTTAGAGAGGTCATCCCCTATAATTTCTATTGGATTTGTAAGAAATTGAAATTCAATCCCTTCTTCAAGGGCGTGATGATATTCAGCTCTTCTAGCAGGCATTTCCTCTTCACTTCTTCGATATACAACAATAACTTTTTCAGCACCTAAGCGTAGAGCAACTCTTGCTGAATCTAAAGCAACATTTCCCCCTCCAATGACCGTTACAATCCTACCAACATTAATAGGAGTATCGTATTCTGGAAATTTATAGGCTTTCATTAAATTTGCTCGGGTCAAAAATTCGTTTGCTGTGACAACCCCATTGAGATTTAATCCTGGCATCGTCAACATAATTGGTAATCCGGCTCCTACTCCTATAAAAAAAGCCTTATATCCCATTTCTCTTAAATCATCTATAGTTAGAATCTTACCGATTATTTTATTATATTCAATCTTTACCCCAAGCATCTCAAGAGTTTCAATCTCCTCTCTAACAATCTCTTTAGGTAACCGAAATTCTGGTATTCCATATACTAATACCCCTCCACCCTTATGTAATGCCTCAAAAATAGTCACTTCATAGCCTTTTCTCGCGAGATCTGCGGCACATGTTAAGCTAGCTGGACCCGATCCAATAATTGCCACTTTGATGTTATTTGGAGGTTGGCAATCGGGACATGCCTTCAGAGAGTTTTCCCTTTCCCAGTCAGCAATAAAGCGTTCTAAAGCTCCTATAGCAATTGGTTCTTTTTTCTTACCCAAAATACATGCTTGTTCACACTGAATTTCTTGTGGACAAACTCTCCCACAAATAGCGGGTAATATATTAAACTCTTTTATATATTCAATCGCCTTTCGATATTCTTTTTCCTTAATTAACTTTATAAAACCTGGAATATCAATATTAACTGGACAACCATTAATACATTTAGGATCGGCGCACTGCAAGCATCTATTTGCCTCTATTTGAGCCATCTCTTCAGAATATCCAAGAGGTACTTCCTCAAAATTATGAATTCTCTCTTTAGGATCTTGCTCAGGCATTTTTGGTCTAAGTAGCGTTTTCGTCATCAATAAAGTCCCTCATGATGTTTTCTTACTTTTTTCATTAAGATCAATTATACTCCGACATTGGCTTTCATATCTATGCATTGATACTTTTTCCTGCTCACAATAGCGAATTGAACGATTTAATAAATTATCAAAATCCACTAAATGCCCGTTCACATCTGGGCCCTCGACACATGCAAAGTGAAATTCCCCATCTTTGGTAGGGAACCTACATCCCCCACACATACCTGTTCCATCAACCATGATAGTGTTTAAGGATACAACTGTTTCAACAAACGGAAGATCGTCTTTACCATTGGTTGTTAAGGTCACATTTTTCATCATGACTAAAGGGCCAATTGCAATCACTAAACTTATAGGTTCTTCATTGAGAAGTTCTCTTAAGGGATTAGTTACAAATCCTTTAATTCCTTCGCTTCCATCGTCAGTAGTGATAATGAGTTTATTGCTTATTTTTTGAAATTTATCTCTCCAAAATATTAAATCAGAATTTCTTGCCCCTAATATTGAATAAATAGAATTTCCGGCATTTTTTAATTCTTTTGCTTGGGGATAACAAGGGGCAATTCCGACACCTCCTCCGATAATAATGATTGGGTTCTGATGCTTTTTTATTTCAATTTGATTACCCAATGGCCCAACAACGTCAGCGATCTCATCTCCCTCCTCCAAAATAGACAGATGTCTTGTGCTTTTTCCGACAACTTGAAATACAATAGTAATTGTTCCCTCCTCAGAGTCATAATCTGCGATGGTGAGGGGAAATCTTTCCCCCTTTTCATCTATTCTAAGGAGTACAAAATTACCCGCGAACGCTTTTTTAGCAATTAACGGAGTATCTAAAACCATTTCGAATAATGTTCCACTGGTTCCTAATTGTTGCTTTTTAAGAATTTTATAAGGCATAGTACAACTTCCACCAGTTTACTGTTATGTGTTCTGAGGAAATTCAATTAACGAGTCTCTATCCTTAAGGAATAAATAATACTTAAAAAATAGTTTGGTTATCGCAAAAAATTATTTTTCTTGATTCATTTTATCTTAGTAATCGAGATAAATATATAATTTATAGTGGAAACCTAAATTAGATTGAATATACAATGAATCTTATAAATACTTAAGGTGTTAAGAAATGGATAAAATATGTATATTTGACATGGGGTCTCAATATAGCCATCTCATTGCTCGTCGAATTCGTGAATTTGGAGTATATTCTGAAATAGTTCCATTTAATATTACCTTAAGTGAACTTAAAGAATTACATCCTAAAGCAATTATCCTATCCGGTGGTCCGAGTAGTGTATACGAAGCAGAAAGTCCAAAGCTGTCTGTTGACTTCTTTAAATATTGTATTCAAGAGAAAATCCCCCTTTTAGGCATATGTTACGGATTGCATTTAATTATTCATCAAATGGGAGGAGAAATTATGCAATCGAATAAAAAAGAATATGGGAAAACAGAATTAGAAATCATTGAACAAAATTTATTATTTAAGTCTTTAGCTCAAAGAGAAATCGTATGGATGTCGCATGGAGATCAAATAAAAGCTATGCCAGAAGGGTTTACAGCATTAGCAAAAACTGATACTTGCCCTATTGCTGCCTTTAAAAACGAAACATTGAATTTCTATGGTGTTCAATTTCATCCCGAGGTATATCATACAATTCATGGCAAGAAAATATTAGAAAACTTTATAGATTACATAGCAAAAGCAAATCGAGACTGGATATTAGAAAATTGGATTGAAAAAAAAATTCAAGAACTTAAAGAGACTATAGGAAATAAACGCGTGATTCTGGGATTATCAGGAGGGGTCGATTCATCAGTAGCTGCTGCTCTTATCCATAAAGCAATTGGAGATAATTTACATTGTATCTTCGTCAATAATGGGTTATTAAGAATGAATGAAGAAACTGAGGTCCAAAATCAATTTCGAGAAAAGCTTGGATTCAAAAATCTTCATTATATAGATGCTGAAGATCTATTTTTACAGAAACTTAATAAGGTTGAGGATCCTGAAGAGAAGCGCAGAATAATCGGGCATACTTTTATCCAAGTCTTTGAAAGTAAGACTCATGAATTAGAAGAAAAATATCCCGGAATTGAATATTTAGCACAAGGAACAATCTATCCCGACCGTATTGAAACTGCTAAAACTAGTGATTCAGCTGCCAAAATTAAGTCACATCACAATTTAACTCTACCTCAAGATATGAAACTGAAGATAATTGAACCTTTAAAGGATTTATACAAAGATGAAGTGAGAAATATTGGATCTAAGTTAGGATTAGATAAGGAATTAATTGAACGTCATCCTTTTCCAGGTCCTGGTCTTGCTGTAAGAGTTTTAGGTCCCATTAATAAAAAAAGCCTTGACACATTAAGAGAAGCGGACAAAATCCTATTGGACGAGATTAAAAAAGCTAAACTTTATCAAGAAATATGGCAAGTGTTTTGTGTATTAATACCGGTTCGCACAGTTGGAGTAATGGGAGACTTCCGAACCTATGAATATATATGTTCAATAAGAGCAGTAGAATCGGTTGATGCAATGACTGCAAACTTCGCTAAATTAGACTGGGACCTTTTAGAAAAAATAGCATCACGTATTATTAATGAAGTTAAAGGATTTAATCGAGTTGTTTATGATATTTCAAATAAACCTCCAAGTACCATCGAATATGAATGATCCCATTAATATGATTACATAAATTTTTAATAATTTCTAATGTTTAACTCCTCGTTATGTCAGATACAGAAATCAGTTGGGATTTTTCGGAGTTATATACTGGAATTAATGACCCAAAAATTTCCTCTGATATGGAAGAATTAATGAAGAGAGCAGAAAACTTTGAGAAAAATTATAAGGGAAAAATTAAAAAGCCAAATTTTATTGCTAGGAATTTATTAAATCTACTTGAAGAGATCGAACAATTTCATATCGATAAAGAGGAATTAAGTTTATTTGCGCGCAATTCGTTTAATGCAAACATGACCTTGCCCGAAACTAAAGCCTTATTGAATAAATTTGAAAACTTTAATACTACCGCCTTAAAAAAAATGGCTTTTCTTGATTTAGAAATCGCCAAATTTGTATATCATAATCCTGAATTAATTGAGGTTGAGGTTCTTCAAAATTATTCCCATTATCTTGCAACTCTTAAGAGGGAGTACCCTCATAAACTTTCTGAAATTGAGGAACAGTTGATTTTAGAAAAAGATCAGTTTGGAATCAAAGAATGGAGTAAACTCCAAAGTATCTGGTTAAATACGAGAGACTATAAAGTAATGGTTGAAGGAGAGGAACAAATCTTATCCTATGGTGATGCAAATAGTCTATTGACCCACCCCGATAGAGATACCCGTATTTCTGCAAATAAGTCGATTTATGGGTTA
>Ga0180433_10005210_pt1 | contig 17726 bp, 11 predicted proteins | sample SS_ome_8_FD_132980 | JGI IMG/M metagenome (GOLD analysis project Ga0180433, IMG submission 132980) | Hypersaline lake sediment archaeal communities from the Salton Sea, California, USA - SS_1_D_1 metaG | ecosystem: Environmental > Aquatic > Non-marine Saline and Alkaline > Hypersaline >... | reverse complement strand
TACCGGACGATATCTGACCGAGTTCATTTCGGATCGGTACGCATATATTGCCGACACGCCCGATTGCTCCGCGAACAATCGCGGCTGGTTGAACTGCATCTTGTCCAGTGATTCCGGAGATTGCGATACCCTCAACGGATTACTCGTCTATCTCCTTCGATACAGTGGCATCTCTTCTGATCTTTGTGTCGGTTTAGTCGGGTCTCACGGAAGGGCCCTACCAGGTCTGCATGCATGGGCGACCTATTATGCGGAGAAATCATGGCACATCGTTGATGTTACATCCCGGTACGACGTCAGTAGTGAATCCGGTCCACCGTCCGCAGACGATGAGCGAGAAAATCTTCTTCAAACGAGATCTGAATCTCCTCATGGTCAGGATAGTGGTCTTGCCGGTAATGTGCCACGAACGGTCCAACGATTACCGTCTCTCCTGGTACCTTTCACTCCTCTCCTTCTTCTGCCCGCTATTCTCTGGATCATTCACCGGTTACGCAGGAAGCCTGTCATCAATGACGATGATATGGAACAGATCGCCGGTCTATTTACGCGCATGTACCAGAGAGGGCTTGAAAAGGATCCCATAGGTCTCAGGTTCCGACCCGCATTTAGAACACTGGCTGGCAGTCTGTTGAGCCTGGAGCAGCTTGAAAACAAGTCCCATAGATCCGTTCTATTGGGTTTGCATCCGAAATCGAGTATCACATCTCAAATTGACATGAAACGCATGGTAATTCTGGATCGTTCGCATAGGCTCAACTGGATTCTTTCTTCCCATATCCCACCCGTGGTATGGTTGGATGGAATTGAGAACGTGCTCCAATCCGCTGAAATACATCCGAACGTGGTTCGCCTGGAACACGCGTTACGTCCGTTCAACGACTGTCTCCGAATACGAACGCTTTCCGGTTCACCAGAATATCAAGAGTTTTCGCTACGATGGAAGAACTCCGAATCGACTTTTCAATATATAATCATCGGGGAAGATCATTTCATGTATGATCGTATAGTCCACGCGTCAATGGAACGCTCATATGCATGGTTTCATGTTATCGAGTCTTTTCTCAATACAACCACGCTGTTCATTCGAAACCGCGAAACTATCCTCATTTCTCTCGCCTCAACCATGGAAATACATTCGGAATTACGTTCATGAGTGATGGCAACAAGACGTTTCAAGTATCAATTGATTTGGATGCGGAGATACGAAAGATAAGCCAGGATCAGTACCTCAATGACGTACATTATGTTGTTCAGCTCATACGACATGCCACGCACCATAAACCGTCGAAAATAGTCATTCGAAACAAACCTGATTGTCTGCATATTCACCAGAACGGTGATACGATTAATCCGGATGAATGGGATCTTCTTCTCATTCTCTGTGATGCAAAAACCGCTTCAGATACTGACGTACACAATGCTATCTCACAGATAGAACATCGTTTCGGCATCGCCCTGCTCATGCTTTTCAGATCCTTTACTCATATAGAAATCCTGAACGGTATTGAACGGCTTGTCATAGAGAATGGAAAAGGCTTTCTCGACAAGAGCTCGAAGATTGTCGGATATACCGTTATCGTTCGTGAGAATAGCCGTGATCGTAGACGAGAACTTCGTGAACTCAAATATTTCTGCTCAGAATGTACCGTTCCCATCATCTACAACGGAAAATCGATCAATAGACATTCAGAACATCGCGATTTGATTTTGACCACGACCGCGTCTTCGGAAAAAGGACACGGTATATGCGGCATTCCACGCAGCGGAACTATGAGTACACTTCATTATCGCAAGGCGGGGATTCGGTATGGTACCAGATCGGAAATTGCTGAAGACGGGCGAATCATTCTTGGCGATCATAACTCAGGAGTTACGGAGTTCGAACCACATTTCAGAAAGAGTATAAAAAACGCACATACCTACTTCCTCGATGCAGCTTTCCTTCTCTATGGGCACGGTCTGGAACAATTCGAAGCGCTCAAAATGGAGGATAAGGTGCGCATCAAGCATCTCCTCTTTGGAATAGACGATCTTACTCAATGGCACCATATTCCGGTGTTCAATTCCGTTCAAAGACGATTTCGGCTATCTGTTTCCCATATCACGGATCTCACGTCATGGTTCGGGTATGTACCATATTCACCAACAGAGGATCCTTCTCTTCCATCTTATATTCCGCAACTCGACTATTCGGATCTGAGATTCATACGAACCCGGTTGGATTACCGAGTACGACCGATATCAATCGGTACCCGCGTTATACAGTACGATCTTAGCGAAAGCAGTATTGATGATCAAAATCGCTTCCTCTCAGATACTTCAACAGTCGAAATCCCGGAGAAAGACATACGACGATTCATTGATGCATTGAATGAGAGAAGCGTAGCGTATGTTTTTGAAATCGGTACGGGTTGGCACGTAGATGAAGACGATTCGGGTATCAGGCATATTGAGATGCCACGTGATTCGCACATACTTGCGTCCTATATCAATGCATGGGGGAACAATTCGAATATACTATCACTCGTACGATGGAAGATTATTGCGTCAGTCGTAGCTACTCGATGATAGTACGAAAACGAGACTGCTTCCGAAATAGCCTATATACTGCATCATAGTGGTCTTAATGGTAACAAAATAGAAAACGCCGGATCAAAATGACCCGGCGTTTCTGGCTGGGGCGGTAGGATTCGAACCTACGAATGCAGGATTCAAAGTCCTGTGTCTTACCACTTGACGACGCCCCAATTCAAAGAGCTATCAGACCTTCGATAGTGCAAACATCCTGACGGATTCGCAACGAAAGTTAATGAATCCCCGGGAATGTTCGCACAATCAAAACAAAATTAGAAACAGTAGTCGGCCGTAAAGGGAGCCCTTACTACACGCCGATAGATCTCGCCAAACATACGGTTTCCCATGAACCGTCAAGCATCTTTCACAACGATTCCAGGAACCGTTGGTCTGAATCGAGTAAGAATGGCGTTTCGTCCCATACGTTCTAATTCAAGATACGCGCTTTTTGCATGATCTTTTGAACCGGTGATTCCATACGTCGTCGGTCCGCTCCCAGACATACCTGCCGCGGAGAAATTCATGCGAGATAACAATTCAATATCGTTTTTCAACTCAGGCCGAAGGGCATACGCAGCAGGTGCTAAATCATTCTCAATCGTACTGCATTCACCTTCGGTTATTCCCCGTATCATTGCAACCAAATCCATGCGATTCCGGGCTTCCGGTCTATCTCCGGATCGATAACGATCATAGATCACTGCAGTTGACAGTCCCGTGTCATATACAACCAGTACGATGAACAGATCCCCCGGCCATGCAAGACGCTCCAGACGATCGCCTTTTCCTCGTCCCCGCGCCATTCCTCCAAGGAGAAAAAACGGAACATCTGATCCAATACCTGCTGCACACCTGAACAGGTCTTCGTTTTCTAACGGAAAACCATGTACCTGCTGTAAAATACGCAATGCTCCGGCCGCATCGCTGGATCCTCCACCGAGTCCAGCGGCGGGAGGTACGTTTTTTCGTAATCGCCATGTTCCCGTTACCGGAATCCCGGTGAGATCTTCGAAGGCTCTGGCCGCGCGAATAATCAAATTATCCTCGGGGCTACCGATATCAATGTGAGAATCAACCGCAAGAGTTAGCCTTTTGTCACCCGGGAGGAACTCCAGCAAGTCTCCAAGGGCTATCTGGCAGAAAATGGTATCGAGATCGTGAAATCCATCGCGACGTTCGCCAAGTATTCGAAGTCCTATATTGATTTTACCCGGACATCGGGTTGAATAGATCATGACAGAATAAGTCTCGGTGTCTTACGAACGTACGTAAATGATCGTTTCAATCGGGAATCAGGTATCTGTTATCCGTTCTGAACCAGTCAATTGTTCTTTTGAGGCCGTCCTCAACGCCTATCTCCGGTTCCCATCCCAGAAGATCCCTGGCTTTAGTGATATCGGGTTGCCGTACTTTAGGATCATCCACGGGGAGCGGTTCGTGGATGAGTTCAGGCGTATTTCCTACAACCGAACCCATGAGCTCAGCCAGTTGACAGATAGTAAGTTCGGTAGGGTTACCGACATTTACCGGTTCGGTAACCGAGCTATGTATGAGTGATATCAAACCACGGATCATATCATCTATGTAGCAGAAACTCCTCGTTTGAGATCCATCGCCGAATACTGTCAATGGTTCTCCGGAAAGGATCTGCCGAACGAATGTTGGTACAACACGGCCATCCTGAATTCTCATTCGCGGTCCGTACGTATTAAATATTCTCACTATTCGCGTATCCAGCCCATGATAACGATTGTATGCAACCGTCATGGCTTCGGCGAATCGTTTTGCCTCATCATATACGCCACGCGGACCGATTGGATTGACATTGCCCCAGTAGGTTTCCTTCTGAGGATGTTCCAATGGATCACCGTACACTTCTGAAGTGGAAGCCAGGAAAAACGTCGCCCCTTTCGCCTTTGCCAGTCCGAGCGCTTTATGGGTTCCCAGAGCACCTACCTTCAAGGTTTGAATGGGATATTTCAGGTAATCTATGGGGCTTGCGGGGCTTGCCAGATGGAGCACATAATCAACCGGACCATCAACGAAAAGATAGTTCGTAACATCCTGTTTGATGAATGTGAATAATTCATTACCGGCAAGCTGGGCTATATTGCTGGTTCTGCCGGTTATGAGATTGTCTAGACAGATAACACGATTCCCTTTTGAAACGAGATAATCGGAGAGGTGGGAACCGATGAAACCCGCGCCTCCCGTTATAACATAGGTGGACAATACAACCTCCTCAACCGGTTGATTCCGGCGTTTTTCTTCGCTTCCCTATATCGCCGAAGGACAAGCCCTCCAACCACAGACAAACAATTCCGACTGCAATTATAGGTACCATATTCAATGCATGAAGAGCAAATGAGAACGCTCGCCCGGCATTGGGATCCGATTCCGGCGCGAGCATGAGAATGCCGGCAACACATGCGGCGTGGTATGTCCCCGCATACCCCGGAGCAGCAGGAAGCATGACTCCCAATGCGACTACGGGTGTAATCACGTACGGAGCGTACCATGGGAGGGATGCTCCGAGGTCGAATCCGGCAAGAAGCGGATGGAGTACGGCCATGGCAGTGACCCATACCGCCAGTGTCCACCCGGCTATAATAAGAACGTGTCGCGTTGATCCAAGTACCCCGAGACCTGAAGAAAACCGTTTCAATGCTTCAATGATGCGATCACACCAGGGTAGCCATCTCAAAAGTTTATGAAAAAATCGGATGGTCGGTTCCTGTTTATGATGGAGAAATAGCATCGCAATGAGAACACCATTGTACAAAATGATCGATGCAATGATACCCGTTTTCAGGAACTGCGCGCCTGTGCCTTTCAGCGGGGCAAGGAAAAGCCCCCCGAGTAGAAAGAGCAGAAGCATATATCCGTCGAAGATGCGTTCAACCACGATAGTCGCGAATACGGATTCTACCTTTATTCCCTCTCGTCGCGTTAATACAAATGCCCTGATAAATTCGCCCATCCGTGCCGGAAGAACGCTATTTGCCATAAAGCCTATCATGGTTGCTCTGAAAGAGCTGGCGAATCCTACACGACCAACAGGTCCAAGAAGTACCTGCCACCGGATAGCCCTGAGTACGAAGCTGAACAGGAGTATTATGACCGCAGGAATTGCATACAGCCAGTTTGCCTGCTCGAGACTGGCTACAGCTTCGGTAATATCTATATTTTTCAGGATCAACCAGAAAAAGAAGACACTGACAATAGTCCCGATTATAAGATTTCTAACCATGGATACCACGCCTAGTAAGCATTCTCACCTTTCAGGGATGCCGAGAGTGTACGCACGAGTATTTTCAGATCAAACCAGAGAGACCAGTTTTCAACATAATAGTTATCGTAGCGGGTCCGCTCTTCTATACTTGTATTGCCTCTGAGCCCGTTTACCTGAGCCCATCCGGTCATGCCGGCTCTGACTCTATGGCGCTCCAGGTAGCGGGGCACTTGCTCCTGAAATTTCTCAACGAAAAAAGGACGTTCCGGTCGCGGACCCACGAGACTCATTTCGCCTTTCAATACATTCCATAGCTGCGGGAGTTCATCCAGATTACTCCGACGAAGAAACGCACCAACAGGCGTACGTCTCGGATCGTCCTTTTTCGCCCATACCGGACCAGACGCCGATTCCGCCTCCGGTTGCATCGATCGGAATTTATTCATGGTGAACACCTTATTATCCAATCCAACACGCTGCTGTCTGTACAGAATAGGCCGACCCGATTCCTTCCAGATCACGAGTGTGATGATGAGAAGAATGGGCCAAAGTATAAGAAGACCCACCGTGCTGACAACAATATCGGTAACCCGTTTTGCTACGGCGCCCCATCCATCAATAGGACGCGAACGAAAAACGAGCAGAGGCACCCCTCCGAGGTCGGTCACCTGTAACCCGCTTGTCAGCATACCAAACAGGTCGGGTACAAAATCATACCGCAGTTTGAAACGCGCACATTCCTTGAGCACCGTGAGAATATTCGTATGATCGCTGAACGGGATTGTGATTATGAGACGATCCAATCGTTCTGACAGGATTATTGAAGCCATGTCCGATATCTTTCCAAGATAGCGAACGGGTTTCACGCGCGTACCCTGAGGAATATGTGCTCCGATTGTACCTATAAGTTCTATGCCGGGTGGCGGTCTCCAGATGAGATTATCTACAATCGCCTCCGTTTGAGGTCCGTTGCCCACAACCGCCACGCGACTCCCGCCCATACCTCTGCGAGCCAGCCATCGCGATAGGGGACGTAAAATTATTGTCCTGTTTATACTCACGGCAACCAGTATCAAGAGCCATGAGAGCGCAATCATCAATCTCGAATATGATTCATCCCGGTAGAAAAATGCCGCAGCGAGAAAGAAAAGGAATCCGAGAAATCCAGCCTTCACGATCGTACTCAATTGATCGCTCAGACACCGCATTTGCGCCATTTGGTAAAGCCCACCGCGCGCAAGTAGTATAATCCATATACCAAGTGCACCGAAATATCCCAAAACATATGATTCGAACGTAGGCATGTTTTTCGTGATGGGTATCACTTCCACGGTGAAGCGTAACCAATACCCGAACCAATAGGCTGCGGATATCCAGAATGTATCCGTCAGCAGGGCCAATACCGGAAAGACGGCCTGATGGAGATGAGATCGCGGACGTTCAGATCCTGATCGTACGTCGATACTCGGTATGTTCTGATCAGGTGTATTTATATCATCGGACACATATATAGCCTTTCAAAATCGTGATTCGAAGTTCACTTTCCGCCGGTGTATATCCGCAGCCTCTTCATTTCTCTACATAAACACGGATTGTCGTTCATGAGTTCGCATATTTACTCGTATAAATGAACGAATCATTCCACTGAACAATAGAATGATCCCCGCGGATGCAAGTATACCTGCTCCACCACCTGTGAGAAAATCATTGGCAAGTATAGAAACCCAGATCCTCCCGGCGGGAGTACCTGGCCATGGTATGACGGCACAGATGATTCCCACATGCCATCTCCTCATATGCGGGTTGGAAATATATGCACTATCCCATGACGCGATGTCTGAACTCTTCAACGTTCGAACAGATTCTATTTCGAAAAGAGCAAAAAACATAATGACAACCATCATATGAAATATATGAAACCGAAGTATCTCATAGTCTCCCCGCGCGAGAGCGAGCAAACCAAGCCCAACGAATATCTGGGCAACGTGCCCCGCCATGGATCCCAATCGCCATTCAGTCTGCAGCCATAATCCTCCGATGACAACTGCAACGGCCCCTGTTATTCCCAAGGTAATCGAGATCATGGACCCTACTTCGGTAACCATGTGAGAATACAGCATACCGAACGCTCCAATACTTGTCGGGAGGAAGATACCGAGAAAGACGAATAGTACTCCACCACCGAGTCGTCGAGATGTTCGACGAAGCGAAAACGGGAATAACACTATACCCAGACGAAGCGTGATAATGAGCGTGAGCCACACCGTGATGACGAGTGGCCACCATCGCCGCGCATGCTGAATGCCTGCAGAGGCCATAATGCGAAATGCTTTCTGGCTGTAGATGAGTAAGCCCGCCGAATTACTTCCGAGTACCCACGATTCGGAACATTGTAGAAGAAAGACAAGAAAACCAAAGAGAAGAATTGTGGATGCATGCTGTTGAATTTGGAGTATTCTCCCGGGTTTGCTGGCCGTCTCACCACCTTCAAGTCGAACAAGCAATGTCAGTGCGCCACCGGCAATAGACCAGGCAAGAAATAAAAGTCCGATATGGTTTGTGATCATCTGTACAATTGATGCCAGAATAACAACTATCAACAGTGATATCGATTCTATACTTTCTGGTATACCGAATCTTCGGATCACCGCAAAAGACCTCGCAGATTCCAGAGGATGACGCAAACGATTATGATGAGAAGAACGATACCGGGAAAACGTATGATTCGTTTCAGAACAGAATCAAGTGCATTCACGATATGGTCCGGAATCGAACGCATTGATTTCATTATTTTCGAATCAAACCACCCGATTATTTCGCTGATATGGTACAAAATTCTTCTGGGTCCGAACAATGTGATTCCCTGCCAGAGAAAGCGTTCCAAAGCCACCCAGATCACCGCGGTGATATCCACCAGAGGTATGAAATACTGTTCCAGTACTCTCCAAACCGCTTTCGTAACCACCACAATAGTCTGTTCAGCAAATCCTTTCAAAACGTTTCTAAAATAGCATGAAAGCATCCATCCAAACATTAGAGAGGAAATGACGATGATTGCGGATAGAGGGAATGATCTGAATGAGATTTCAATCTTCTCTCCCCATAGCCGCCAATGTTGAAAACTACTGGAGATGATCATAAGGGAAAGGATAAAAAATGGGATCACACCATCAGCATAACAACGCCGAGACCTATACAATCGCGCCACGGTAATACCGATTGCAACTGAGGCGATACCGGATATCCCCATCAAGAAACCACTGTTGAGAGGAATGCGTTCAAAGAATTGGAAATTCAGAATAACAAGAGTTAAAAGAGTAAGAATCATTCCCGGAAACCGAAGAGATTCATGCCGGAGAAATCCGGGTAGCCATGCCAATACCCATAGAACTGCCCCAACGGGTGATTTCGCGCCTATCAGGAAAAGCGCACCTCCCAATGCAATTGTTTCGGCATTTTCATTCCCTACGTCACCCGATAGAACCGACCACCACATTGTCGCAAAACCAAAAAGTATGAGAAGCAATCCATCGGCGTAACTCAGGCCAAGTTCAAGCATGGGGAATAGTTTTATCCCAAGGAGGATGGCAACGATTGTACAGACTGTGCGAATGCTGAGATTGGATCCCTTCAGAACGCGGGAAAACGTTATCAGTGTACCGCCCATGAGAATGGGCGCTACCATGATGTATTTTACCGATATTATTCGTAGAAACGAAAAGGTCGCATGACGAATAACCGCGAGAGCATTCTGATCAAGAACCCCCCCATACCCCTCCGGTGAGAATATCGCGCCGTATCCTTGATTCACTCCTATAATACCGGATATCACGCCAAAACCAAGCAATGCGAAGATAAACACAGCCAGATACGCTGCAATGCTACGACCCGCCAGATGGAGATCACGCTTTCCTGCTATCGTCGTGTACAATCCTGTGACAAGCAGGATGGAAAAAGAAATCGATACCAGCCACAAGGTATTGGCCAATGCCAAAACAATGAGAACCACGTATGTAACATGATCAATAAGAGCAGCTTTGGTTTTGTTGTTCGTTCCTAGTTGAATACAGAATATACCTAAAAGTAAAAGAAGCTCTAGCGCCGTCCACGATACTATAGATTCCGAATCCATGATCCGAAGGGCGAATATCCGCGGTATTCCTCGTAAAATACCGGATCCTCCGTACCATTCATTACCCGTATGCACCGCAAGATCCAATAATAACACGATTATACACGAAATACTTACGGCATGAAATACCCGCCGCACAGGTCGAATTATCAATGGTAATACTACAGAAAGCCCGAGTATGATAAGAGCAATATTCACTATCATAATTTGATGTTTTTCCGTGCTGAAATAGTCAACGCCAAACCGTTCTCAGGGATACATTTTTTGCCGGTGATCAGTATGCATTTACCGCTCCTCATTCGCACCATCATTCCTGAAACGAACGAGAACAAGAAAAGACAGAATTGATAATGCAGAAGCAACCGGAAGCCCCCAGGAAACACCGCGAAGGCTTGCGATTTCCGCGAAGAGCAAGGCCGCACATCCTAAAAGAAGCATTGATCGATACAAATCATTCCATTGTCGTGCATTTACGCCACCACCCACGGCAAGAGCGCATAGAAGTGCCCCAAGAGCAAAGAATTCTCGTATCATCATTCGCGTGTTGTCTTCGTGGTTGCTCGCACCAGAAGTATACCCGCAGCGGTTATGGCTATGGGGAGTAACATAGTTTCTTCACTCGTATGATTAAGTGATTCATGGAGATGTTGCGTCTGGATCAAGTGAAAAATGAGATAGAATACCGTCGCACCGACGAGCAGACCTGATATGGTGATAAATCGTTTTTTGATCATGTTAATTTCATGCAATCCGGAAAGCTCATATATACACGCGAAACAGACTATTGAAACGAGTAGTCCACTCAGCTCGCCATGAATCAGCGGAATTGATGAGCAAAGAAGAAAAATGAGAGCGTATCCCGAAAAGATGATTCTGGTGGAACGACCAGCTAAAAACAGCATACAAATCAATACTGATAATCCAATGAGCAGGGGAATCATCATTCAATTCCCAGGATGATCAACTACCGGAATCTGTATCTGATCCAGTAATGATATCGAGTAATCGCTGATCGTATGGATGCGCATCGTCAATCTATCAATCCGGTCATGAGATGCATCGACTTCTGATAATCTATAGACATTCGATCACTACAATACACCGCGGTGCACATCAATGATGACCGGGTCTCGCTTTTATGCTTCCTAAAGTCGTACCGGGGTAATAAAACGATAAGATTTGCTCATACAATGCACCTTTTTCAGCAAAACCCCTGGCTCCCCATTGGGAGAGTCCGACCCCGTGCCCAAAACCTTCTCCCGCTAAATGAAGGGCCGATTTTGACACCTTTTCACGAAATCGTGTACTCTTCATTTCACCGGGACCGATGATATGTCTCAGTTTATCCGTTCTGAGTTCAACGGACTCATCTCCACATATGATCGTGACTATTCGATACCGCCCCGAAATTCCCCTATCACTGAACGCCAGTGATGAAAATCGACCACAGTCAATACCGCTTTTTTTCAACTTCTTTTCAAGATCTCGTTGTGAGATTTCGCACGACCACTCCATGACAGGACTATGCGGATCCTTGACTCCCTCCAGATACGGGAGACCGGAACCCCACACGCATTTCATATCTTCCGTATGCCCCCCGCTGTTTGCATGGAAAAGTGTTAGCGCGAGATCTCCTTCGAACATCAATACCTCACCCCGAGTGGCTGCCACAGCCGAATCCGATCGAGGATGATACGATCCCTCTCCACCATATACCTGCGATGCAACAGTTGCGAGGAGATCGTATGAATAATCTCCTCGGCGCTGCTTCTGGTATAGAGCGTATGTGCGAGCACAGACGGCCTGTGCTTTTAGCGCTTCCTCATGCCATGATGCCGGCATCTCCTTCGGCACGACTCCACGGAGGTACTCCTCCACGGGAACTCGTGCCACAACGACAAGCCCGTGTTCTGTTTTCTCAACCTTCATATTCGTTGGAATATCGAAATCGTTAAAGCTAATGGAACCCTCACCATCAGTCCTGATACCAAGTATACCATTGTCCGTCTGAGTGTTATCAACAGTTATACCCTGTTCACTATACTGGAGATGAATACTTCCATTATCAGAACGGTGGACCACCGAACCACCCGGCTCTACCACTTCCAGAGGGTCATCTGATGTCATCCTGACATCAGTTATATTCCGTGCTATGGCGATTCGCAGATCAGTATCACCAAGAAATACGGTCCGAGATGGTGAAGGTCGATTCGTTTCAGGTTCTGATGTAATCCCGAGACGGGCAAGTCGCTCACTTTGCTGCAAGAGAAATTCCGCGGTTGGTGCGTTAACACCGCCAGGCTCCAGTTCAAGACTGATTCGAAAAGAATTCGCCGCTTCTTCATATCTCGATTGCTGATGATACTGCATACCCAATCTGAAGTAAGCCCGAGCTCCCAGCGGCCCATCGGGATCAAGATGTATCGCCTGTTTCAATTCTTTTTCCGCCGCATCGAAATCATCTAGAAAAAGCAGCAGTATCCCACCGCGTCTCAAGAATGCCTGAGCCCGCCATGGTGTCGCAAACTGATCGTCAGTCAGAATTTCATACGTCGATAGGGCTTCAAGAAAACGGCCCTGTTCGAGATAAGAATCAGCCTGTTTTTGAAGTTCCCGCGGTTGAAAGGAATGTGCTACAAACACTGCTACTGCAAGAACTATAACAATTTGATAAAGACGCATGAATCAGAAGAACGATTCACCTGCAAATACGACGCGGCATGATCTAATTATGTCTCCATCGGGATCCGCAGCCTTCAATCTAACTCCATTGTCAGCGCTTATCACGATATCCGCCCGCGTCTTACCCGCAGCCATTTCCGCACGTATGATGAGTGGGGATATTCCTGCTCGATCTTCAATTTCGCGTGCGGATTCAATATCTGAAGCATAGGCGACCATACCAATATTCGATGCGGTATCAATATCCACCTGGTCTATACTCAAGGCCGCGTTCAGTTCTTCGAGAACCAGAATTTTGGGAGCCATGGCAGGCGATGCATCGATCCCCGTGGCATCTATTATTATACCCGTACAAGGTAACGGCTTCGGTGGGGCCGAAATATCGAACCTGGGTATCGCACGTTCGTCGGCGGCTTCCGCCGCATGCCGAATAACCATATCGGAAAGTCCATCGGAACCATAGAGCGGCAAACGCATTCGTATTCTGGCGAGGATGGATCCGTCATCGAGTGTAATTCTGTCTTCAGCGACAATCTCCGCACCTCGTATGAGACCAACGGTCTTGAGACGTAGAGTACTTGATTTCAAAAGTTCATTTTTCAAGACCGATTCCCCATCGATGACAACACCGTTAACCATCTCGGATAGTTTCTCTTGAGCCAGGACAATCGCCGTTCGACGTGCAGTTACATAGCAATCCGTCTCACTGAGTGCTTCATCCATGTCGCAACTCGCCTCACCCACCGATTCGATGTATCCGAGATTCCATAGTGTTTTCCCCGCACTGATGGTTTTCAGCTCACCGGATTCCATGGCCTGCTCCTGTTCCTCCATCTCCTCCTCCCACCATTCAGCACTGAATACCGTGGTTACGAGCAGGCATGAGAGAAAAACAAGTACTACGGTCATCCCGTTACTTCCCTTAACAGAACTCATCACTTTCGTTCCTTATTTGAGCACTGCAATCTTGCGTTTTACTTCCACGGTAGATTCTCCCGGTGGGCTGACTTTGACGAGACAGATATACCCTCCGTTACCAACAATGCTTCCATCGGAGTTTCGGCCATCCCATGGCACGATATTCGTTCCGCGTCTTCCTCCCATAAATCCTGCCTGCTTCGTGATATGCCAGACAGCATTTCCGAGGAGGTCGTATATGCTTATTTCCACATTCGAATCCGATAAAAGGACATACTGAATTCGTGTTTCTTCACGACCGGCCGCGAAGGGATTCGGGTAGTTAATGAGTCCTTCAATAGTGCTCTGTGGAAGGATAATGAACTCCCATTCCTCGCGACTCCGCGTTTCATAACCTTCCAGATCAATTGCATAAACACGCCAATACACAGAACCTCGATCCTGAAATGGATTCACCGGAGACCAGCAGGTCTCCATGATATCCTGTGCACTCACCAGCGTGGGAAAATCCGGATCAACATCATGTTCCAGACGATATTCAAGTTGATCGAGGGGATCGGGATCAAGCGCCGGTTCCCAACATAACGTTGGCTGGAGAGTGCTGAGCGTACACCCATAACAGGGCGAAACAAGATCGAACACGATGGGTGCCTGATTCGAATCATTGGTTGCAAACCACCAATGATTCTCCGAAGCGGTTTCTTCACCTCGACTGTCAGTAGCGATTACATGCCATGTATAAATGCGATTGTCCTCAAAACGTTCGCCTATTCCTGCGAGCGCTGATTCAAGATGGAGGGAAGGAATAGATCCCGCCGTTAACTCCACCGTTCGTTCAGTCCATGATGGATCGGCGGGATGGATGCTATCCGAGAATACCACCCGATAATACACGCTATCCAGAGGATCGGGGTCAGGAGCGGTTTCCCAACGCACGTGTATTGTATCCATCTGCACGGCTTTCAGGATCTCACCGAAAGGCGGTGAAATAAGGGAGAATGAGGAAGGAGCATCATTGCTGCGATCGGTGGTGAACTGCCAGGTTTCTTCACTCCATCGTGACGAACCATTACGGTCCTCGGCAAGAATCCTCCAGTAATATGTCGTGTTATCCATCAGTATTCCGGTCTCATGCCATGTCCGCAATGTATCCACCGGAACATAGAACGACGTCGAAAAATCACCCAGTGTATCAAAATAAACGGTATAAGTCACGAGATCCAGAACATCCTCATCCATTGATTCCGACCATTCCAGATACACGGAATCAGGGTGGATTAGCGCTCCGTCATATGGAGACAACAGATGGAAAATTTCAGGTTGGTCATTCCCATCAACGTTTGTAACAAACCACCAGGTTTCAGTACTGGAAGTCTGTGCATCACCGAGGCTATCCGATGCCGTAACGTTCCACCAATATCGACTGTCATCCACCAGAGGATCCGGCCAATCCTGATCCGTAAGAAAAGTATCACGCCCCGCGAACACCACATCTGGAGTCTGATCATCGCGCCAGTATGCCACGTCATACTCAACATGGTCGCCCGCATCTATGTCGAATGCCCGTTCCCACATAAGAAACGGTTTGAATACCCTTACTGTGGATTCATTCTCCGGCTCAAGGAGATGAAATGGATCCGGGGGCTGATTGACGTTTTCTATGGCAAAAACTCCAGATATCGCTTCCCCTTCCGCCAGCGCCGTATCACGTACCACCGCGCGAATCTGATACGTTAATCCATCCGACACACTGAACGTATCCCATGATCGTTCACCGGTATTCGGAAGACCGAGTACAATGGGAATCCACTGTTCCTCGGGATTATCTCTGAAGTATAGAGATATGCCGATAGTATCACCCCACTGAATATCCGGATCATCCGCATCCCATTGAATGAGTTCGTCACCGTTCAGAATATCACCTTCGTTTGGGCTGACGATAGCGATGCTTGGATTATCGTTATTGTTGAAAAGGAGGAATGTATCGTCGGATTCATCGGTTGCAGAAAGAGAATCGGTATCCGTTACCGTCAATCGAAGTTTATACCAGTCTCCATCGGGCAAATTGAATGCCCCCGTATCCCAATCGAATCTTCCAGGGAGTCCCGGAATGGTATTGGCAATCGATAGTCCTTGAAATCCGGGATCCGGGCTCGAATCAACCCAGCACGTTGCGGACAGCGTATCACCAACGAAAAGATCCGGATCATCCGCGACCCATTCAACTGTTTGTACTCCTGACCACCGTTCACCACCATTTGGAACACGAATTGTCACTGAAGGATTATCCGGATCATTGAAGATGGAAAATGTATCATCTGACTCATCACAGACTGTTATTCCCTGCCGATCAGTTGCACAGGCACGAATGAGGTATTGGTTTCCGTCATCAAATGAGCCGAGATTCCACACCCATGAACCGGTGTTTGGAATTCCCTGGACCAGCGGAGGATACCAGGACTGGCCGCTGTCCGGGCTTACTGAGAGAGTTATTGTCAGCGAATCGCCGACAAGGGTGTCAGGGTCAGATGCCGTCCACTGGATCAGTGCCGTATTCCTGAGGCTCTCCCCACCGTTGGGAAACTCGACCATAACGGCGGGGGGCAGGTTCTCATTCAATACATAAAATGTATTATCAGAGATATCGCACACCTGCGTACCGACAAAAGTATCAGTAGCACATACGCGAATGAGATATTCAGAGCCGTCGGGAAACTCTTCCTGATCAGTATTCCACTCCAGCACTCCCGTATTAGGCAATCCGGAATCAAGGGTTATCCAGGAGGATCCGCTGTCGGGAGACACTTCCACGGATACAGTCAACGTATCACCATACTCGATATCAGGATCATCAGCATCCCACATGATCTCCTGGATACCACTCCAAAACTCCCCGCCATTGGGAGCTACGACGGTCACGACAGGGGGATCAGGAGTATTAATGACGAAGCATGTGTCTGATGCATCCGATTTCGTTAGGCCGCCCTTATCAACGGCGACGACCTGCATCTCGTACCATCCTTCAAGGAAATTCGGTATCGTCCATTCATACACACCGGTATTCTCGAGATCATCGGCAAGGAGTGTCCAGAACGGTGGATTATCTGGTACACACCGTCGGTAATTGATTTTCATCCGCAATGTATCTATGACGTCAGGATCGTTCGCGTACCATCTGATTGTGTGGGAGTCAAATAGCATTTCATTGCCATTGGGACTGATCAATCGTACCGAATCCGGGGCATCATTGTTATCGATGCTGAATAGCCCATCCGACTCATCTTCATTCCATAGATCCGAGGGATCAGTAACCCGCAGTTTTAAAAGATACTCCGATCCATCGGCGAGACCGGTAGTATTCCACACCTCTTGGCCATCGTTCAGATTGCTGTTCATAGGTATATCGAACCACGAGACACCGGCATCCGGTGAATACGACGCGTCTATCCTGAGACTCAATGCAGGCTGCCCATAAAGGGAGTCAGCATCAGTTGCATTCCATTCCAGGGTAAATTCGCCCAGTATTACTTCCCCGCCATTAGGCTCTAAAACAGTGATCTGAGGATCATCCGGAACATTGATTATTACCGGCTGAACGGTTGCCGTATCCGCATGACTCTCCGGATCACGTGCAATAGCTCTGAGTATGTAGGTTGCGCTTTCTGGAATACCGGTCAGATCCCAGAGTACAGAATCCGGTTGCATGGCATTATTGTTGTACTGTCCGATCAATGTCCAGGGAGTGAATCTGTCTTTATAGTGAAGGAGTATGGTGAGATCCTCCGTTTCGTCTCCATCAGGGTCAGTACCTCCCGGAATCTGATCATCGGTGGCATTCCAGGTGACCCACGTCTCATCTTCCAGTACCTGACCGGGAGAAGGCGCAAGAAGCGAAATAGTGGGGCGCACCGCCTCTATATCTTCATCCTCAGGATAAAAATAACTGGTATTATCCTCGATATTCGGTCCGAATCCCTCGGGAGGAGCAGCGGAGTCCCAGACTTTTATTACCATGCTGTTCACTGTCTGTCCACCGTATGACGCCCACCCTCCGGGAGGTTCCGGTACTGAGAAATAAAATGATGACGGGCTTCCGGGCGGATTACCGAAGACCTGGAGATTAATCGTCTGAAGCTCCCCCGTCCCTATACGAAATGTGAAAGTACCGCGTACGAAATCCGCACC
>Ga0180433_10005209_pt1 | contig 17726 bp, 14 predicted proteins | sample SS_ome_8_FD_132980 | JGI IMG/M metagenome (GOLD analysis project Ga0180433, IMG submission 132980) | Hypersaline lake sediment archaeal communities from the Salton Sea, California, USA - SS_1_D_1 metaG | ecosystem: Environmental > Aquatic > Non-marine Saline and Alkaline > Hypersaline >... | reverse complement strand
GCTGCCCCTCGTTTTCGAGGAGATATCCCTCGATGTGTAAAATCCTGCCCCGCTGAATATCTTCATCAACGACATCATCCTCAGTGAGATGAAGGGATGCGCCGAGATGAGTGGCAAAGGTCCGCTCTGAATCCGGGGTGATAAAGGTGATAGCGTGACCGGTCATCCGTTCATGTTTCCCTATTCTGGTCTGTACGCCAATCCGCTCTGTCTCCTCTATATAGTACTGCCCGTTCGTATCATTCCCCACCTTTCCGACAAAGAGACCCGATCCCCCGAGGAGCGCAATTCCCGCAATGGTATTTGCAGAGCTTCCCCCCGGTGTCTTCTCAATTGCATATTTTTTCAGCTGCTTGAAGATCGCCTCACTCTGCTGCTCGTCGATGAGGTGCATATGCCCCTTGTTCAGGTGTATCGCTTCGAGAAACGACTCCTCAACCTCAACGGTGAAGTCCAGCAGCGCTGAGCCGATACCGACAACATCTATTTTCGGCTCGGAAGATCGCATATCACTTTTCCCCCTCGACGAATGCCTGTATGCGCTGCCTGGTCCCGTCGGACTGACCGGTCTCAATCATCGCCCTCCCCTCCCGATACAGGACCTCGTCAATAGACCGTTCCTGCGCCTCATTGATAACCCGCTTTGCAAGCCGCAGCGCAAGGGGATCCTTCAGGGCAATCTTGGTCGCGTAGTCCTGCATAACGGCATCGAGCTCCTCCGCCGGGCAGACGTGATTCACCAGCCCCATGGCAAGCGCCTCATCAGCCCGGACCACCTCGCCGAGGAGCATGAGCTGCTTCGCGCGCCCCTCGCCGATAATGCGGGGGAGGAGCTTTGTCGAGGCATTGGAGAAGAAGATCCCCATCCCCAGCTCGGGGAGCATGATCCTGGTGTTGTCTGCTGCAATCCGCAGATCGCAGGCGAGGGTGTGCTCGAATCCCCCGCCGACAATCCAACCATGATACCCGACAATGATAATGCCCGGATGCTCCAGCATTGCGCTGGTGACCTCCTGCCATGACCAGAGATACTCCGCCGCCTCCGAGCGAAGCTCGGGCCTGGTTATCATCTCATAGGCATATTTCAGATCGGCTCCAAAGGTGAAGTTCTTGCCCTTTGCTTCGTATCGCACACAGACATCGCCGTTATCGCTGCTCTTCCTGAAGGCTTCGATCAACTTTTGCAACACCTTCAGATCGAAGGGATTTGAACTATCAGGATTATTCAGGGTAATCCTGCCGATGCCACCCTCTTTTTCGTATAAAACAACTTCATTCATGATATACTCCTTTATAATAATATTGCATATACAAGCTTTTCATAACACCTGAAAACCAATCTTATCGCGGTTCAGGCTACCGGGATTCATGAAAATCGTCAAACACTAATGCCGGATGTTTGTCACCGGATGGGGTTCAGCTGTACGCGGAGCTTCCGAAAAATAAAGGCACCAATAACGGCTGTGACGGCAAGCCCGGCTCCCCACTCTTCGAAGAGATCGGCAACTACATCCATCCTTACCTCGCCGCTACTCCTTCAACCTCGATGAGCATCTTCGGATGCGAGAGCCCCTTGACGATCCTGAGCGTCCCACCGGCGGGACCCGGCGCGTTGGGGAAAGAGCCAACGTATTCCTTCAGGAGCTCCCCCCACTCTTCATAGAGGTTGACCTGCTCGGTAACCGTAATTGTCAGGAAGACGATATCGCCAAGCGACATACCGGCCCCGTGAACAATCTCCTCTATCCTCTCGACAATATATCGGAACTGTTGCTCAACCGTCTCTCCGATTACCCTCCCCTCTGCATCCATAGCCGGCACCCCGGAAATGAAGAGCCACTCCGTTACTTCCTTGAGGTGCAGCGCCCAGGGAAATCCCAGCGAGGGGAGCTTTTCATTATCTATCTCCCTTTTGTTCATATCGTATCCTCGTAACAGTATTTACGTCGCCTCGAGCTCCGAGATTACCTCATCACTCATCTCGCTCAGCGTTTCGGCGAGGTCTATTCCCCGCTTCCTAAGATGGGACTTCCTCCAGAACCAGTATATCAAGCCCACGGCGAGAATGCCGATAAAAATAAGTCCCGTTTTTAAATCGGCGAGCATGCCGAAGAGAAAGATAAGGGTAAAGCAGACAAGACAGCCTATCCAGGTAAACCAGCGCCAGAAGGGGCTGAATTTGAAAAGCGCCTTCTCGTAAATGTCCGATGCACGTTTCGGCATTTTCCATACGGCTGTCGCGCCGAAGCTCTGAATGACCATCAGCGCGAAGACAACCATCAGAGCGTACTTCTCCAGTCCCGCAGCGAAGATAATGCTGATAACCGACAGCACCGTCATGAGGAGAATGGCCATCTCGGGGGTGTAGAATCGCCGATTGATCCTGTTAAAAACCGTGGGTATCACGTGATCCCTGCTCCACGCGTACATCTCACGCGCCGCCATGAACATGATCGAATTGATTGTCGTTGCCATTGCAAGCAGTGCTGCAAAGGCGATGAAGGCGACCACCCATTCGGGGAGAAAGGTTCTCGCAGCAGCGAGAAAGGCCGTGTCGCCTATCTTCGGCGCCTCGCTCCACAGGAGGGTCCCGGTAAACACATAGGTTTGCAGGATATAGAAAAAAAGAACGAGGACCAGTGATATGATAATGGCAACGGGAATGTTCCGCTTCGGATTCTTCACCTCTCCGGCAACTTCCGTGATTGCAATAAAGCCGGCCCAGGAGAAGGTCGCAATGGCGATAACCATGATAAACTTCCCGATCCCCTGCGGGAAGAGTGGCTGTGTGTATTCGGGATTGATATGGAAAAGGCCCCCGATGCCGAAGACGATCATGGCGAGGAGAAGGAGGAGGAGCATGAGCGCCTGTATCCACACAAACATTCGCACGCCAATCCAGTTGACGAATCCGAAGATGATGATTATTACAATTGCACATCCGGTAATGGAGAAAGCCGGGAAATAGGATGCAATGTATTTGGCAAATCCCCATGCGATCAGACAATTGGTGCTTATCATGGCCACCACGGCAGCCAGCGAGACGGTGAAGCCTGCAGTGGGCGAGAGCCACCGGGTGACGGCAAAGTAGTTCGCTCCGGTCACCGGGAGCGCACCCCCCAGCTGCATGAGATAGAGCCCGGTGAAGATGGCAGGCACCACCGAGATGGTATATGCCAGAAAGAGGCTCGGGCCGGTCATCCCCGCAAGGGCTGGAACAAGCACAAAGATGGAAGCGCCGATAACCATCCCGATTATCATGGCGACACAACCAGTCAGTGACATGGATCGCTGCAATTTCTCAGACATGACAACCTCCAATTATATAGATACATCCTGCGACAACGAAGACATGAACACCGTCGTCGAAAAAACAATTTTACTCCTTTTCTTCCATGGATGCGATGATTGCATTCTGCACCTTTACCCGGTGAACCTTTCCGATCCTCGTCAGGGGAAGCTCATCCCATACGATTACCCTCTTCGGAACCTTGAACTTCGCCAGCTCACTCTCACAGCGCCGTACGATATGCCGCTCGTCAATCGTCTGTCCGGGAGCGGGAGAAACCACCAGCCAGACCACCTCGCCCAGAACCTTGTCCGGAAAACCGATGGCAGCAGCCATACCGACGGTGGAATCCTGCAGGACAACCTCCTCCACCTCCGCGGGCATTACGGTATAGCTCCCCACGCGGATGATGTGCTTCTTCCGCCCTTTGATGTAGAGGCCGCCATCTTCGGCCAGATAGCCCAGATCACCGGTGCGGCAAAAACCATCTCCGGTAAAGCCGTCCCGGTCCTCATCCGGCATCTTAAAGTAACCCTTGATGGTAAGGGGACCGCGCGTCAGCACCTCGCCGATCTCCGAGGGAGGGAGCTCTTTATCGTTATCATCAACGATCCGTATCTCCATGCCGGGGAGCGGTTTCCCCACGTAGCCATCTACAATCATTGCGTCAGTATCGGCCAGATCGGTGAAGGTCACTTCGGAGCCCGCTTCGGTGCTCCCGTATCCGATGATGATATTAGGACATATCTTCGATCGGATCAGTTGAAGCAGATCCTGCTCGACCTTCTCCCCCGAGAGAACGGCGATCTTCAAAGCGGAGAGATCATACGTATCGAGATCGGGCATCAGGAGCATGATGGCGTACATGGTGGGAACCCCGCCCATCCAGGGAACCTTCTCCGCCTCGGTTGTCTCCAGCACCCGGGCCGGGCTCCACGAATCGTGAATGATCATCTCCAGCCCGCCGGCGATGATAGTGCCCATCATCTCAACGGTACCGCCGACATGGCTCGGCGGGAGCGAAGCGACGCTCTTCACTCTCCCCGAAACGCCCTCCCGCGCGAGCATGTCGTACAGGAACTCAGCCTCAATAGTTGCCATGGCCGTGACATTCTGCTTCGAGAGGAGCGCGGCCTTCGGGACGCCGGTTGTCCCACCGGTGAAGACAATGAGCATCCCGTCGTCAAGCGCCTGATTCCCCTTCGCTGTTTTGAGCGGTTCATCAGGGTAGTCCTCCCTGAAAACATCATCGAAGGGCTTCCCGAAAGCGCTCTCGCCAACCATGAGATAGTGTATCTCCCTGAGGGTGTCGAGCTCGGTACCGACCGACTCGAGCGCCTCAGCGATATCGTAATCATCCGATCTGCTGAGGGCGACGATCACCTTCGGCTCGATGTGTGAGAGAAATCGCCTGAGATCAGCGGCCTTGTACTTCACATCCATTGCGCAAAGGATGGCGCCTATCTTGTCGGCTGCGATGAGGGACATCACATATTCGGGGCAGGAGGGGAGCATCGTCGCTATCGTATCACCCTTCCTGACACCGAAATCGAGAAAGGCTCTCGCCAGCGTATCCGTTAATTTTTCGAATTCGCCATAGGTTATGGTTCTCGCCTCATAGTGCATGGCGGGGAATGCGGGATCGACTCCCGCCCAGTAATCGACATACTGCCAGAGAAAATCGCATCTCTTCATATTTATAAAACCTCCCCCATCCGGCGAACCGGAAAGATATCATTATTTTTTGCTGGATTTCAGAACGTGTAAAAAGCGTAATTATTCAGCTATCAGTTTTCTACGTTAATAGTGAATAGTGATCTCCTCGAATAACATTATGCTCCGCTGCCATTACTCAATCCCCCCTATCCTGAAATCCTGTCCAATTATTTATGGGCACCTCTAAAAACCAGTATTTGCATTGATCCCCTAATTATAAATACTGGTTTTATCAGACACTGAGCCCACAGCGACACGATGTCGCGCATGCCAGCGTGCACAGGATGTGTGAAACAACGCTGGCCAGGGGGACATCATATTAATAGTTTTTAGAAGTCCCCCTCTTATCAATTATCAGAAAGCACATTGAACAAAACAATAATGCATGTGCATACTTCCTATAAGCCAAGAAGCTTCGCAGCATTCCTGCCGAGATAAAGCTCCTTCACATCATCCTTCAGGGGGAGCGCCTCCGTCTCCGCAATAACCCGCTCGAAGGGAAGAAGAGGCCACTCCGATGCGTAGAGGATACGTTCCCTGAGGATGGAATTCGCATACTGTATAAACGTCTCCCAGCCTGTGCCGGGGCGGCCGATGTACTTGGGGCTCACCGCACCGGTCTCGATATATATGTTGGGATGTTTCCAGGCGACCGCAACCATCTCGTTCACCCAGGGCCATCCACCGTGGCTGGCGACAATTCTGAGCTCGGGAAAATCGCAGGCGATGTAATCGAGATAGAGAGGACGTCCGTAGTCCATGCTGCGGGTGAGCGACCAGTTCGTCCCCGTGTGAATGGTCACCGGCACGTTAAGCTCCACGCACTTCTCGTATACGGGGTAGAAGCGCCTGTCATGCGCATATACCCTGTATGCCCAGGGCTGCAGATTGACGCCCCGCATCCCCTGCGAGACCCACTCCGCAACCTCCTGCGCCATATCCCTGCTCTCCTCAGGATGCACCGTGCAGAAGCCGATAAAACTGTCGGGATACCGGTCCACCAGCTTCAGTACGCCCTTATTGAGCGCAGTGTAATCTCCAAACTCCCACTCGGCCTGAAGAACAGCCTTCTCGATTCCATTCTGCTTCATGGATTCGAGGAGCGTCTCGGTGGAAACAGAGTCCTTCTGTTCGATCGCGATGGAGAAGAGCTCGAGATAATGGCTCATGTAATAGGGGATGAAGGAGAGATCGCTGGGATCCGCATCGGGAAACTGTTCGGTAAAGGGAAGACGCACCCGGAAATCGATTATCATTATTGTCTCCTTTTATAATGAATTTGAATAACTCAATAACAAGCATTCGCAACACCTATATGCTTATCCTCCAGGATTAATGTGAATGAATTAGGAAAGTTGAATTTTATCCGATTGGCTAAATTTTTGAACAAACGGCTAAATAGTCAAGAACTTTTCGTATTAAAAAAAATTTAAAAAATGATACAGAATGAAAGAGGGAAGTTGTCTAATGGTTTTTGTATAAAAGTTTACTTCTTGATTTGTTTCATATACAAATCGATAATTTCCAGCACTTTCGCATGACAACCCTCGAGATCAACCAACTCCGGATCCAGGAGCCATTGTATAATAACGCCATCAATAAGTCCTTGCAATACTGTGGCAGTGATCTTGATATCGACAGCACCAAAATCTCCGCTTTTCTTTCCATCCTGAAGTATCTTGCTAATATATGCCCTGCATTGCTCATAGGATAATGATCCGAAAGGATTAACCATGTCCTTTGTGCTGATGGTCGTCCACAGTTCAATGAATGCGGAATATTTTTCTGAATTTGACTGAGCAAACTCAAAGAATGAGCTCACATATCTCCTGAGTTTCTCAGGTGCTGGATCGAGACGTTCCACACGCTCCCTGATATAATCCTTCATCTCCTCCATAATCGAGATTACTATCTGATCAATGAGATCATCCTTACTATTAAAGTAATAGGAGATGACACCCTTACTAATACCAGCCTCCTGTGCGATATTGGCGAGCGATGCTTGATTCAAACCATCGCGTGCAATTGTTTTGATTGCGGTATCAATTATTTGTCTCCGCCGATGCTCCTCAATGAATGATGTTCTTGTTTTATTTTCAACTTCTTTGTTTGACATCTTTCCATCCATTAACAATTACAGGATAATAGTTATAGCAAAGTAGGCTGAAATGTCCACATATAGGTGTCAAGTTTTTTTCTAAACCACAAAACTGAATAGCATAAACAGAAATAAATATTCTTATTGTTCCCTTCTCTTTCGTTTCTGCTTTTTAAGAAAGTCGGGTTTTAAAAACTCAGGATCACTCCAGTTATAGAATCCCTTGTTTGTTTTAAGACCCAGCTCACCCTTATCTATCATCTCCTTTAAGGCATCCGGTGGTTTGTCCTTCGGATCGCCGCTCTCGTTGTAATATGCCATCTCAATATCGTAGACCACATCGAGACCCACCGCATCCATCATGGCAAAGGGACCAAGGTCAACGCCGAATTGAAGCATCCATGCCCGGTCAATTTCTGTAACATCGCCGTATCCTTCATCCCATAGCATAAGTGATTCCCGTTTTACTACACGCCAGAGGCGGTTCCCCAGATACCCCATGATCGGCTTCTTGACAACAACCGGTACACATCCAATACTCTCTGCCCATGCGATAGCCTTCTCAATGGTCTCATTGCTGGTTGCTGTTCCCGGCATAATATCTACCATAGGCCTCTGTATCAACGGAGCATCGAAATGGATGTTCAACACCTTGTCCTTCCGCTTTATCGCATCTTCTAACTTCACAACCGGTATAGAAGAGCTATTTGAAGCGATAATAGCAGAAGACGGGGCTTCTTTATCGATCTGTGCTAATATTTCCTTCTTCAAATCCATCTTCTCAGGTACTGCTTCGATTATCAGATCTGTATCTGCTACTGCGTTGGCGAGGTTCTCACAATATTTTATCTTCTCTTTCATTTCAATGAGATTCTTCTCCTGTTCCTGATTGCCCTGTAATGCAAATATTTTCTTCAACTCCTCCATCGCTTTTGCCGGCGCATCGGGACCTGGATCAAAAGCCGTCACAATATTTCCACACATCACCGCAACAGTAGCAATCTGCTGTCCCATAAAACCTGCTCCTATAACGCACACTCTTTCAATTTCTGCCATTTGCTCCTCCTTGAGAATGATAGCTGTACGGACAAGAACAAAAATTTATACTCTGCTCAACGATTCATTTCCGTTTTCTCAACCCAAGCATCTCGCGAGCATCATCCGGTGTGGCGATTGGCCGATCAAATATTTCGGCAACTTTCCGTACCCATAGAGCCTGCTCCCAGCTCCCCTGAGCCAGCTCCCCGCCTGGAACTCTGACATTGTCCTCGAGACCAATGCGCACATGGCCGCCGGTCATAATGCTCATTATCCCTGCCGGCACCTGATTTGGGCCGACGCCACAGACGCCGAAGGTTGCCCCCTCCGGCAGGTTGCCGAGCATGGTCATATGCATTATCGGATCATAAGCGACTCCTCCGAATGCTCCATAGACGAACTGGAAATGGAGGGGCTCAACAAACAGATCCTTCTGCCTGCGTAACAAGAGCATGTTGAATATACCGGCAGGACCGTATACCTCCAGCTCCGGTTTTACCTTGTGCTCCTTCATTATTTTCGCAAAATCGACAATCATGTTTAGCTGATTTTCGAAGGTATACTCGAACATGACCTCGCCAGTTTTATGGTTTGCCACTCCATCGTTCATGGTGGCAGTATTCAGGCTGGCCATCTCCGGTTTGAGCTCGATAACCGGCGCAATCCTCTGTTCGGGCGTGAGATTCATGGTTATGGCCGTACTGAGATTGATGATGATATCGGGACAGCGCTCTCGAATCGCCTCAACAGTTGCGCGTATTATATCGAGATTTTCAGTTGCAAATTCGGTTTCCGGATCCCTCGCGTGAATGTGCACGATGCTGACGCCCTCCTGCACGCATTTCTCACATTCATCCGCAAATTCCTCCGGAGTATAGGGAACGTTTGGATTGTTATTCTTGAATGTCGCACCTCCCGATAGAGCCGCAGTTATGATCAGCTTCTCTTTCCCCTTGACCATAGTATCACCTCATTAATATGAAAAATAAAAAAAGGATACAAGCACTCACCGATTCTTCACTTACGTGTACCTTGTTTACCGCGCCAATTCCTTCGCGATATCAACCGCGTCATTGCACGGTACAATGCCCAACGCAGAAAGCTTATCCTTTACATCCACCGGTTCCGCCGCTCCCTCCAGAATCGCATTGAGCACGCCACCCATGAACAGCTTGGCATCCTGTTTTCGGCTCTTCGCAACCTCAACAAACCGCTTCCCCCAATCGAAGCACTGGCCATTATGAGTGCTCATAGCAATAAATGGAGTTCCCTCCTTCGAAGCCAGATCCAGGACCTCTTCAGCATCGAGGTCAACGCCGGCATTGAGTACTTTTGCTCCAAAAGCATTGAATACCTTGTCCAGCACATAGAGGCCGAATTCATGCGTATCGGTGGATCCGATGACAATCTTTTTATCCTTGATCGCATCACCCAGTTTCTCAGTTCTAATCGTCTCGGATGAGAATTCAACGAAGGGATCCATCATCTGTATTAAATCCGTCATGGAGTAGGGGACAATCCCTCGATATCGTGAGGAATCCCTCTTACCCGGATGGTACAGCTCTTCAAGCTTTGCACCTCCCAGTCTCCGTACTGCCAGAAGAACGTGCACCGGATCTTTAACGTCCACTCCCCAATCAGCAGCTAATCCCTTCAGGATATTTTGGAAGAATTTTTTACCATTTCCAATAAGTACATTCTTCAACTTTATTATCTCAGAATCGTCGAAAAGACCCGCTTCCTCGATTTCATACACTCGGGGCAGAGATGCTGAACAGGCCGCAGCAACATCAATTATCTCTTCAAGCGTCGGTACCTGCAATGCTTCGGTCACCGGCTTCGGAATATAAATAGCACCGGTTTTATACTTTCTCTCTATAAGAGCATAGGGAATAAAATCCGCTAATACCAGACCATAATTCGCAGCACAATCCTCGCCGGGCTCTATTGTATTCCCCTCGATATGGGCTATTACCGGAACTACTCCCTTTCGCAAGGCATCATTGATAGCCAGCCAGGTTGCCATCTTGGCCGGAATATTGCTCATCAATCCCCCGAGGCTGATGGCATACCGGGCTCCACAGAGCTCTTCAACCACGTACTGTTCGAGGAGGCAGTAACCGACCTCTGAGGCGTGATCAAGAAATGACGATGATGTCCCGTCGCCGACATAGCTTCCCAGTGAACTGCCGATATCATATTTGCTCGCGATAATTCCAAGCGCCTTCACCGTTTCACTGACCTGACCGACATCATCATCCCAGTATGGATAATCCCAGGTGAACTGGGAAAGCGTCCCCATAGCCAGACCACCGGCACTCAAGATATTCTTGGCATTGTTTACCGAATTAGGCGTTCCAACCATATTATCGCCGAATAGCGGCATGACAGGAGACGCCTGGATGATCCGCTTGAAGTCTTCCAATTCCTTCAGTATAAAACTGGTCCCCTTGGGAGCTTTCTCACGCAGATCAGGGGGGAGACCATTCACCGTGCTACTTGTCACCAGCATTATATTGATATCAATCCCCCGCTTCTGAAATTCCTCGTAGAGCTTTTTTGTCGCCTCAACCTGTTCATCGACAGTGCTCAACCCCATCTGCGGGAAAAAGTTTATGCTGCCCTTTTTCGCTTCTTCAATCCGCCACTGAAAGAAATCACGTTTTCTCTCTCTCTCGTAACCGCTTGTGGCAATCTCCAGAGACGCTCCAATTTTCTTCCCCTCTTCAATGAGATCCTTCCCTTTCGGCAGGTCCTTTGGAATGAGTTCAGACATGGTATACCTCCTTTAGTAATAATTCTAATGAGAACTATTTAATGTCAAAAGGCACATTTTTTCACCACTGGTTTCTTGGGATTCCAAACCCCAGAGATCCCTGGCTTTTCTTTCAAAACCCAATTTCTCAAGTATCTCCCCGGTTAATCTCCCTGTACGCCAGTCCCCCCGGCGACCTCATAGAATTCCTTCATTTGCAATTCAAGATCTGGAGCTCTATGCCTATCAGCCACATCGGGTGCCGGAGTCAACAATCTCTTCGGTAATCTGCAGCCCCTTTCATCGTCATCGCATTCCATCTATCTTGCGTCCTTTGCGGACGGAGACACCTTTAATTCCGGTTCCCTGAGTGCAAATGCGAGGATAAATCCAATGGTAATGAGAATAACAATCAGTAGAATCGGCCAGATAAACTTACCCGTTTCTGAGCGGAGGAACTCCATTGACGGAACCACAATCAACGCAAAAAGATTTCCCACCATCCAGAGCCACGCCAACGAGATTCCGGCATGTTCCTCGCCGGTATACTCAACAGCCAGGGTCATGAGAATCGGAAGTGCCGATACGAGAAAGAATCCGAGCACAAACGAGTTGACCATGCTCATCGTCAATCCAGCGGGGAAGAGCAACCACGCAATACCCAGCCCACCTCCTCCAACGGCAAGCAAGCAGAAGGGCTTCCGCTTCATGACCTTATCCGAGATTACCGGTATGACAATGCAACCTATGATGGCACCGATAATCAATAATCCAGACACATACCCTACGTCGGCAAGACCGATACCGTGCATTTCACTGAGAATCTTCTCAAACCATGTCGCGATGCCGTTGAATATACCGGTACCCAGCAGGAATACGATACTGAGTATTACGAAATCACGGATCCTAAGTATATTACCAAGGCTTTTCCACTGCTTGAGATCCCCGATCTGCGTATCCACCTCTGTTGTTCTCGATGGCGTGGGCGGCTTATCCTTGACAAATATAAAGAAGATAACTGTTCCTAGAACTCCCAATACACTAAAAATCTGGATCATCGTATGATAGCCATAGGAATCGAGCAGCATCGGAGTGATCCCCAGTCCAACGAACATGCCGAGAAAGAGAGCAACCGTTCCAAGGCTTACCGCGGTAGCTTCCTCTTCGACGGGAAACCAGGTAATGGCTACCTTTGTTATCCCATTAAGGATAAAGGGTGTCCCGGCGCCGATTCCTATCTGAGATAAGAGGATAATCGTGTACGAATCCGGATTAAGAAGTCGGAAAAGGCCGAAGAATCCCACGAGAAGAGCACCGATTCCTATGCTGGTCCTAATACCCTTCCGATCAATGAGCATACCTGATGGTATTGAGATTATGATATGGGCCAATGGATATACCAGAGCGAGCCAGCCGACCTGCATAGCGGTAACGCCGAGGTGTTCTTCAACGAAGGTCTCTACAGCAACGAAGTTGAGCCAGAACAACTGAGTGAGAATAGTAATAAACATATAAACGATGAGCACAACCCATCGGTATCCGTAAACCTTATGTTCCTCCATGCGACTCCTCCTTTTTTATAGACGTATAGCATCTACGCGAATACTTAAATCAAAGCTAATTTTACATACAGACATCATTCGTCATAGCGACTAATTTGCGGTTCTCCCTTATGACGGACCACACGTTCTGTATGAGAACTCTGAATTCCTTATGGATTCCCGGTAAGCTTTTTTGCCAGGTACCACTTCCATTTCGTATACGGTGGAAGAGCAGCCTGGCTTATGAGCTCTGTCCATGTTCCCTGGCGAATAACACTCTTGCGATGGCTGAAGGTCTCAAAGCTCTCTCTGCCATGGTAGGTTCCCATGCCGCTGGCACCGACACCCCCGAACGGAACGCCGGGCGTCGCCGAATGGAGCAGCGCCGTGTTCACATCAACACCACCGGACGTTGTTCTTCTGAGAATCTCCTTCTCCTCCTTGCGGCTTTCTGTGAAAATACATATCCCAAGCGGTTTCGGTCTCTCATTGACGAATGAGATAGCAGCATCGGTATCAGACACACCTATAACCGGCAGAATTGGTCCAAAAATCTCATCCTCCATCAATGGATTATCCGGTGCGACATTCGTCACCACAGTCGGTGCGATATACAGGTCATCAAAATCATATTGTCCACCGATAAGGATATCCTGTCCTTTGAGCAGCCCGACAAGTCGCTTGTGATGACGTTCGTTCACGATGCGACCGTAATCTTCGTTATTTTGAGGGTCATCACCGTAGAACTCCTTGATAGTTTTGCATATTCCCTCCAGAAAGGCATCTTCAATGGACTTGTCGACCAGCACATAATCAGGTGCCACGCAGGTTTGTCCCATGCCATAGAATTTTCCCCAGCATAACCGGCGGCAGGTTACATCAAGCTTCGCATTTTTCGTAACGAAACAGGGGCATTTCCCGCCAAGCTCCAGAGTAACCGAAGTCAGATTTTTCACAGCGGCTTCATAAATAATACGCCCTACCCTCCCATTACCGGTATAGAAAATATGATCAAACTTCTGTGAGAGGAGAAATGTTGTTTCAGGGACACCCCCATCAACCACTGCAATTGCGTCCGTGTCCATGTATTCCGGCACATATTTTGATAACAGTGCTGATGTACGTGGTGCGAATTCTGAAGGTTTAATAACCACGCAATTGCCAGCAGCAATAGCGCCGACTGCAGGATTTAAAGCCAATTCCAGCGGGTAGTTCCATGGTGCAATCACAAGCGCAACTCCAAGGGGATCAAGTACGGTAAAGGCTTTTGAGGGGAAGAAAGCGATATTTGACTTCAACGGGCGTGGTTTTACCCATTTCTTGATCCCCTTGAGCGCTTCCCCTATTTCGCCCTCTGCACACATAACGTCACCGGTCCACGCTTCATACAACGGTCGTCCCGTATCATCTTTCAGTGCATAGATAAACTCTTTATTGTGCTCTCGAAGCATTGACCTCATCGCTTTCAGCTGACTTATTCGCCAGGAAAGCGGGTACGTCTTTTCCGAATTGTATGTGGCACGCAAGCGCTTCACCACTGCCTCAATATCCTTATTAGACATTTGAATAGACTTAGATTGACGTTTGGAATCAGGTTTACTTTTTTTCATAGTTTTTACTCCTTTGCTGAAAGATAGTGAATTATAAAAATCATTCTAAAAAGGAGCCGAATCTACACGCTCCTTGAATACCCGATGAACATTTAAATTCCACCACGGGATTTTTAGATCTCTTACCACTGCTGAGAGCTCCGGAAATCCCAACATGCGAAAGACAAAAGGCCAGCGTTACTGGTGAAAAAATGAGCATAGTGCCATCCAATACATTTCTTCTCAGAGATCTCAGCATTTCACCCACCACTCAATCAATCGACTTTGTCAGACTTCCACAGGGAACTCCCTTAGAGGAGAGTTGTAGGCAAACTTCTTCGACGGCATGCAATGCCATCCGGTTTCTCAAAACAACTGCATCAGCAGTGCCCCACAGCGGAGCAACAGGCATCGATATATCATAATGATTAATCATGCCATATGTTTTGCTTAAAGATATGCCACTTTCCGGCATGTGTTCTTAACTTTTTCTATGAATCGAATAACAATATGAACATATAATTGATTGAAAGATGATATATGGGCTCTCCATACTTTTTGTTGCTGAAACTAAAGTGATTTCGAATGGATGATATGCTTATAATTCTATGATTGATGTACATCAAAAATTGAACAACCGAATAATTATTAAAATTATTTATTAAATATTTGAATTATCGTTTATATTATTGACCAAACGTACAAAAAGTCAAGCTTTTTTTATTACTAATTTTAAAAAAGTTTGGTAAAATTACTATTCGGTTTTGTTAACAACTATAGATTGCATTTACTCATTTGCAGCTATTACTTTCATTTATGAGGGATAATAAAATTATTGAACTGTAAAAGACAGATACTATTTTGTTAATAGAATAGTTAAAGGAATTGAGTTTCTCAATTTCAGCAGAAAAATTAACCGATACGATAACAAACAGGACTACCACCATGATTTCACGAATCGATCACGTCTCAATAGCCGTTCGCGACTACGAAAGGGCGCGAGCCTTTTTCCAAAATCTCCTCGGAGCAATTCCCGGTGCATCTGCCGAAAACAGCGACAAGAAATTTTACTGGCAGATCCTCTCACTGGGAGATCTCTCCCGAATGGAGCTCATCACACCCACCGGCGATGGCGGGCTTCTCGGAAACTTCCTGGAGAACAGGGAGGGCGGCGTTCATCATATCACCCTCGAAACACCCGACATCAGAGAAGCCATGAGGATTCTCGACGAGAACAATATCCCCTATTTCGGTTACAATGAATATGAGGGTGAATACTGGAAGGAGATTTTCATCCATCCGAAGAACGGCTTCGGTGTGCTCATTCAGATATCCGAATTCTCTCCCGACGACTGGCTTTCAGAAGAGGTGAAATTCCCTGCCGGAAAGAGATGGTCAGTCGAAAAGAGCCGGGGGGGATACTCCCTCACCCTCGCACATCCGGGGGGCGGGAAGGTAAACATCGATTTGACAAGAGAGGAGATTTCTAATCTCATAAAGGATATCGAGAGCGTTCTCTGATCGGCTGAAAAGCTCTCTTCACATCCCGGATAAAACCTCAGCGCAGAGGACTGTTATTTCTCCGTATATATTCGCTGTATCCGTACAGAGCGGCCATGGCTCTCGCCGATCGCTCCTGAGAGGGATACACTGGAATAGAGTGAGCTTCAATTCTCCTGACAAATTCTGTTTCCATCTCATCCATTGCGGATCTCCAGAGACAGAACGGCTTTCCGGATTTTTTCATGCTCAAAAAGAATTTTACCATAAAATCCATCATGCGGCTGAGCGCATCATCCGAGGGATCTATGGCTTTAACCCTCTCAACAACGGTGGTCGGGAGCTGCATGATAACACAATCGACTCCATCATCTTCCTGTATAGCCGTCAGCTTGTTGAGCGCATTTTCAAAATCATCCGTATGGAACTCAAAGCAGACCCCTGAATCGAAGGGATTGAGCGGCACCTCCCATGGCGGGAATATCTCTTTCAGTATCGCATAGCTCTTCCGGCTGAATTCAGCCAGCTGAAGACCGTGCATCTCACAGGCATCGGTTGCGATTACCCCTTCACCGCCGGACAGGGTGATAATGGCAACTCTGTTTCCCTTCGGAGGATCGAGGAAGGCAAAGGTCTTGGCGAGGTCGAAAAAGTCTTCCAGATTATGTGCGCGCACCGCTCCCGACTGTTTTATCAGACCATCAAAAACAGCATCGTTCTCACGTGCCAGTGAGCCTGTATGCGAGGCCGCGGCCTGTGAGCCCGCTTTCGTCCTCGCTGATTTCAGGATAATGACCGGCTTTTCACCCGTTGTCTTCTTGAGAAGGCTGCTGAACTCCCTCCCGTCACCGCAAATGCTCTCCATGTGCATTGCGATCACCCTCGTGCTCGAATCACCGCCAAGATATTCGAGGGCATCAACTTCGTTGACATCCATCTTGTTACCGAGATCAAGAACCTTATTCACCCCCGCCTGCTCGTTAATCCAATTCAGCTTGTATTCATAGAGACCCGACTGAAAGACAAATGAGACCCCCCCTCGCTTCAATGTGTTCAGACGATGAAAACTGATTGCAAAATTATTTTCCGCGTTGACAGGACTCAGCGTGTTGGGCCCGATGATACGCAGCCCGTTTTCCCTGATGAGCCTCCTTGCCTCTTCGTGTCGTTCCATCCCCTCGCTGTCCCCCTCCGAAAACCCACCGGCCACCATGACTATCCGTTTGATTCCGAGATCAATGCATTCCCGAATGACAGCGAGACATCTGCCGGCCGGAATGGACAACACCGCAACATCGATCTTTTCGGGGACATCTTTCAAGCTCTTATAGGCCCTGAGACCTGCGATTTCATCCGAATTCGGATTTATCGGAATGACCTTTCCCCGGAAATTGAGCCGCACATTGTTCTCCACCAACTGATAGTTTATTTTCATGGCATTTTTCGTTGCACCGACAATCGCTACCGTATCCGGGTAAAAGAAATTATGCAGAAAGTGATTATTCGATTGAGTGCCACTGTTTGAAATATCTTCTCCCGCTGCCATAATCAGAATCCTCTCGTATTGTATTCAGAACGCCTGTGAAAGTGATACCCGCACGTCCTTTCTCCGCGTCGAACATGAGACCGAATGTTCTACCGATCATGGACAATAACTGTAAAGGCACTCCCGTGTGAGTCAACATCTTTATCGGTGCAGGATTTCTCCGTAACAGCAGTTCTTTCCCGGAAACACCCTGCACCCCATCGACAGACAGGAGCGATTCCCCTTATGATGCGAACTGGCATGAAGATGATGACAATCCACTGTTGCGCTCTTCTCTCAACTATTAGATCTCTATTTCATTATTTATGTTGACGAACAATACACCGTAGTAAAATAATAATTCACCGAATTGAATTATCGCCGGGAATGTAGGGATCGGAACAGCTCACGAGTATATGATCAAGGAGCAGCAAATGATTGCATTACGAGCCATCGCCATCTTCCTTCTCCTCTTCGCAATGAACTGCGTGGTTTTCGCCGACAAGCATTCGCAGCGGGAGGTGAAAGCGCTTATCAACGAAGTGGAAACAAAGCTGGATCTCATCCGTGCCGAGGGAGCTCAGAACTACGCGGAGAGAGCGGTTTCACAGATAGATCGCTATATCAGGAACGCCAAGAAGCTGCTGGACGATGGCGATGAGGATCTCGCCTTTT
>Ga0180433_10005207_pt1 | contig 17728 bp, 18 predicted proteins | sample SS_ome_8_FD_132980 | JGI IMG/M metagenome (GOLD analysis project Ga0180433, IMG submission 132980) | Hypersaline lake sediment archaeal communities from the Salton Sea, California, USA - SS_1_D_1 metaG | ecosystem: Environmental > Aquatic > Non-marine Saline and Alkaline > Hypersaline >... | reverse complement strand
GGAGCCGTATATCCGCGGTTTGAGGCAGTTTATCCGCGGTTTAGGGAGGTTTATCCGCGGTTCTGGTTCGTTAACCGCTGTTTCCAGCCCTTTATCCGCGGTTCTGGCTCGTTAACCGCTGTTTCCAGCCCTTTATCAGGAGCTTTTGACCGCTTTATCCACACTTACAGGTAACTTATCCGCGATTTGAATCATTATCCGAGGTTCCCATCATTTACTTCTACTGTTTTGAGGAATTATTAATTGTAAAAAAATGAAAAAGTGCTATACTATTTTTATATGAATAAAAAATAAAATTATTCATAAGTTCAAAAACGAGGTGAATCACTTTGCCAAAAGGATTTCAAGATCATGAAAAACAGGAAATTGAACAACAGCTAATAGAAGTTGGGAAAGAATTTTTCAGTACATTCGGTTTAAAGAAAACAAGCATTGCCCAATTAACAGAGGCAGTTGGAATTGCTCAAGGTTCTTTTTACATCTTTTTCTCATCTAAAGAAGAATTATATTTTCACGTTTTAGAAAAAGAAGAGGAGCTCCTTAAACAAAAGCTTTTCAACGAACTAAATCAAGTGCCAATGACAAAAGCTAAGTTCCAACAATTTTTATTAAAAGCGATTCATTATGTGGAACAAAATTCTTTTATGAAACGGATATACTTAACTAATGAATTGGAACTAATTATGAGAAAGCTACCGAAAGAGAAAATTCAAGAGCATATTCAAAAAGATGAAAAAGAACTCCTTCCATTGATTCAAAAATGGCAGCAAGAAGGTGTAATGATAAACGAAGATCCAAATGTGATCACAGCATTAATCCGTACATTTATGACTATCACCATACACAAGCGAGAAATTGGTGAAGATATGTATGAAAGAACGGTTGAGTTACTTGCGGATTCCATTGCCTCTAAATTGTTTGAGGGGTGAGATAATGATTCAAGTGGAAAATCTGACGTTTCAGTATCCAAAATCAAAGGGGCCTGCTATACGTGATATTAACTTCCAAATCAAAAAAGGTGAAATTTTTGGGTTTTTAGGACCATCCGGTGCTGGAAAAAGTACGATTCAAAAAGTGTTAATTGGGATATTACGAGAATATAAAGGTTCGGTTAAGGTTTTCAATCAGGAAGTAAACAAAACAAATCATCAATTTTATGAGCGAATTGGGGTTGCCTTTGAATTTCCGAATTTTTATCACAAATTGACAGGGTATGAAAACTTAGAGCTTTTTCGGAAATTATATAGTGTTCCGACATTATCATCAAAAGAGCTTTTACAGCTGGTTGATCTAGAAGATGCCATGAATGTAAAGTTTAAGCATTATTCAAAAGGAATGAAAATGCGCCTGAATTTTTGTCGAGCTTTATTAAATAATCCTGACATTCTTTTTTTAGATGAACCGACTTCTGGATTAGATCCAGTAAATGCAAGGAAAATGAAGAATTTAATTTTGAAGAAAAAAAGTAAAGGGACAACCGTCATTTTAACAACACATAATATGCATGTTGCAGAAGAGCTTTGCGATCGAATAGCTTTTATAGTTGATGGAAAAGTTGTACTAGTGGACTCACCAGGTCAACTTAAGCGTAAGTATGGGAAAAAAGCGATTAAGGTCACGTATTTAGAAAACGGAGTAGAGGAAGAAAAAGAGTTTTCGATTGAACAAATTGGTTATAATGAAACGTTTCTTGAGATTATAAAAAGCAATCCCATTTTAACGATGCATACACAAGAAGCAACTTTGGAAGATATTTTTATAAAAGTGACAGGAAGGAGTTTGCAATGACCAAATTAAGTAAGGTCGTTATTTATGATTTGTTGTTTCAGTTTCGTCACGGTTTTTATTTCGCTTATTTATTTGTATCCATTATTTATATTATGTTGCTAAAACTTCTGCCTGAACATGTGGTTGAACTTTCATCCATCTTAATCGTGTTTAGTGACCCGTCTTTTTTAGGGTTCTTTTTTATCGGGGGAATCCTTTTACTTGAGCGAAATCAAGGTGTTCATGCACCACTATTTGTTACACCGTTTCAAGTAAGGCACTATTTATGGGGAAAGGCAGTTTCCTTATCTGTTTTATCCGTAATGTCAAGCTTTTTCATTTTATTTTTTATTCATGGAATAAAGGTAAACGTTATCCCCTTATTGTTTGGAATCATTCTTTTATCGTTTATTTTTACCTTTTTAGGTATGTTTCTAGCAGTAAGAGTTCAAACGGTTAACCAATTTTTATTTGCTTCACCTCTTTTTGTCATTCTATTATTTTTGCCCGTTGTTTTCTTTGTCTATAAGGAAATTCCCTTTTGGTTAGCGTGGCTACCAAGCTATAGTGGATTAATTGTGATTTCATCTGGATTTACACCCGTTTCTTTTTCAAATATCTTGTTTTCTTTTTTAACTTTGGGAAGCTGGGTCGGTATATCTTATATCATGGCACATCAAGCGTTTCAAAAGCATGTTGTGAAAAAAATAGGAGGAGAGGCGTAATTGAAAAAGGTTTTTTCCTTAGTCCTTACTGATGTAAAAACTATATACCGTGACGGGATTTTCATTATGGCTATTTTGGCTCCTTTATTATTTGCTTTACTAATTCGTTATTTACTTCCTGTTTTAAATGAATACACACTACAAAAGTTTGATTACAACTTATTTATACACGAACCCTTTATATTAAGCATTGCACTCATTATGGTCCCCCTCATGCTTGGGACATTAGTTGGTTTTATTTTATTAGAAGAACGTGATGAAGATATTTTCATTTACTTTGCCGTAACACCGTTAATGAAAACCGGGTATTTAGTTTACAGACTGTCTATCAGTATTATTTTTACGATTTTATTATCTGGACTTGTTGTCTGGATTTGTGATATTCACGTCCTTTCGTTTTTGGAATTTGGACTTATTACAGGGATGTTAGCACTTGAAACCCCTTTATTCGCCATATTGTTAGCTTCCTTTGCTACCAATAAAGTAGAGGGATTAGCTGTATCAAAGGTCATGAACGCTATTATAATCATTCCGTTTGTGAGCTATTTTGTGACATCAGCCTGGAAATATATTGGTGCTGTTCTCCCGCCCTATTGGATTTCCTTATTAATCGTTGAACAGACAAAACCTATTTTTTATCTAATAGGGTATTTCATACACTTTATCTTTTTATATATTGTTGTAAAGCGTTTTATTCAAAGAATGGCCATGTAACCTTCAAAGGGAATTGTCTGTACATTCTGAATTATGTTATGGTAACCTTGAATTATACTATTTTACTAATATAGGAAAAAGGAGTTTCTCGATGGAGTTTCCGGTTTATATTGATGTAGGGCCGTTTTCAATTCATCCTCATCTTTTGTTTGAGACATTGGCCTACTTTATTGGTTTTCGTGTGTATTTGTATACGAGAAGAAAAGAATATATACCATTTGATCAATCCATTTGGGTTGCCGTTGGGGCCATTTTAGGTGCCGCCATCGGTTCAAAGGTTTTATATTGGTTTGAAGACCCAATAAAAACAATCGAAAATTGGACAAATATCATTTATCTCATGGAAGGAAAAACAATTGTAGGTGGTTTACTTGGTGGTTTGATTGGAGTAGAAACTGCTAAAAAATTGATTGGTTTAAAGCGTTCTACAGGTGATGATTTTGTCCTTCCATTAATTGTCGGCATGTGTATTGGTCGTATTGGTTGCTTTTTAACAGGCTTAGATGATCATACATATGGAACTAAAACAAATCTTATATTTGGTGTTGATTTTGGCGACGGAGTGAAACGTCATCCAACACAGCTATATGAAATTGCCTATTTAATGGTCATTGGAAGTATTGCTCTCTTTTTGCGCAAAAAACAATACGTTCCGTGGGAAGGTTTTTTATTTCAATTTTTTATGATCAGTTATTTGTTTTTTAGACTTTCCATCGATTTTATCAAACCAACTCCACATCCGTATTGGATTTTTAATAACATACAAGTGGCCTCGATTCTTGGAATTATTTATTACGTAAAGGTTATGAAATCAAAACAGAAGGGAAGAGTTGAATATGCCAAATAGGCCTTATATTTTTTACGAACTGACGAATAGTATTTGCTCGAAATGTTTACGGAAGGTTGAAGCAAAAATTATTTTTGAACAAGGAAATGTGTATTTATTGAAGCATTGCATGAAACATGGACGTGAAAAAGTGCTCATCTCCACTGATATTGAATACTACAAAAAATGTCGTGAATTTTTAAAGCCTTCTGAGATGCCTCATCGTTTTAACACACCGATTCAATATGGATGTCCTTACGACTGCGGTTTATGTCCAGACCATGAACAGCATAGCTGTTTGACACTTGTGGAAATTACCGATCAATGTAATTTAACCTGTCCCATCTGCTATGCTGAATCATCTCCCCATAAACAAACGTATCGCTCCTTAGAAACGATTGAAAAAATGCTTGATGCCATTGTGAAAAATGAAAAAGAACCCGATATTGTCCAAATTAGTGGCGGCGAGCCAACGATTCACCCGCAGTTTTTTGACGTATTAGATTTGGCAAAACAAAAGCCCATTAAGCATATTATGGTTAACACGAATGGAATTAAAATCGCTCAAGATAAAAAATTTGTAGAAAAGCTGGCAACTTATATGCCTGGCTTTGAAATCTATCTACAGTTTGATAGTTTTCAAGAACATGCTTTAAAAGAGTTAAGGGGACTTGATTTACGACATATTCGTGAAAAAGCGATTGAGCATTTAAATGAGTTTAATATATCGACAACTCTTGTTGTGACATTGAAAAAGGGATTAAATGATCATGAAATTGGAGACATCATTGAATATGGTTTGAAGCAAAAAGCCGTTAGAGGCGTTACCTTTCAGCCGATTCAAGCAGCTGGAAGACTTGAAGATTATGACCCAGCTGTTAATCGTTTAACTTTAAGTGAGGTTCGACAAAAAATTATTGAACAGTCTAAAGTTTTTACTGAAAAAGATATTATTCCTGTTCCTTGTCATCCCGATTGTTTAGCAATGGGATATGCATTAAAAATGAATGGAAATGTTATTCCATTAACTGGAATGATTGACCCGAATATTCTCCTTGAAGGCGGAAGAAATACGATTGTCTTTGAACAGGATGAGCATTTGAAAGATCAAGTGTTTGAGCTTTTTAGTTTAAATCAAACACCACAGTCATCAGCTATACAATTAAAGGATCTGCTTTGCTGCTTACCAAAGGTTGTCCCGACAGGAAATATTGGCTATGAAAACGTCTTTCGTGTCATTATTATGCAATTTTTAGATGCCTATCATTTTGATGTTCGTTCTGTTAAAAAATCGTGTGTTCATATCGCACATCCTGATGGAAGGATTATACCTTTTGATACGTACAATTTATTTTACCGGGATGAACGTGAAAAAGTTTTAAACGAAATTAGACGTGAAATGGAGGGGGCAGTCAGTGAATCCGTCCGAACAAGATCGTAAAAAGAAATTAGATGTGTGGAAAGGAATTGGGCTTGCGCTTCTTTTACATCTTTTATTATTTTTACATCCACCTGGGGTTGTCCTTATTGGGCTTGTTCAATTGATTTATATCATTCCAGCTATTATCATTGCCAATGTGAAAGGGAGAAAAGGAATTGTTCAGGGACTCTTAATAGGAGCAGGTATTACCTTTTTAGTAAATGCCGCTTGTTTTGGAATTGTACTAAGTATGCTTGCTTCCTATTAATAGTATTTTATGAATGAAGGAGGCCAAACAGGATGATTAAAGCTGTCATCTTTGATTTTGATGGGTTAATTTTAGATACAGAAACACATGAATATAAAGCACTATCTGAAATTTATCAAGAGCATGGGGCTGAATTGCCTCTTTCTGTATGGGGAAAAGTGATTGGTACCATTTCAGATTTTAATCCATACACTCATCTGAAAAATCAAGCCGATGTTTCGTTATCAGAAAAAGAGTTTAATAGAAGATTGAAGGAACGTTTTCATGAACGCTTAAAAGAAGAGAAGGTACGACCAGGTGTTGATGAATACATTAAAGCAGCTAAACAACTTGGTTTAAAAGTAGGGCTTGCTTCAAGCTCCAATTACGAATGGGTATCTACTCATTTAAAAAATCACCAGTTATTAGATCAGTTTGAATGTATTTCAACATCCGATATTGTTGAAAAAGTAAAGCCAGATCCTGCTTTATATTTAAAAACAGCTGAATGTTTGGGGGTAAAACCGGAAGAATGTCTGGCCTTTGAAGATTCTGCCAATGGTTCCTTAGCTGCAAAGCGAGCGGGAATGTATTGCGTGATCGTTCCAAACGAAGTGACAAAGGATCTTGACTTTGGAAAAATTGATTACCGACTTGAGTCAATGGCGGAAATGGAATTAACTAAACTGATTGAAAAAATAAGAACAAAAACCACCAGTTAATGGGTGGTTTTTTTGTTTAAAAGCATATTCAATGATTTATACCAGGTATTAAATTAAAATAATTATAAAAAAGAATTGACTTTAAATAGGGTAGGGTCTATAATCTTGATTGTAATTAATTTTAAAAAATAATTATTATAATTCAGGAGGAGAAAGAATGGCTGAAAGATTTGTAGGAAAACAAGCACCTCGTTTTAAAATGGATGCCGTGATGCCAAATAAGGAATTTCAAAAAGTATCTCTTGAAGAGAATATGAACAATGGAAAGTGGACCATATTATTTTTCTATCCAATGGATTTTACATTTGTTTGTCCAACGGAAATTACATCCATGTCAGACCGATATGAGGAATTTCAAGATTTAGATGCGGAAGTGATTGGAGTTTCAACGGATACAGTGCACACTCATTTAGCATGGATTAATACACCGCGTGAAGAAAATGGATTAGGCACACTCAACTACCCGCTAGCAGCTGACACAAATCATCAAGTGTCAAAACAGTATGGTGTTCTTATTGAAGAAGAAGGAGTTGCATTAAGGGGTCTATTTATTATCAATCCAGAAGGAGAAGTCATGTATTCAGTAGTGAATCACAATAATATCGGACGAAGTGTTGATGAAACGTTACGTGTTTTACAGGCTCTTCAAACAGGAGGGCTATGCCCTGCAAACTGGAAACCTGGTCAGAAAACATTAGCTAACTAAAAAACATATACGGTAGTATTCCCTGAAAATGATTGAAAAGGAGTTGAATCATTATGAAATTACGTGAGGAAATGCCTGAATTAGTAGGAGCAACAACATGGTTAAATGGTGAAGTAACGAAAGAGGAATTATTAAATTCAAATAAACCAACCCTAATTCACTTCTGGTCTGTCAGCTGTGGTTTATGTAAGGAAGCCATGCCTGAAGTCAATGAGCTTCGTGATGAATACGATGATGAACTAAATGTCGTAGCTGTTCACATGCCACGTTCTGAAAAAGATTTAGAACTATCTGTAATCGAACAAATGGCATTAGGCCACGATATTTCACAACCAATCTTCGTAGACAATGAACATAAATTAACGGATGCATTTGAAAATCAATATGTTCCTGCCTACTATGTGTTTGATTCAGAAGGAAAGCTTCGTCATTTTCAAGCAGGCGGAAGCGGAATGGACTTATTAAGAAAAAGAATTAATCGTCTGTTAAATAAAGAACAGTAAAATTGATATAGGGCCTACTCCAGATTGAGTAGGTCATTTTTAATAGGTTGAGATGGATCGATCATGCGAAGGAGCAGCTAAAACAAGAGGAGGGCTCGAAACTGCGGGAGTAAGGCTTGAAACCGCGGATCAAAGAGTCAGAGCCGCGGATCAAAGAGTCAGAGCCGCGGATAAAAGAGCTGGAGCCACGGATAAAAGAGCTGGAACCGCGGATAAAAGTGCCAAAACCGCGGATAAAAGTGCCAAAACTGCGGATAAAGAGCCAGAACCGCGGATAAAAGAGCCAGAACCGCGGATAAAGGAGTCAGAACCGCGGATAAAAGAGCTAAAACCGGGGATTAAGGAGTCAGAACCGCGGATAAATGGCCCCAAACCGCGGATAAAGGAGCTGGAACCGCGGATAAAAGAGCTGGAGCCGCGGATAAAGCACGGGAAACCGCGGATAAAGGGCTGGAAACCGCGGATAAAGCTCCAAAACCGCGGATAAAGGGTCCAAAACCGCGGATAAAGGGCTGGAAACCGCGGATAAAGGGTCCAAAACCACGGATAAAGCTCCAAAACCGCGGATAAAGGGTCCAAAACCGCGGATAAAGGAGCTGGAACCGCGGATAAAGGAGTCACAACCGCGGATAAATGGCCCCAAACCGCGGATAAAGCTCCAAAGTCGCGGATAAAGGCAGTCAAACCGCGGATAAAAGAGCCAAAACCGAGGATAAAAGAGTTGGAGCCGCGGATAAGAGAGCTGGAGCCGCGGATAAAAGAGCTGAAACCGTGGATAAAAGAGCTGGAACCGCGGATAAAGCACGGGAAACCGCGGATAAAGAGCCAGAACCGCGGATAAAGTCCCGGAAACCGCGGATAAAAGAGCCAGAACCGCGGATAAAAGAGCCAGAACCGCGGATAAAGGAGTCAGAACCGCAGATAAAGGAGCTGGAACCGCAGATAAAGGAGCTGGAACCGCAGATAAAGGAGCTGGAACCGCGGATAAAAGTGCCAAAACCGCGGATAAAAGTGCCAAAACTGCGGATAAAGAGCCAGAACCGCGGATAAAAGAATCAGAACCGCGGATAAAAGTGCCAAAACCGCGGATAAAGAGTCAGAACCACGGATAAAAGAGCTAAAACCGCGGATAAAGAGCCAGAACCGCGGATAAAAGTGCCAATACTGTGGATAAAGAGTCAGAACCGCAGATAAAGGAGTCAGAACCGCAGATAAAGGAGTCACAACCGCGGATAAAAGTGCCAAAACCGCGGATAAAAGTGCCAAAACCGCGGATAAAAGTGCCAAAACTGCGGATAAAGAGCCAGAACCGCGGATAAGGGAGCTGGAACCGCGGATAAAGAGCTGGAACCGCGGATAAAGGAGCTGGAACCGCGGATAAAGAGCCAGAACCGCGGATAAAAGAGCTGAAACCGTGGATAAAAGAGCTGAAACCGCGGATAAAGGAGCTGGAACCGCGGATAAAAGAGCTGAAACCGTGGATAAAAGAGCTGAAACCGCGGATAAAGGAGCTGGAACCGCGGATAAAGCTCCAAAGCCGCGGATAAAGGCCGTCAAACCGCGGATAAAGCCCACGAAACTCCGGATAAAAGTCCAATACCACTCCGATCAGCAAGAAAACTTTGATCAAATCAGTCTCAACTGGTCCATAACTCCTCAAATCCAGTCTATTTCCAACTACTAAACTAAAATACAAGCTTCACTCGCCATCATTCATTCATGTAAAATCAAACTAATAGAACTTAATTTGGTGGAGTTGACGGTCATGAATGTCATCTTGTTTCATCGAGACTTGCGTTTACATGATCATAAGCCTTTATTAGAAGCACTTCAATTTGGAGAAGTGTTACCTCTTTATGTAGTAGAGCCCTCATATTGGAAAAGAAATGATGTTTCAGCCCGTCATTTTCAATTTGTTCTTGAAAGTCTTGAAGATTTATCAATACAATTTGAAAAGCGTGGAGGAAAGCTTTTTACGTTCATCGGTGAAATTGAAGAAGCGCTTGATATTTTATTGAAAACGTACGGTGCCTTTCGATTATTTTATTATGAAGAAAACAGGACAAAAGAAGAGATAAAACGAAACAAGCGAATCCTTCATTGGATGGATAAAAATACACTACCTTACACGACCTTTATACACCAAGCTTACTTTAAAGATATAGATAATAGTCGCGAATATAAAAAGAAGTGGAAAGAGTTTATCTATGAAGATATATATGGGGTTCCAGAAATCATTAATACAGCTACTCATTTTCCAAAAAGCTTTCAAACGGAATTAAGTGAGCTTTATTCATTTAGAGTTCATGGAGAAAAAATCCGATTTGGTTTAAAAGGTGGAGAATCCGTTGCCATTGATACATTTGATAGCTTTTTACAAAGTATGGACAAGCGAAAATCAACCGAATTAATAGATGTTACTCGTTTTTCTAGCAAGCTTTCTCCTTACCTGACGTGGGGGAATTTGTCGATACGATACGTGGTTCAAAAAGCTGAAGAATTGGAATCAAAGGCTACTCAAACCTTTGTCAAAAAGTTATATGAGAGATCCATGATAAGTTGTTTTTATCAACCTGAAGAGATTCATACGAGTGAAGAAAATGAAGAGATTATAAACAAATGGATAAATGGAATGACAGGAATTCCGATTTTCGATGCCATCATGCGCTATCTTGGGAAAACTGGGTGGATTCATCATGAAGCAAGATTATTAACCGTTTCATATATAAAAGATTTAGCTGGTGTTCATCCTCAAGAATTTGGTCCTAAATTAGCTCAACTATTTCTTGACTATGAGCCGAGTATTCATTACAACTACCTAAATAAAAGGGGAAAAATCATTCATCCCATCACTTTTTCCAAAAAGCATGATTCAAATGGAGATTTTATTAGACGACAAGTGCCTGAATTGAAAAATGTTCCAATTAACTATATCCATGAACCTTGGCTTTATCCCGGTTTTTTTAATCTCAATTACCCATCTCCATTATTTGATCTCTATAAGGCTTTTAAAAAAGTACGCTTAGAAAGTATATCGCAAAAACAAGAACAGAATGAACAGCTAAAATTTCATTTTGATTAAAAAAAAAGCGGTGAGACCTTGTTCTCACCGCTTTTCACAAATACCGCCATGATATTTGTGGCGAAACGATATGAATGAAGGAGAGTATAGACTGCAAAAGGGCCCCCTTTTAAAATAGAAACCGCTTACATTCTGATTATAATCGAATTTTTCAAAAAACGAAATAGAATTTTCACAAAAAATTCAAATAAATTATCTTGGTTATTTGTTAAGAGTTAATTGACTACATCCTCATTTTCGGAACCTGTCATCCTTCTTCTATAATCAATTGGAAAATCCCCTATTAATTTTTCTTACAATAATTTTATAAGAAAAATTATAATGAAAACGTTGACAGCATGTATATACATGAATAGAATAAAATCGTAACATGTATATACAGGTTGTTGGCCGGCAACATTTCTTTTTGTCATAAATTTGAAAACGATTACGGAGGTTTCAGCATGAGTGGTTACCAAGAACAAGTACGGCAAATTGTTGATGCTATTGGTGGAAAAGAAAACATTCAAAAAGCATCACATTGTGTTACTCGTCTTCGCTTAGTTTTACAAGATGAAAGTAAAGTGAACCAAGAACAGCTAGAAAGTATTGATGTTGTAAAAGGTTCATTCTCAACAAATGGTCAATTCCAAATTGTCATCGGTCAAGGGACTGTTGAAAAAGTTTATAACGAATTATTAGCACAAACAAACCTTGAAAAAGCTTCAAAAGAAGATGTTAAAGCAGAAGCAGCTAAAAATTTAAATGTTTTACAGCGTTTGATTAAAACATTAGCGGATATCTTCATTCCAATTTTACCTGCCATTGTTACAGCCGGTTTATTAATGGGGATCAATAACGTATTAACGGCACCAGATTTATTTTATGAAGGAAAAGCGTTTATTGATGTTCATCAAGAATGGAAGGATATCGCTGGGATTATTAACTTAATCGCCAATACGGCATTCGTCTTTTTACCAGGTATTATCGGTTGGTCTGCTGTTCATAAATTTGGTGGAAGTCCGTTACTTGGTATTGTTTTAGGTTTAATGCTAGTTCACCCTGACCTTTTAAATGCTTGGGCATATGGAGCAGCTCAACAGGAAGGAAATATTCCAACTTGGAATTTATTTGGTTTAGAAATTGAAAAAGTCGGTTATCAAGGACAAGTATTACCTATTTTAATTGCATCTTATGTGTTAGCTAAGCTTGAAATTTTCTTAAAAAGAAGAATTCCAGATGCATTCCAAATGTTACTTGTTGCACCGATTGCCCTTTTATTAACAGGATTTATTTCCTTTATTGTCATTGGACCAGTTACATTCACAATCGGTAATGCGTTAACAAATGGTGTCGTAAGTATTTTTGAAGCAGCACCAGTTATCGGTGGTTTAATTTACGGTGGTTTATATGCACCACTTGTTATTACAGGTATGCACCATACATTCTTAGCGGTTGACCTTCAGTTAATTGGTACAACTGGTGGAACATTCTTATGGCCAATGTTAGCTTTATCTAACATTGCTCAAGGTTCAGCTGCATTAGCAATGATGTTTGCTACAAAGGATGAAAAGCTTAAAGGTTTATCACTTACATCTGCTGTTTCTGCGTACTTAGGTATTACAGAGCCAGCTATGTTCGGTGTGAACTTACGATATCGTTTTGCATTCCTATCAGCGATTACAGGTTCTGCTATTGCTGGAATGTTTATTACGATCAACGGTGTTAAAGCTGCATCCATTGGTGTTGGTGGTTTACCAGGTATCATCTCTATTTTCCCTGAACACTGGGGAGCATTCTTCTTCGGTATGTTAATCGTTTTAATCGTACCATTTGTAGCAACACTTTTATTTGCAAAAATGAAGCTAAACAAATAATGGAATAACACAAACGATACGAGCGGAAAACACCATTTTCCGCTTGTATCGTTATATGTGTTTTAAATAGATAAAAGGAGTTGGAAACATTGAAACAACAACCTTGGTGGAAAAAAGCGGTTGTGTACCAAATTTACCCGAAAAGCTTTTATGATACGACAGGTAATGGAGTTGGTGACCTGCAAGGGATTATTCAGAAGCTTGATTATTTAAAAACACTTGGTGTTGATGTTATTTGGTTAACTCCAATTTACAAATCCCCTCAAAAAGACAATGGATATGATATAAGCGATTATTTTCAAATTCATGAAGAATATGGAACAATGGAGGATTTCGACCAATTACTAGTGGAAGCACATAAGCGTGATATAAAAATCATTATGGATATTGTCGTAAACCATACTTCAACCGAACATCCTTGGTTTCAAGAAGCTCAAAAATCAAAAGACAATCCATATCGAAACTTCTATATTTGGAAGGATCCAAAAGAAGACGGAAGTGCACCTACGAATTGGGAGTCCAAGTTTGGTGGAAATGCTTGGGAGTATGATGAAAAAACAGGACAATATTACTTACACTTATTTGACGTAACGCAAGCGGATTTAAACTGGGAAAATGAAGAATTACGCAAAAAAGTATATGATATGATGCACTTTTGGCTGAAAAAAGGTGTCGATGGCTTCCGATTAGATGTAATTAACTTAATTTCTAAGGATCAAAGCTTCCCAGATGATGATAGTGGAGATGGACGTAAATTCTATACAGATGGACCACGCATTCATGAATTTTTACATGAAATGAATCATGAGGTTTTCTCCAAATATGACATGATGACCGTTGGAGAAATGTCTTCAACATCGATTGACCATTGTATTAAATATACGAATCCAGATCGAAAAGAACTCAGCATGACGTTTAACTTCCATCACTTAAAGGTGGACTATCCAAATGGTGAAAAATGGACGGTTGCAGACTTTGACTTTTTAGCATTAAAACAAATTTTATCTGAATGGCAAACGAAAATGAACGAAGGCGGTGGCTGGAATGCCCTGTTCTGGTGTAATCACGATCAGCCACGTGTCGTTTCACGTTACGGAAATGATGAAAAGTATCATAATGAATCTGCGAAAATGCTAGCAACAACAATTCATATGATGCAAGGAACGCCGTACATTTACCAAGGTGAAGAAATCGGGATGACAAACCCATATTTTAAAAAGCTTGAAGACTATCGCGATGTGGAATCGATTAACATGTACCATATTATGAAAGAAAACGGAATGAAGGAAGAGGAAGTTTTAGAAATCCTACAAAGCAAGTCTCGTGACAACTCTCGTACACCTGTTCAATGGAACAGTGAAGAGCATGGTGGGTTTACAAAAGGAACACCTTGGATTAATGTCGCTTCAAACTATAAAGAAATTAACGTCGAAAATGCTTTAAATGATGAAGACTCCATTTTCTATCACTATCAAAAATTAATTGAGCTTCGTAAGGAATACGACATTGTTACAGATGGAGACTATCAGCTGATTTTAGAAGATCACCCTGAAATCTTTGCCTATGTTCGAAACGGAAACAACGAAAAACTAATAGTGATCAATAACTTCTACGATCGCGAAACGGTGTTTGATTTACCGGAGGAAGTAAATATTGATGGCTATGAAGCTCAAATTCTATTATCTAACTACAAAGATTCTTCGAAGGAAGTTCGAAAACTTACATTACGTCCATACGAATCCATTGTCTTACATCTTAAAAAGTAACAGGTGACAGGTGCTTAAAAAAGCACCTGTTTTTGATTATTGAAAGATGGGGGAATAGGGGCGTAAATTGCAGAAGGATGCCCGTAATTTGTAAAAAGTGGCCCGTATAAAGAAATCATACTAAAAATTCTTATAAACACTAAAAACTAATGGACAAATTGTTAAAAGTGATGGAAAAAGTGTGGAAAAGTGATTGAAAAGAAAAAAACTGAGTGAAAAGCATATCAAAAATGATTGAAAAACAACAATAACATGATTGAATCCATCCAAAAAGTGAATGAATCACTCCAAAAAGTAATTGAATCCTTTGATAAGTCACTAAAAACAAGCAATTAGCGTTTAGAAGCCACCAAAAAGAATACAGCTATCTTCATTTATATAAAAAAGCCGCCAATTATGGCGACTTAAAACCCTCCATTACGGACGACATTGATCATCATTTCGGCATTTGGATAACCTACATCTTTATATTTTTGAGCAACTTGTTCAATGTCTACATTTACACGTTCAATGGATGTTCGAATATTTCCGTTTTTGATTTCAAGGAGTCCATAAGATGCTTTCGTGATTCCGTCAAATGGGAGTCCGACACTACCAATATTCATCACAATTTTCCCTTGAACCGAGCGAATATAAGGTCTATGTATATGGGCGTAAACATAAATGTCAGCATCTGATTTCGATATCATTTTTTCCTGTAGCACTTCATCATTCGTATTAGGTAAAACGACGTCAAACAAACTATCTGGTGTAGCATGGAATGCGAAGATTTTGACGTTACCTACATGGATAATCTTTTCGGTTGGTAGCTGTTTTAAGTAATCAATGTCTTCTGAATCAAGCTGTGCAAAGGTCCAATCTCTTTCTTTATTCATTAAATCAAGGGCTTCGTCTGGCATTTCTCCTTTTTTCACTCCGCGAACAACCCATTCGTCTGCATTTCCTTTTATAACATCTGCATTTAGCGAACGAATCATTTCGAGTGCTCGCTTCGGCTCTGGTCCGCGATAGCATAGATCACCTAAAACAAAAATTTGGTCAACATTCTTTTCTTCCAAATCCGAAATAACTGCATCTAATGCAATAGCATTGCCGTGAATATCAGAAATAAAAGCTATTTTCATCAAAATACCTCCTTTAAATGTCAAAACGATCCAATCGTTAAGTTTAAGTGTATGAAGAAACTTTTAAAAAGTAAAGAGTATGAAGACCTCAATAAAAATCTAAGGTGGAAACAGTCAAGTTTTTCTAATAAAATATTTTTTATATAAGGTAAGAAGAGGCTTTGATGTCTATGGAAAAGTTAAAATATTCACTCATTCTATTAATTGGGGCTATAAGCTACGGTATTTTAGCGATGATCGTGAAGCTTGCTTATAAAGATGGTTTTGTGGCTGAAGAGGTTGTTTTTAGCCAATATTTCTTTGGATGGCTCCTTATACTGTTTCTTTTTCTCTTTTCAAGTCGAAAATTGCCAACTAAACAATCTATTATACAGCTAAGTTTAATTGGAATGATGTCTGTTTTAACAGGGATATTTTATGGGAAAAGTCTTGAGGAGGTTCCAGCATCAATTGCGGTTGTTCTTTTATTTCAATTTACCTGGCTTGGAATGCTAGTTGATATTATTTTTAATCGAAGAAGACCTAACAATGCAGAAATTATCGCAATACTTCTACTATTTATTGGGACATTTTTAGCTGGTGCCGTTTTTGAAGAAACATACTTTCAGTGGACATGGAGCGGCATCATTTATGGATTGTTAGCTGCTTTTACATTTACGTTTTTTATTTATTTTAATGGAAAAACAAAGTCAGGAATACCAGTGACGATTAGACTTTTTACGACAGCTTCTGGTTCGTTATTGGTTGCTTTTCTTCTTTTAACTCCAGAAATTTTGTGGAATGGAGCACTTATGGAAGGGCTTTGGAAATATGGTTTATTGCTCGGTTTTTTTGGCTTAATTATTCCTGTTTATTGCTTTAGTTTAGGGGTTCCCAAAGTGGGTACCTCTTTAGGGTCAATTATAGGAGCGGCGGAGCTTCCGACAGCAATTTTAGCTGCCTCAATCGTTTTAAATGAGCCTATATCAAGCTTACAATGGCTTGGTATTTTTCTCATATTAATCGGGATTACTTTACCGCAATTAACAATTAAGCCATTACGAAAAAAAGGTACATAAAGTGGTGATGTTATGCAAAAAAATAAGTACTATTCTATCTACTTAGAATTAGCTGAAAAAATTAAATCGAGACAATTTAAACCTGGTGAAACATTACCTTCTGAAAAGGATTTAACAGAGGCTTATGATACTAGCAGAGAAACGATAAGGAAGGCGCTTAATCTACTTGCGCAAAATGGGTTTATCCAAAAAATAAAAGGAAAAGGCTCTGTCGTTTTAGATATGCAAAAAATGAGCTTGCCGTTTTCTGGTCTTGTCAGCTTTAAAGAAGTAGCCGAGCATGCCGGAATGAGTGCGAAAACAACGGTTCATGAATTTGGCTTAATGAGACCGGATGACTTAATGAAGCAGGAGCTAAAAGCAACAAATAAAGATGAAATTTGGAAAGTTGTTCGTTCTAGAGCTATTAATGGTGAAAAAATTATTTTGGATAAAGACCATTTTTTAAAAAAGCATGTCCCTTTTTTATCAAAGGAAATTTGTGAAAAATCGATCTATGAGTATTTGGAAAAAGAGTTAAAGTTAAACATAAGCTTTGCAAAAAAAGAGATTATTGTCGAGCCTTGTACAGAAGAAGACCGCAAATATTTAGATATAGAAGGGTTTGACCATATTGTTGTTGTAAAAAATCATGTGTATTTAGATGATGCAACATTATTCCAATATACAGAATCAAGACACCGATTAGATAAATTCCGATTCGTCGACTTTGCTAGAAGAGGAATGTAGAGTATAAAAAAGACTGCCTTAAAAGACAGTCACCCGTAATAAGGACACTTCTCTTCGAATTAAGTGTAAAAAGGGTTTGTCCGATAAGTCGCTAAAATAAAGAGGGTGGGGGAAAAAACACTCGTTTTTTTGAAATGCTTACAGGATCTGTAATGGTGATTGGTAGATTAAAGTGAAGGTGGCGGCTAGCCTTTAGGGAACAGCACGAGCTGAAGACCCCGCAGACGAGCTAGCGAGTCGAGGAGGCTGATAGAAAAGCTGAGGCGACTGCCCAGGGTCGTACGAACGGGAGACTCTCCCGCACTGAGATAAAGGTAATACTGCGAGTAAAACGAGCAGATATCGACTTATCGTAGGGGAGGGAGAGAATCGTTCGCTAGACGCTAGGAGCCGAAGCTAGACAATACAGAAAAGCGGAGGCGACTGCCCAGCGTCGTACGAACGGGAGACTCTCCCGCACTGAGATAAAGGAGATACTGTGAG
>Ga0180433_10005205_pt1 | contig 17730 bp, 18 predicted proteins | sample SS_ome_8_FD_132980 | JGI IMG/M metagenome (GOLD analysis project Ga0180433, IMG submission 132980) | Hypersaline lake sediment archaeal communities from the Salton Sea, California, USA - SS_1_D_1 metaG | ecosystem: Environmental > Aquatic > Non-marine Saline and Alkaline > Hypersaline >... | reverse complement strand
TCTGTCCAGATGCCGGTTTTGAGCTGTTTTTATATGCTTTTTAAATGACACACTGTTTCTGGGTTTTCGTTTATGCGCTACTGTAGAGATTTATTCTCACCTTTCCCAAGCAAAACCTTTAAATCTTCCCTCTATCTTTCCAACCTTTTCCCCTGTTACCCGCGGCTTCTTGAACCATGGATTAGTTCCGAGCTCTCGTTCCTCGACTCGGAACTAATCCGTTTTTTGTTGAACTAACCCTTTTTTTGTTGGGTTTTTTCATATTAAGTCTCTATTTGTATGGTTTTGATTCTCTAATACCCTTTCTTTTGTTTCTTTGTTTTCTTTTTGAATAACACATTCCAGAAGCGTTCTCTCTTTCCCTTAATATATACATAAGGGCCATATTTCTTATACCATTTATCAGCACTCTCTGGTCCAATGATATCTCTTTCTTTTCCAAATATTGCTAATATTTTATCCAGAATATTTCGTTGTGGCACCTTAATAGTCATAACTGTATCCTCTCACCAAGTCTTAGTAATTAAGATTTATTTAACGTTTTTATTTCTTTAATACAAAAAATATTATGATAAGGATGATGATGAGAATAACTAATATCCAACCCATTTTGCCCTCCTTCGGTAAAGTTATCTAATGTGCTTTATCTTATTTTCCTGATACAAGCTTAGCGCCAGTCTTTATAGACTTGCCGCTCTTTGTTGCTGCCTCAGCCATACTCTCTCTTATAAAGACCCCTTTTCCTTTTCCTAAACCTCTAAACTCTTCTAAAATACTGCCAAAGAGATGCTTGGGAGAAAAGCTGGACTGAAACATAAATGACGAAAAAGCACAGAAAAGGAATAAGAAGCCAAAATTCTTCAAATGATAATCGGCACTGATTAGATTAATCATGGCTAATAAAAATACGATTAACCAACCGAACCCTGCAACAGATCTTATGCCTAACCACGAAATAACTAAACTTGCTATAAAAACCGTATTAAGAGCATTATGTGTAAAAGTTCCACTTGCGCCAAATAATAGCTGGGCTACTACTGAAAAAAGTAAAAAATTTAGGGCAAATGAAATATAAGAATAAGGGGATAGAGTCTTGAATGGGATGAAATTTCTCAGATATATGGGAAAGCATAAACAAAGGCCCCATAATGAATTCAAAAACCCGGGGAATTGAAATTTCAAATTTGTTGAAAAAGTACGGCTGACCCACTCACTACCCCATGGATAATTCATTATTCTTAAGAATGTGCCCGTGCCGGAACTTACATACCATAGTGAGCCAAAAACGATCGCTAGGATGGTAAAGCAAATTCCAAGGATCTTCTTCCAATCAGGAGAAACTTCTTTTTCACTTATGATACCTTTGAAAATTCGAGATAAAAAAGATTTCATAACCCACAACCTCTATTATTTATTAGTCGCAAGATACCAGATCAGATCTTAACCTTCCGACAGATCGGCTTGTTGAAGCACTGGCTTTACCAAGCCCGAACAGAAGGTTAGGTTGTCAATAAAACTACTCTAAATGTATCGTTAATAATAAATTGCTCGTAGCCGGCAAGACAGTGCATACCAAAAATGGTGAGCCCATGAAATTCGTCTCCTTTGAAGACCCTATCGGGATCTATGAGACCGTCTTCTTCCTGCAACCGTATAATCAATATTGTCATATGCTGAATGAGATGCGGCCTTATATTCCTAAAGGGAAGGTAGAGGAAGATTTCGGTTCTGTGAGCCTGACAGTGAATTGGGTAGGATTTCTGGACAGATACAAACATTTCCGAGATGAAAATACAATGCAAAGAACACGATTAGTTGCAGGGTAGATACTACCCCTATTTCAGAGAGCACAAATGTCATTGCCTTTCTTTTACTTACTGGGCTCGTAATCCTCATAATTCCGCATACTATCAGTGTCTGTGAAGTGGGTCCTCTGACTTTCCCCAAATGTCCAGAGAGGCGTAGGATCTTTCAACGCCTTGACAAAGTTTATAGCTATGGTATTATACAATTATGACATTCATAATTTCTTAATTTCGAGCCCATCGAAAAACATAGGGAGGATCTTTATGGAACTAGTCAGGGTCAAGAGACATTATCAAATTACCCTTCCAGCTGGCCTTCGTAAAAGACTTAATATCGACATCGGAGACTATGTGGAAGTGGAGAATAAAGAAGGCGACATAGTTATGCGTCCGGTTAAGGTGGTCCATCCTGACCAGGAGTATTTCTATACCAAAGAGTGGCAAGAAGGAGAGTCTCAGGCAGACAAAGACATTGCCAAAGGTGATGTGATTGGTCCTTTTGATAATATCAAAGACAGCCTAAAAGCCCTTAAAAAGGCCAAAATATGAAGCTGCTCTTTACCAAGAATTTCATCCGAGAGTACCGTAAACTGCCCCAGCAAATTCAAAACTCAATCGACAAACAGTTGGGGCTTTTGTTATCAAATCCGCAACACCCTTCTCTAAGCATCAAGAAAATGCAGGATCCCAGAAATATCTGGGAAGGCCGCATAACAGAATCGTACCGCTTCACCTTTCAAATTGAAGAAGAGACTTACATCTTAAGAAAAGTCGGAACCCATGATATCCTAAAAAGGCCTTAATTTTTCTTAGCAAAGCCAAGCACTTTCAATAGTCAATTCTCAACCGAAAATCGTCAATACTGCACACGCTTACACCTTGATCGCCTTCTTCTCCTTGGTTAACCGTCTCTGCTCCTCATCCCGTATCTCCCGCCTCAGCAGCTTTCCCACCTTCCATTGTGGAAAATAAAGGCTTACCCGCCTTCTTTTTGGAGGGCCAGACCAGCGTCCAGGGCCAATGAACCGCCAAAATACGAACTCTCTATCGATTATTCCGACTCCCAACTCCCTGTATCTAATAACCTATCGAGAGCCTCCAGGTCGAAGGGGTGGTTATATGCCGAAGGTCACGGCTTTAGCGGGATAGACCCGGAGCCTGCCTATACATAGATGACAGTTAAATATCCAAAAGCCTGCAGCGGCTGATTTTTTGATTGGAAGATGGGTTTGTATGATAGCCCTACCCAGATTTATGCCATTTTCCGCTCTCCCGTCACAATCAAGCTCCTGATTCACAATCCTACCATCCTCGCCCTTCCTGCCCTCAGCCCCCCTTTCAGCCACATAGTTACCCCCACACCATCATGGGGGAAATCTTGTTTGACATACAAGGGTAAATTCACATATACTCTCTCCTCGAAAAGCGACTTCTTATCAACTATCACATTTCATGATTTCCACAGGTGAGAATCGCCCTTTTTACCAACCCTTTTGCAATCTCAATTTTATAGGTATTTTTGCTGAGAGGAACTGCCCCGGACAAATGACCACTCCACTCACAATGAAAACCAGATGACTCTTCCCGGTCCTTTCCTTGATCGACTTGATCATGAAATCGCTGGCCAGCTTCTCCTCATACACCTTGACCAGATCCGACAGCAGTGCCCGGAAGGGATTTCACAGTCAGGCGATCCGATGAGGGCTCCCATCCCTTCTCCCTCATTTATGCAGATTCCATGCGGCAACGACTGCGACGCCTGCGCGAAGGAGGGCCTGGGCGGTAAGGTTCACGGAGTCATGCTTGTCCAGGTAGTTGCGCAACAAGGCCGGCATCAGGCCCTTTGCCTCGATATCGGCCTTGGGAAGGAAGTATTCCAGGATATCCGATGGATGCTCGCGGCTCTTCTCCACCTCGATCTCACCGCCTTCGTGCTTTGCCGACACGTTCGGCACTACCTTGGCCAGTTCCACCAGTTCGTCACGCCGGTTGTAAGGCTGAAGCACGATGGATTTCCATGTCTCCGTGATATGATGCTCAAAGCGCACCTTGTCTTCCAGCCCCAAAGCCTTTCTTAACCTGGAGGACTCCATGATCGTGTCGTTGTTGACCGAGTTCGACAGGTTGAATCCGATGAGGCTCGTCGTGTCATCCTCCCGCGAGAAGAGCTTGGCAGCCATCAGCGTCCACAGCACTGCCAAGGGATTGTCGTTCCCCATGTAGACGGAGATCTTGAACTCGATGTCCACCCCCATCTTGTGGAGAAGGTATCCGGCGAGCACGGTACCGGCGTTGACGTTGAGGACCTGCCGTATTCCATAAGTCGTGTAATAATGGAGGAACTCCTCGACCCACTTGTATGGGTAATCATTAGGCTCGCCTACCCCGCCGAAGTAGCCGGTAATGGTTTCCGGGCCGCCCAGATGGATGTTTGAGCCGTCCGTCCCTTTGGTGTCTAGGGTCTCAACATAGGTGGCCCCGACGATCTGAACTGCCAAGGCAGTGGCCAGGGTATCGCCGTTGTCCTCACTTTGCTCCTTCATATTTCGAACGCGGATGTACCGCCCCGGCATCAATTCTTTCCTTTCAATAGCCTGTTTGGCTTCGGCGATCATCCAGGGAAAATACTCCACGGCGCTGATCTCCAGGGTGACCGCGTTCTTCTTGTTTATTGCGGCTGGATCGGCCCCGTGGTTCCTGCAGTACTCGGCCATTGGGATAAAGGCCCCTACGTCCCGCTTTGCAGTGAGCCACTCCAGATCGGCCACATACGAGGACCGCATCTCCTTGAGGCGGGCCATGAGATTTTCAGGCTTCCGGGCTTCCAGGGCCTGGGCGTTGACCGCCTGGGGTCCGCCGTAGCGCTCCACGATCTCGAGGAGCCGGTTGACCGATTCGTTGTCCGGATCGGTGATAACCCTGTTGACTTCGGCCAGACGTTCTTCTCCGATACGTAAAAACTCTCGCAATTTTCCCATTTGTTCTCTCCTTCTATTTCTTCATGAGGGATAGGAACTTGTCGTGTTCTCCCTCGATCATTCGATAGCAATGCTCTTCCTCGGGGAACCTTCCGCCACGGACATCGGCGCAGTAGGCCTCCATGGCATTGGTGATGACCTCGGCCACGTTGCAATACTTCTTGACGAACTTAGGCGTGAAGGCCTGGAACTGTCCAATCAGATCGCTCACTATCAAGAGCTGCCCGTCGCATTGCAGGCCGGCCCCGATGGAAAGTACGGGGATGGTGAGCTGTTCCGTGATGTAGCCAGTCACTTCGGGGGGCACGGCCTCCACCAGCAGCATTTTGGCACCGGCCCCCTCAACGGCAAGGGCGTCTTCCACCACCAGTTTGGCGTTCTCGGCGGTGCGGCCCTGGGCCTTGTGTCCGCCCAATTGGCCCGAGCTTTGTGGTGTCAGCCCGATGTGTCCGAACACCATGATGCCCGCATCGGTGATGGCCTGAATCTGAGGGGTGACCCGAACACCCCCCTCCAGTTTGACGGCATCCATGGAAGCCTCCTTGAGAAAACGGCCGGCATTGAACACCGCTTCCTTTACCGAAGTCTGATAGCTGAGGAAGGGCATATCCCCTATGACAAAGGTATTCGGTGCACCGCGGTGCACCGCCTCGCAGTGCGCAATGCACTGATCCATAGTCACCGGCACGGTGCTGGAATACCCATAGACGCACATACCCAGAGAATCGCCCACCAGGATCATGTCCATGCCGGCGGCTTCTGCAAACTGGGCCGTGGGGTAGTCATAAGAGGTCAGCCAGCAGATCTTCTCCCCTGCCTCTTTCATACGATAGAAATCATGAATCATAAGCTTCTTCTTTCCCATTTCATTCCTCCTCTTATTCACCTTGTCTTATTCCGTCAGGCGGCTTCTGAGAGCCAGAGCCTCCTTTAGGAGAGAGCTATCCCGTAACCTTTTGCGGTATAGCTCGTTGTTCTTTCAAGCAATACGCTTTAATGGTTGATTTTCCATAGTTTGTTGTTCACCGTATGCCTCCATTCCCAATCGGCAGAGCAATTCCGCGGTGGGTTTCCCCTCGCCGTCCCATTGCCGGTATGCATAGTAGTCGAGAATCGCCTGATCCAGGCCTTCAGGAATCTTCCCAGCTGCCGGTCCTTCGTTCACCGGCTCCATGAAGCGCTTGGGGTATCGGAAATCGTCCTCCTTCTTCCATCCGTAGCGGATATTGAGAATCTTCTGAAGCGTGGTGATGCGCTCCCCGCATTGACGAAGATCTTCCTGTGTCCAGTCGAGCCCCGTGGATGCGTTGATGGTGTTCAGGAGGTCCGTAAGGTTGTAAGAAGCGAACTCCTGAAACTTGCAGTGCACCGCCGAATTGATCACATTGCAGTAATCGTGGAACTTCGCGTTGCGCTCAGCCGCCCTCTCCCATAACCAGCGCTCCTCGTTCTCTACGTGGTCTATCCCCCACTCCGGCAGCAGGATGTGTCCCACCCAGATGTGCTGGCTGTTCGCGCGCTCGTGGTGGGGGCCGGCGGCCACACCGGTGCAGTAGTTCAGGGCGCTTATATACTGGGCCCGCCAGCTGTGGGCCGGTATCTCCTGGCCCTTCATGGCCACGGCCCAGTCCTCTGATCGCTTGCCGTAGTGGGCAGCCGCGGCCTGGGATCCCTCGCCCAGCCACCAGCCCAAGCCTTCGGCCCGCTCCCCGATCTTCCTGACCATCTCGACCATGGCGTCTGCATTGCCCCATGTCAGTTCGATCCCGTAAGTGTCTTCCTTGGTGAGCACCCCCTTCTCATAGGACTCCATGGCCCAGGCAAGGACTCCTCCCAGGCTGATGGTATCCAGGGAGTATTTGTTGGCAAGCTCCCCGGCATAGGCCACTGCCTCTTGGTTGGAGATGAGGAGGTTGAACCCCATCATGGCAAAGGACTCGTACTCCGGTCCCTTGCCCTTGTAGGCGTACGGTCCCTCCTTCACTTCGCACCGGTTATGGCACTGGATGACGCAATATCGGCACGGCCAGGGTTTAGCATTCAGTTTTTCCACATAGGGCCTGCCTCCCAGGTTGGCCACGCCCTCAGGGAAGTCCCCCACGCTGTAATTCTTCACAGGCAGGTTTCCCTGGGGAGCGAAGAGGTCCGTGGCCATGGCAGTCCCCAGCCACGAGATCTGGAACTCCTTCGGTTTGAGGGACTGCTGTTCCAGCATGCGTTTGTGGATGGCCTTGTTCAAGTCCCGGAGCCTTGCCGGATCGTGGAACTCGCACTTCCGCGTACCGTGCACGGCCACGGCCTTCAGGTTCTTGGATCCCATTACCGCCCCCAGGCCGCCGCGGCCCAGAAAGGATTTCTTGGCGGTAGCCACATTGGCGAAGCGGACCAGACGTTCCCCTGCTATGCCGATGCCGGCCACCTCGAAGCTCTCCCCTTCAGCGGCCTTAATCAAGTCTTCGGTCTCATAGGCGTCCTTTCCCCAGAGGTGGCCGGCATCCTTGATCTCGACCTCCTCGTCGGAAACCTTTATGTACACCGGCCTCCCGGCCTTGCCCGAAATCACAAGGGCGTCCACCCCGCAGGTCTTCATCTCGATACCCCAGGAACCGCTCGCCGCCGATTCTACGTTCATTCGAACGGTCGGCCCGATCGCGCCTGCCGACCATTTTGCCAGGCCGCTCTGTGGTACTCCGGTCAAAGGCCCTCCGGCCATAATCAGCCGGTTTTCCGGATCAAAGGGCTCGGTGCCCGCCGGGCACTCCTTCCAGAGGTAATAGGCGATCATGCCACCTCCACCCAGGAAGTACCGGTAGACCTCATCTGGCACCCCTTCCATGCAGCATTCGCCCTTGGATAGATCCACTTTAAACACCTTATGCCAAACACCTTTTATCATGATTTTCCTCCTAAAATGGTTTCATGGTTCTGAAAGCTCAATTGGTATCTCATCCAGGATACCGGATGCAACAAATGCGATCCTTTTTCCCCTCAAGCCCACGTAAGGCTTATCATCGGCCATCTTTACACCTCTGTCAGTCAGTTCAGCGATTTCCATATCTATATCATCGGTCAACAGGCACAAATGATGAATGAAACTTCCCTGTCTCTTGACCAGCCCGGCAAGTGGGCCTTCTTTATTGCTGTCCTCCAGCAACTCCAGACCCACTAAACCCAGGTCAACCACTGCCACTTTCATTTTGCGTTCTGCAATGGTTCTCACCGGCGGTCGATCCAGCGCTAGAGTCCGGCACAATTGATCCAATACGTGCTCGATGTTGCGAACTGCTATTCCAATATGTCCGATTTTCAAAATCATGGCCCTTTTCCCTCACGCCGTACGGATGCCGAAAAGCCTCCGGATGGTCCTGAAGAGGCTGTCCTTGACCAGCACGATGGCCATGACCATAAATACCATGGCATGGGCCGCCTGGGACCAATAGCGTCCGGTGATGGCCATGACCATGCCCAGCAACAAAGCTGAGAAAAATGTGCCGTTCAAATTGCCCATGCCACCCACAATGACCACTGCGAATGCGAGAAGCAATATGTCAAAGCCCATATAAGGATCTACCGTTGAGATAGGGGCATAGAGCACGCCCCCCAGCACGGCTAATGAGCTTCCCAGGACAAAGACAATACTGAAGTACCTGTTGACGTCAATCCCCAGGCAGCGAACCCCTTCGTTGTCCTCCAGGGCAGCCACAACGATCCGGCCGACGACGGATCTGTTAAAAAATGCCCTCAAGGCGAAGAATAGGGCTATGGCGCTGGCGACAACGATAATCCTGTAGAGGGAAAGATACACCCCCACTAAAGACAGGGAGATTCCCACCGGGTCATTGATCGGCTGCGGAGTCGTTCCCCAGACCATTTTTGTGAGCTCCGTGCCAATAAGCAAGACGCCATAAGTGGCAATCATGGCATAATCCATACTCTCGCCGTAAAGCCTGCGAATAACAAAACGCTCTATAACGTAAGCCACCGGCAGCATGGCCGCAATGCTCGCTGCGAGCGCCAAAGGAAAAACCCCTCCCATAAGAGATAAAAAAGTAACGAAGAGATAGGCGCCAAGCGCATAGACCGTGCCGTGGGCAAAGTTGATGATATGCATGGTGCCAAAGGTAATGGCCAGGCCGATGGAGAAAAAATAGAGAATGGCTCCAATGGTACATCCATAAGCAATGGTCTCGATCATGACACAACCCCAACCTGCCGACGATGCTGCCACTTCTGTCTGACGAATCCCACGAGTCCCTTGCGCAGGGCAAAGACAGTGACTAAAAGGACAATACCTAACCACATCTCCCACTGGGGGACCTGAAAAGGGACCAGCTTCTCCAATTCCGGTATGAGGACAGGTAGAAAATTCTTGATCAACATAAAAGCGACCCCGCCGATCAGGGCGCCGTAAAGGTTGCCGGCCCCTCCAATCAATACGGCAAAGATGACGTCCACATTACCGAACGGGCTTATGGTGATAGGGCTCACAAATCCTTGAATCATGGTAAACATCCCGCCTGCCAGGGCAGCTAATATGGAGGCGGATACGAAGGTTATCCATTTATAGGTCATAGTATTGTAACCGAGGAATTTTACCCTGTTCTCATCCTCCTTGATTGAACGAACCAGCACTCCAAATGGCGACACGGTCAGTGTTCTCAGGAGCCAGAAGACTAGCAGGAGCAAGACCAGGACAAAAATGAAGGAATGACGCTCATTATAAAAGTTAATGAATCCGAAAAGCTTTCCTGCCGTGCAACTGAGGCCGTCCTCGCCGTATGTATAATCCGAGAGTGCCGAGTGGATAAGGAAAAATCCGATTTCATTGAAGGCCATGTTTATCAGGGCAAAGGAGGCGCCATGGGTCTGAAGGGCAATGAGGCCCAAAAATGAGGACAATAGAGCCCCAGCGAAAAGTCCCGCCATGATTGCCAGAAAGGGATTAGCGTTTACATGGGCCAACCAAATTGCTGAGCCGTAGGCGCCTGCGCCAAAATAGAGCATGTGTCCGAATGAGAGATGCCCCATGTAGCCGTACAGGAGGTCGTAGCTCAACACGAAGATGCAGAAGATCATAAAGTCGATGGCCCAGTGCATCTTCATGACTATGGCCAGTGCCACAAATCCCGCCGCGACAAAGGCCAGGTCCCTGGATACAAGGCTCTTAGTTATCGAGCCGGCGGGCAGAGGCATATGTCTGGTTGTGGACCTCACAGGTAACGCTCCAGTTCGGTGATATCGGCTATCTCCGCTTTATTAGCGAATTCCTTTATAATCTTCCCTTCTTTCATGATATAGATCCGGTCTGCAAGTCTCGAAACAACGGACAGGTTCTGTTCCACAATAACGGCTGAGACCTTCTCTTTCATCTCTCTCAAGATACGGAAGATATCTTCAATCACAATGACTGCCAAACCCTCTGTAGGCTCGTCAATCAGGAGGATCTTGGGTTCCCCTATCAGGGCTCGCCCGATCAGGAGTATCTCTCGCTGACCCCCTGAAAGCCCCCCTGCCTTTTTATCCATGAAACGGCTCAGATCCGGGTAGATACTGGTCGCCTTTTTCAGGGCCGTATCCAGGTCCTCTCCGGCCCCATGTGCGGCCAGTTCAATGTTGGACCGGACCGTGAGTGAGCTGAAGACCTTCTTCTCCTGTGCCACGAATCGGAAGCCCCGGCGGGCCAGTTTCTCGGCCGGCAGGCCATGAATCTCTTTATCCTGAAAGGTAATCGTCCCCTTAACCGGTCTAAGGAGTCCCGCTACGGTCTTTAAAAGGGTTGTTTTACCGGCCCCGTTTCGACCAACGATAAAGACCATCTCTCCCCGGTCCAGCCTTAAATTAAGATCATGGACCACTCTGGCGTGACCGTAAGAGACATCTATCCCTTTTACCTCTAACAACTCTCTCCTGCCTTTCCCCAGTAACACTCCCGGACTTCGGAATCGGCCAAAACTTCCTCAGGCGATCCCTCGCAGATGATCCGTCCTTCGTTCATGACGCTGAGCCGTTTTACCAGATCAACGATCTTTGAGATCTTGTGCTCAATAATGACAATGGTAATCTCTTCTTTGAGTTTGTATATTAACTCCAGGGCCTGTCCGATCTCGTGATCACTAAGGCCTGCAAAGGGTTCATCCAAAAGCAAAATCCTGGGTTTCAAGGCCAAGGCAACGGCAATTTCGAGCATGCGTTTATCACCGTAGGACAGTTCCGATGTGGGGCTGAATGCCTTGGCCTGCATCCCAACCCACTGTAAAGCCATCTCGCAGTCGGCTTTAATCCTTTTTCGTGCCGATCGGCAAAAGAAGAACCGTGAAACGCCCAATTCTTCCCGTTTGGATCTTATACTGGGCAGGACCAGGTTTTCCCAGACAGTAAGTGAATCAAAGACCGAAACCAATTGAAAAGTCCGGGCCATGCCCATCACAACCCTTTTATGGGGAGGGACCCCTGTCAGGTCTTGCCCCTGAAAGGTGACCCTCCCCTGGCTCGGGGGAAAGTAGCCGGACAGAAGGTTGAAAAGAGTGGTCTTGCCTGATCCGTTTGGGCCGATCAACCCTGAGACCTGGCCCTCATTTACTTGAAAGTTCACCTGATCCACCGCAGTTAGACTACCGAACCGCTTGGTCAGGCGCTCGGTGGCGATCAATTCATTCATGCTTGATCTCCTTGGTGGACCCTCTTTACCCTTGTCTTTACCTCGGGGTTTTGGTAAAATTTTATTTTTTAACATTTGAAATCTCTTTTTCTCCTCTCTGTCAGTTTCCAATCAGAGGAGAGAATCCGGAGCAACGCTTTACTTGTAAGCTTATGCGCGTAGCCCTAAGGAGTACACTTTTATAGTGACTTAGCGCGGTCGGATGCCGGGAGAAGAAATGTCCCCCTCTTCCCGGCACCTTGCTCTAATAGCCCAATGCGCTCAAAGGCGGCACATAGGCATCACCTGCGTACACATCCAAGATCTTGGCATAGTCGAACTTTTCAGGATACCGGTCACTTTTCCTTTCTCCTTGACCTTTCCCCTCCACGATCCAGGTGGAGTATTTATAAAGACAAGCACCGTCCTCTCTCCACTTTGCCGGACCCTTCGCGCCGGTCCATTCCGGGTTGGCCATCAGGGCGGCATACATGCTCTTCGGATCTTTGGAGCCTGCCAGTTCCATGGCCCGCACAGCCTCCATGACACCATAGTATGCGGTCATGGTATAGGGGCCTGGTGGATCTTTGTGAGTGGCCATATACTTGGCAGTGAAGTCCTCTGATGCCTTAACAACCTCGGTATCTTTGAAGCCACGCATGTCATGGTACCAGAACATCTGGCCCATGACTCCCTTCATGGCGTCGGGGGGAATACCCGTAGCAAAGGCGTTCATCAGCCAAAAATGGAAGATCTCCGTCTTTTTTCCGACACCTGTCTCAAGGGCCTGCTTAAGGGCATTAATGGCATCCCCACCCCAGGAGCCGACGAAGAGGACATCAGGGTTATATTCGACCGCCTTGATGAGATAGGTTGTCATGTCCGGGCTCTTGACCGGATGCCATATGACAGTGTACTCAACGCCAGGCCGCTCCTTAATGATCTCTTCGAAGCCCTTCATGTTGCCCTTTCCGATGGCATAATCCGGCATGAAACAGGCAATTCGTTTGGCCTTCATCTGGTCAACCATATAGGCGGCCGAACCACGGCCGGCCCATTCGGCCGCTGCCACTATGCAGAGAGCGGTGGGTGACTTGACAGCTTTGGTGTAGAAGGTTTCAGGTACGCCGTTCGTTGCCATAAACAGCACCGGTGTCTTTTTCGACTGGTCGTTCAGGGCCATGGATACATGGCCGAAGGTGCCTCCCACCAGGGCGGTAACACCCTGGTCTCTCATCATCTCCTTGAGCCGTCCGATGGCCACCTGGGGCTTGGTCTCATCGTCACGAAATATACCCTCGATCTTTACCTTCTTGCCCCCAAGCTTAACGCCGCCTGCCTTATTGATATCCTCAATGGCCATTTTGGCCCCTTCCATCTGGCCGACACCAATGACCGCTCCGGGGCCAGTCAGGGAATACATGACACCCAGCTTGATGGAGTTGTCCCCGAAGGCCGTATGGACAAAGAGCAGCGCAAGGATAGATGCCAGGCAGCTTAACTTGGTGATTGTTATTATCTTTCTTTTCTTTCTCATTTTTATACCTCCTTAAACATAGTTCGTTTTCAAAGCGTTACTCCTTACTCAGAGATCATTTCTCATCTCCGTGAGATTGGTCACGGAGCTCTGCTTTTTCTTCACCCTGGACCCCTTCACATGCGCGATGAATATCTCTGTGGTGGTAAAGACCTTGGCCCCAATCATGTGGCCGCCTGTCAGCTCACCGTTTCCGTAGGAAAGCAGGCAGTGGATGTGCAGCACTGGGTCACCGTGCTTCATGGTGCCAAACTCCCCCACCAAAGGCACGATGTTTCCTTCCACGCTCATCAGCTCAAAAGGACCCTTCATCTCGGTTCGGTTGAGATTCTCGGCAGGGTTCACTGGAATCTTAAACCCCGATTTAGGGGACACGAAAACCACATCTTGCAGGCTTCCGATGCCGGAGAGGATCACGGCCCGCTCCCAGCCCTCGTCCCTAACTGTTTTGATGAGCATCTCAAAGAGATCATCGCCTGGATGGAAACGTGTAAAGATCACCTCTTTAAGATCGACCTTTTCAAGAAATCGGGGGTCCGCCTTTTGGGTCTCTGTACTCATTTTTAGATCACCTCCTTTAGTAGGCTAAATTGACGGTTACGGATTTGCGATGGGTAAAACTGTCCAGCATCCCTTCCAGGGACCACTCGCGACCGATTCCGCTTTGCTTGAATCCACCATAAGAATGCCCCGGCACAATGCCCAAGCCCTGGTTGACCTGCACGAATCCGGACTCAATCTCGTGGGCGGTCCGGAGGCCCTTTGAGATATCATGGGTATAGATAAAGGCCGCAAGCCCATAGTGGCTGTCGTTGGCCATGCGAATCGCTTCTCCCTCATCCTTCCAGGAGATGGCCACAAGCACCGGACCGAAGATCTCCTCCCTTGCGATGCGCCAGTCATTCCGGACACCCGCGAACACTGTGGGTTGGACGAAATAGCCTTCGCTGAAAGGGGGCATCTTCGGCGGTAGGCCGCCACACAGGGCTCTGGCCCCGGGCTGCTCAAGCCCTTCCTCAATGTAGGACACCACCTTCCTGTACTGGCTCTCGTTGACAATAGCTCCCATCTGGGTGGACTCCTCCAGGGGCTCGCCGATCTTGAATCCCTGAAGCTTTGCCACCAGTCTCTCCATGAAAGACTCGAAAATGGACTCGTGCAAGAAGAGCCTCGCGCCGGCCGTACAAGACTGGCCCTGACGGACGAAACGCATGCCGTTGATGACATTCGCAACGGTGGCATCGTCGTCGGCATCCGGGAACACGATCTGGGGGCTTTTTCCACCAAGCTCAAGGGAAACCGGGATGATGCGCTCTGCGGCCGCGCGCATGACGCTGCGGCCCACCTCAGTAGAACCTGTGAAGGAAAGCTTGGCCACTAAGGGGTGATCAATCAGGGCCTGGCCGCATTCGGAACCCGTGCCGGTGACGATGTTCAGCACCCCTTTTGGCAGGAATCGGTTGCATAGATCCACCAGCTTGATGGCCGTGAGAGGGGCCTCAACCGAGGGTTTCAGCACCAAAGTATTGCCGGGCGTGATAGCCATGGAGATCTTGAGGGCACTCAAGGCAAGGGGTGCATTCCAGGGGACGATCCCTCCCACCACGCCGAGCGGCTCGCGGCGGGAGTAGCTGAAGAGCTGCTCACCGAGCGGCAGGACTTCGCCCTTGATCTCACTTGCCACACCGCCGAAATAGCGCATCAGGTCAGCCGTTTGAATGACTTCCCCTCGGGACTGGGTGGCAATGGCGTTGCCGGTCTCTATGGAATAGAGCCTCGCAAACTCCTCCTGTTCGCTCTCCAGTCCATCAGCAATGCTGAGAAGACACTTGCCCCGTTCGCGGGCCGGCATTTTGCTCCACGATGGGTAGGCGTCAACCGCAGCAAGGACCGCCCGGTCCACCTCGGCTGCGCCTCCTCTGGGAACCTTGCCGGCTTCCGTTCCCTTGTGGGCAGGGTTTTCTACGGAGAGCCACTCGCCGCTCTCGGCCTCCACCCACTCTGAATTGATGATCATCTTGACCCTGCCGACACCCTGCTTCCAGTCAGTCACAGGCCTGATTGTCTCCGTCATAACCATTTCCTCCTTTACTTAATAGTAATCTCGGCCTTGCAACGTCCCTCTGACGCGGAACCGCGGCATTCCCACTGACACTAGTTCCGAGAGCAGCCGCTCGGCCCGTTTCGGGTTGAATACACCGCAGATGCAAGGCCCGGCCAGCTTGGCTGCCGCTTCCTCGATAGAAAGCTTCCCCCGCCTGATCCTCTTGACCATTTCCAGGACAAGGTTTGCCGCCACCAGCCCGTGGCCGCACATGGTGGTGATTCCCAGGATCCGCTCGTCCGGAAGCCTTTCCGTCCGCCCCATTACCCCTGCGGAATGTTCCACGGTGTGGGGTTTGAGATCTGTTCTTTTGCAGCACTCCTCAACCTCATCGAAAAGGCCGCTGAGCACGATGGAGATCCCCAGATCGGCCTTCCTGATTTCTTCCAGCACCTGTACCACCGTTTCCTTGTCGGTGAAAACATAATGGAGGACCGACGTATCAACGAACCCTTTTCGGATGGCTTCCAGTTCTGCGTTGAACTCGCTGCCGGTTTTCACATCTCCGGAATTGGCATGGGGAAATCTCTGCAGGACTTCATAGAGTTTTTTCTTGATACCGGCAGAGCCCCTGTGGGTGATCCCGGTGGCGCACATGGCCAGCAGAATGAAATCCTCCCTCAAGTCTTCATGTCCTCCGTGTCGATATAGCGTGTGTGTCATTTCGTCTACCCCATCATCACTCAAAGAGCGGCCTCCCGAGTCCCAGGTTGACCTTGCCGTTTATAGACGGAGAGATACCCGCCTTTTTCATTTCGTCCACGGAGGGATAGCTTCCGTCTCCTGCCACCTTTGTGATCACCCCCACGCTGAAGACCGTCTCCACCTCTCCGGCAAGTTCCTTGACCGCTTGGAATACCTCCTGACACTTCGCGACGGGGACAACGGCTTCCACAATGGCGGACAGTACCTTTTCGTTGCGTACGTCCTCCCGGATCCGACCGCTTTCGTGATCCGCCACGATCTGAGTCAGCGGGTTCTCCGGCTCCAGCTTCACGTCCAGTGATGCGAACTTCCTGACGGCTGGTTCCACCTCCCGGAGACGGCACCCTGTACCAGGCCTTCCGAACTCCAGTCCTATGCCCACGAAACCCTCCCTGAACCGGCCGGTGACCTCATTGGTCTTCATCTCTTCAGTGCCCCGACCCGGGATGTCGGTTCCCGGATGGCTGAACCAGGGATCGCTGAAAAAGGCCCGAACCAACCTGGGCATTTCAAGCGTTTCTTTGATGATGGCACCGCTCTGGCACACATCGGCACGGAAACAAACCGAGCATTCCACGCACTCATCCCGCACGATTTCGGCAAAGGCTTTCTCGCCCCTTTTCCTATCCTTCTTATAAAGGACAATCGCCCCCATCGGACAATAGGGCACGCACTGCCCACATCCCGTACAAATCTCCGGATCAATCTTCATGAACGCTCCTCCCCGATTGACAGATGGCCCAATGACCTGTTTGCCACAGGCTCGTACCTCCCTGCTCTTTCTGTCCCTCTATCCTTATAGTACCCCTCTATAGCCTTCTGAACCCGGGTCAGGTGTCCCGACATAGCAGCTACGGCCCGTTCTTTGTCCCTGTTCTTGAGTGCATCATAGATTTCCCTATGGTCTTTGAAGGATTGATCTATGCTTTCAGGCAGAGCAGCAAAGGCCTCTTTGAGAAATCGCTCAAAGGACCGGTGGATGGTCTGAAACATATGCATCACGAAGCGGTTGTGGGCCGCTTTTGCGATCAGGTGATGGAAAACCAGGTCCTTTTCCTGATACTGCGCAATGTCGCCCCTGCCGGCCGCTTCAGCCGATTCTTCCATTACCCTGCCGATTTCCGCGATCTCCTCATCCGTGGCCCGCACAACAGACAACCCGATCATCCCTGTCTCTATCAGTCGCCGGGTTTCCGTTAGTTCAATCACGCCTGCGGCATCTGAGAGAAAGGGGGGTTCCATGCTCTGGTCCAAGAGAGCCGGGGCGCGGGAAACCAGTATGGTGCCGAGTCCGGGACGCTGCTCAATGGCGCCGAGCCGGGTCAGATCCTGTAGGGCCTCGCGCAGGCTGGGCCGGCTAACCCCCAACTGTTCGGCAAACTCATTCTGGTTGGGGAGTTTATCCCCTTCCCGCAATTCCCCGTTTAGTATCCTCCGGCGGATCTCCTCCAGTACATAGTCGGCCGCCTTCTTCTTGATAATTTTCATCGGCATTACACTCATTATATGTTCATAAGATGATCATATCATATCATCATCTAACATCAATGTCAAGTCTTTTTTTTGCTGAGCGAAAAAAAATGATAATTTATGGATAATGCTTAGGAAATTATGGTGTGAACGCCAATGAAGTCCCTCGGAAACGTGAAAGCAGGACTCCGTGAGGAACAAGCTCGATGTGCTGATTATGGGGAGACATAGGGTAAATACAGCGGGCAGGCTGTTTTCAGGGATGGATGGTTTTTGGTTTCTCCTTCCTCATTTGTTTATAATAGGTCTCCATGGTGTTCTGAACCTGTAAAGGCACCCATTAAAGGGCGTGTCCCAGCGAAATACGCTTCGCTGTCCTTTGGAATTTCACGGGATAAATCAAGAGAAAAAACACCTCTCCATTAAAAAAATTGACATTTGTTTTCACTTGTCACTTATCTGCTAACAGCACGGCCTCGTTTCCCTCTCCCTGT
>Ga0180433_10005203_pt1 | contig 17731 bp, 17 predicted proteins | sample SS_ome_8_FD_132980 | JGI IMG/M metagenome (GOLD analysis project Ga0180433, IMG submission 132980) | Hypersaline lake sediment archaeal communities from the Salton Sea, California, USA - SS_1_D_1 metaG | ecosystem: Environmental > Aquatic > Non-marine Saline and Alkaline > Hypersaline >... | reverse complement strand
GGGGTCGGCGCGGGGGCGGGGGGGGGGGCGGGGGGGGGGGCCAGGGGGGGGGGGGGCGGGTGGGGGGGGGGGGGGGGGGGGGGGGGGGGGGGGGGGGGGGGGGTGTGGGGGGGGGGGGGGGGGGGAGAGGGGGGGCGGTTTGCTTATACTCACACAGGATAAAGACCAATTTGAAAACATAATAAAAAAATCAATTATCAACAGAAACACATATTCTCTACAAACGGTAGCTCACAAAAATATCTACAAATACCTTTCAGCATGCGATTATGGAATTATTTTCAGAGAAGATAACATTATAAATTGGGTGTCACGGCCAACAAAAGTACTGGAATACCAAAGTGTCGGCCTTAAAGTAATTCACAACAACACCATAGGATCTTTAAACACAACCCCTTGAAAAATAAAAAAACGACATTATTATTAGACTGGTACTAGTTGAATTTTAAAAATTTTTAATAACTTTATGAAGCACTAGAGGAGTGATTATGAAAATAAAAAAATCAATAAAAAACGTGTTGATTTTATCTCTTTTGGTATCTTGCTTATCATGTAACGCGATAAGACTAGGCAGGTCATATTACAGACCATACAGACCTTATCAACCTCAAACAAGTTCTACTTCCGGCATAATTGGAGCCGTTGCAGTTGTAGGAATTGCAGCGTTGGCAGGCACTGCAGCAGTTGCAATTAGAGCATATTTTGCAAACCAAAGAGCACAAAAGCAATATGAAATTTTAGAACGATTCAAAAACGACCCGTACTACGATTATGAAAAATTAAAAGACGATGCTCGCAATTTATATTTCGATCAATGGTCGCATTCACCAACATCTCTTTCAGGTGACTTTCCTGCTGTATGGCTAGAAAAAGATACAACATCCAACAAAAACTTTCTGTGGTGGATGTTTTTTAGCAAAGATATGAAGGAACTCAGCGACAGACTCAGCGAAGTTATTCATCATCTGCGCAACTACAAACCTTTCCAAGCTGATAAAAAAGAATACAACGACAAATATCGTCAACAAAGCTACAGAGATGAGCGGCTTTCCATCGAACGAGAAAAGTTAAATCGAAAGAAAAGATAGAAGCTTAGGACTTGTTTGGGCAACTCAGCCCAGCCTACGCCTTTTGGCTTCAGCCGACAGGGCCAAACAAGCTTTGATAAATCCGTAAAACAGTGGACTTGGGTTTGTAAGCCGACTTTTAAACTCTGGATGGGCCTGGGTTGCAATAAAAAATTTGTGTTCTGGTAATTCAATAAATTCCATTAAATTTGTACCATCCTGCCTGATGTAATGCCCCGCAAAGACAAGGCCTTTGTTTTCTAACTCTTGTACAAATTTTGGATTTACCTCGTACCTATGACGATGCCGCTCAAGAACAATTTTCTTTCCAGGTTCTGGTTTAAAAATCTCTTTTTTTACAAGATTTTCAAAACGCTGCGCATCCTCTCTTAGTCTTGATGTTTTTTCATACAGATCAAGAACATTTGTTCCGTCTTTCATAATTGCTGGATATGCACCTAGGCGCATTGTTCCGCCATATTCACCTTTTTCCATTACCGTTTTTTGCTCTGGCAACAAATCGATCACAGGAAATTTTGTTTCTTTGTTAATCTCAGTAGTATGCGCCTCTTTCATACCACATATGTTTCTGGCAAATTCAACAATCGCAAGCTGCATGCCATAACACAAACCCAAATACGGAATATTATTTTCTCTGGCATATTGTATCGCCGCAATTTTACCTTCTACTCCATAATCTCCAAATCCTCCAGGGACAATAATGCCGTCAAAATTGCTCAACTCTTGTAATTTCTTTTTACCATCGGAAAAGTCCTCTGAGTTAAGCCATTGTATATCCACTCCTGCGCCAAATTCTGATGAAGCGTGGATAAGCGCTTCTTTGATACTCAAGTAGCTATCAGGAATGCTATAGTCCCCGAGTTTTACATATTTTCCAACAACTGCAATTTTAACTTTTTTTGCAGGAGATTTAATGTTTGAGACTAGTTTTTCCCACTTGGACCAATCACTCTCTTTTTTCTTTTTTAATTTTAAACGCTTTAAAACTTTTTCTCCCAAAGACTCTTTTTCTAAATTCAAAGGAATTTCATACACCGTTTCTATATCTGGCGCAGAAATAATATTGTCCGAAGAAATATGGACATTCGCATCGATTTTTTTCTTTCTTGTCTCATCCAAAGGAATTTCGGCACGGCACAGTATAAAATCAGGAAATATTCCCTCATGCCTCATCTGCTTTATCGCCTGCTGAGTCGGTTTTGTTTTCATCTCGCCAATGTGAGGAGGAATTGGCAAATATGACACAAGAATCTGCGCGACACTATCTGAACCTAAATCTCTTTCCATTTTTTTTGCTGCAAAAAGAAACGGAATATTTTCATAATCACCAACCGTTCCGCCGATTTCAATAATCACGATTTCAAAATCTTGCGAGGCAAGTTTTATTCGCCGAATAATTTCTTCAGGAATATGCGGTATAAACTGAACCGTTTTTCCCAAATAGCCGCCGGACCTTTCGCGATCAATAACCGTTTTGTAAACCTGCCCTGTCGTCATGTTATTTTTCTTGGGAATATCTGAATCTAAAAATCGCTCATACGTACCAAGGTCCTGATCAATTTCACCACCATCATCGGTAACCCACACCTCACCATGTTCTGTCGGACGCAACGTTCCCGCATCATAGTTAACGTACGGATCAACTTTGATAAGCGTCGTTTTGTATCCAAATTCTTTTAAAATTTTACCCAAAGACGCGGTGGCCACCCCTTTTCCAACACCAGAAATAACGCCCCCGGAAACAAATATATATTTTGTCATTTTATCCCTTATCTGAAAATCGATATCAATACACGCCCCAATGGAACGTGATAAGCAATAATGTATATTTTAGCAAAGAAGAAGATAATTAAAAAGACAGATTACAACAACAAACTTGCTACCATCGCAGAAAGAAGATTTGCCAATGCTCCGCCCAAAACAGCGTACAGCCCAAATTGTGTCAGCCACAATCTCTTGCCAGGGACAAGTACTCCGATGCCACCAATTTGTATACCTATGCAAGAAAAATTAGAAAAACCACAAAGCGCGTAGGTCAAAATAGATTTTGATCGTACTGCAATATCTGATTTGACTAGTTGGCCATATGCCACTAACTCGTTAACGGCAACTTTTGTTCCGAGCAACTTACCTGCAGTTAAGGCCTCATCACCTGAAAAACCAAGCAGATATCCAAACGGTGAAAACAGATAAGAAAAAATTTTGTTAACACTCAACTCAGGCAAGCTGAGACCAAAAGCCCAATTGATTCCGTGAGAAGCGTTTGCCAAAATAATATTTAACAAATACAATAACGCCAAAAATGATATCAACATCGCACCCACGTTCAATGCTAACTTCATACCATCTGATGTCCCTGCAAAAATCGCATCAAACATATTCGACGTTTTTCTCTCAAACGCAACCCCTGCTCCAGCTGCCGTTTTTGATTTTTCAGTTTCTGGATATAATATTTTCGCAATTAAAATTGAAGCAGGAATAGACATAACACTTGAGGTTAATAAATGATCAATCGGCACACCCATCAACGCAAAAACAACTAATATCGCACCACTTATTGTTGCCATACCACTTACCATAACAAGCAAAAACTCTGATTTTGTCATATCTCGCAAATAATCTTTTACTAAAAGAGGCGCCTCCGTTTGTCCCAAAAAACTATTTGATATTGCACACAATGTTTCTGCGCCAGATGTTCCTAAAACGGGACGTATGAGATAACTTATACCATTGACAATAACTTGAATTATTCCCCAATGAAATAACAAAGACATCAAAGCACCAAAAAATATGATAACCGGCAACACCTTTATTGCAAAAATAAATCCCCAAGGCATCGTAGAATCAGACAACGAACCGAACACAAATGCTGCCCCTTCATCAGCACAAAGATAAATACTTCTTACCACGTATGCTACTTTTTCAAGCACATATTTTCCGCAAGCCGTTTTTAAAACCAATACACCCGTAAAAAAATGGAGTAACAAGGCGCTAAAGACCAATTTTACATTAATTTTTGAGCGTTTGTGTGAAAAAATCCACGCAATAAACAAAATAAAAACAATCCCAAAAATATTGAGATACCGATTATGCTCAGCAAGATAAGAAAACAGATTGAACAACATGAAAAACCCTTTAAGCTATGTAAAAATTAATAAAAACAAAATTTGGAAACCAACAAAAAGTATAAACGAAAAAGCAAATAAATCTGAGTGAAAATATAAATTTACTGCGCGAATTAAAAAGCTTTTATAATTTGCCATAAAGTATAAAACGTATAAAATAGTTTGAAAATTAAAACACCAAAGCATAAAGGAAAAATTATGAAATTAGGATCAATGATAATCTCGTCTTTTATTTTTCTGGCATCAGTACAATGTACAGCTATTCAACCCATACAAAAAAACGGAAAACACATAACAGCTTCCTACACAACAGAAAAAAAAATAATTACTGTAACAAAGAACATTGTTAATTACCAAAAAACTGGTTCGGTATTGTTTGAAAACAAATTTGTGGAAAACATTTCGTTAAAAGATTGGTTTCTTTTGAGTCTTGCAGAATCTAGAATCATCAGATATCAAAAAGGAACCAAAAAATAATTGATTAAAAATTTTAAATTAGTTGCTACCAATAAGATCTAAAACGGATTGGTTTCGACGATCTTCACGCTCTTTTTCACGCAAAGCATCAATTATTTCATCAAGCTTGCCTTCAACAACTATGTCCAGTTTTTTCAAGGTCAAATTAACCTGGTGATCGGTAATTCTGTTTTGAGGATAATTGTAAGTTCTGACTTTTTCTGCACGCGCAGCACCACCAACCTGCTCTTTTCGCATCTTTCTTCGCTCCGCTTGAGCTTTTTCGATCTGATCAAGTAAAATCCTCGACTTAAGATGCTTCATCGCTTTGGCTTTGTTTTTATGCTGAGAACGCTCATCTTGACATGTTACGACAACTCCGCTTGGAACGTGTGTGATTCTAACGGCCGAATCGGTTGTATTGACATGCTGACCACCGGCACCAGATGCTCTGTAAACGTCAATACGCAAATCTTCAGGCTTTATGGTCACATCAACCTCTTTTGCTTCAGGCAAAACTGCTACGGTAGCGGTTGAGGTGTGAATTCTTCCTGAAGCTTCTGTAGCAGGAACTCTTTGCACCCTGTGCACACCAGATTCATGCTTTAGGTGACCGTATACATTTTTTCCACTGATATGGACAACAACTTCCCTAAATCCCCCTAAATCTGTTGAACTTGAACTTTCTACCGACGTGCGCCAGCCCTTACTCAAGCCATAATTTGTATACATTTTAAGAAGATCACCCGCAAAAAGTGCTGCTTCCTGACCACCCGTGCCTGCACGAATTTCCAAATACACAGAACGATCATCGTGAACATCAGGCGGGTAAAGCAAAAGATCGAGTGATCCTTTTGCTGCATTAAGCTTGCCAGCAAGCTCCTCAACCTCTAGTTGATACAGCTCAACAAGCTCCTGGTCGTCAATTTCAGCAGCCTGATTTTTGACGTTATCAATTTCAGACTCAATACCAGAAATTGCATCATATTTTTCTAAAATCGCAGTAATTTGGGACAACTCTTTTTGCAACGAATGCCGCTTAGAGCTTTGCAAATCGGGAGCCGAGAGTATGGAAGTTAGCTCCTGATGCCTTTTTTTAATTTCTTCTATTTGATTTACCAACATAATCTACACATTCAAGACTATGGGATTAAGACTTTTTTTTGCCTTTTTTGAACTTTTTATATTTTTGCTCGAATCGCTCGATTCTACCCATTGTATCGACAAATTTTTGTTCACCAGTATAAAACGGATGGCATTGTGAACACAGTGTTGTTTTTACATCTGTCGCGGTAGAACGCATCGGAAATGTCGCACCACAGGTGCAATGAGCGTTTACATCGTGCAATTGAGGGTGAAGATCCTTTTTCACAGTAACTCCTATAATTGTCTATTAAAAACTTAAATCTTTAAAATCAAAACCAATTTCTTTACATTATGCCCTAAAAAAAGGGATTTGTAAAGCTAAAAATGAATCCCCGCAAACACCTCAATTCTATTTTTCATTCCAAGCAATGCAGTATTATGCCCTGCTTTATTGGTTTTCAAACAATCTTGATAAGCTAAACATTTCATCCTTTGCAACTATTTTTTGGAAAAACAAAAAAATTAAGAAACGCTTGCTATATCAGACAATATAGAATTTTTTACCATATCCAATATCTTTTTGATTTTGTTTTCGTTGCCCTTGAATATTATTCCCTCATCGGGAGAATAGATTATTTTAACGTTATGCCCCTCTAAGTTTGCTATTCTACGCCCCTCACTGAATATTATCGTGCTGTTTTGAAATATTTTCGATCGTTCGAGCCTGCCAACAATTATATTGAACATCTGGTATGTACCGATAACGCTAAACAATCCTAAATTGACCGTAACATCTTTGTACGAAACTTCCTCTTTGGCTTCTATTTTGTCAAGCCAATAAAAACCAGCTGAAAGCATTATCGGAGAAGCAACTGTTGTCAGAACAATTACAACAACACATATTACGTACTGCTCCGGTGTAATTATTTGTGCACCGCGTAAAATAGTCGAGATAACCAAACCAACTTCTCCACGTGCAACCATAGAAGAACCGAAAAGATAAGAATCTACACCACGCCATTTGTGCTTAGATTTTCTTCGGTACACATTGCTCAGTAAAGTGGCGCTGTAGCACGCAATAAGCTTGGAAAGAATGGCAACAAAAAGTAATACTAAAATAATTACCCAATGGTACCCACTTAACACATTGATATCAACCTGCAATCCTATGGAACCTAAGAAAATCGGAAGCAAAATGGCATTCACAAATGGTGAGATAACTTTTTCTGCCGCGTGACGTTTGTCACCCATTCGGTGGAATAATCCTGCAAAATATGAGCCGGTAATACCTGCAAGGCCTCCAACCAGTTCTGCAAATGCAAAATAGAGAAACATAATTCCATTTGCAACAGAAGATATCAAATAGGTTTGACTTTTGTATTTGAGCAAACGAACAAGCGGAGGAATCACATAATAACCGGATGTAAATATCAAAATAAAAGCAACAAACATGTTTATGATTGATTGCAATATCCCCTGACAATGCGTATGTGCAATAACATCTAATCCCGCAGGAGCAACCAAAATACAACTTTGGATCAAAATAAAAAATACAGAAAGTAAAACAACCGCCAAAACATCATCAATAATAGCTGCCCCTAGAGTTGCTTTTGAGCTTCGCAAATGAATTTTCTTTTGCGCAAAAAGCATCGCAATAGGAATTGAAACACTGGTTGCAGCAAAGACAAGACCAAAACCAAGAGCCTGAGTAAGATTAAAATAATTTCCCCACAAATAATATGCAACACCGCCAATTAACGTAACTGGAACAACGGCACCTAAAATTCCAGCCGTTACCGCAGTAAAACCAACTTTTAAAATATCTTGAATATCTGTTTCGTGCCCTGCAATCCAAAGCAAATACGGAACCGTAAAAGCAGCAGAAAGCATCAAAATAAAAATGACAAAAATATCGGAAGACGCAATCGAATAAATAGCACTGGTAGCTCTGTCAAACGCAATAAACGGATCTGCAAAAATTGATAAATTTTTAATATTAAAAAACGACGGCCCCAAAAAGACGCCAGATATAATTTGCCCCGCAATAATAGGGATATTGAAAAGCATTTTCAACACTTTTCCAACTAGTGTGGTCCACAAAATAAGCAAAGCAACAAAAAAGGCAAATTTAGCAACAAATCGAGGATCAAGACCTGATCCAACAAGGGAACCCTCTGGAATAGCAATATGCTTAACTTTTGCAAATAAAAAAGAAGTTTTAAACAAAAAAGACAAGATTATAAAGTAGATCCGACTTCTCATAACACCCCTAACAGACAAAAAAGATATTCAAAAAATATTATTGCGCCTACCTACAGTGTACGAAATGAAAACATAAAAACAAGAATATAAAGTGAAATCTAAGACTTTTTCACGTAAAATAGCCAGTTTTAATTAAAATCTTTATGATCGCAAAAAGCAAAACCATTGACTTTAACGTGCTAATCGTATCATTTTAAAGGGAGAAAAAGAAAAACCATGTAAGGGGGAAAAATGGATAGGAAAACATTAATTATAATCTTGTTTACCGTCTATACCGCTACAAACTGTAGCAAACTAAGTAAAATTGAAAACTCAGCCTTCGCCAGGGCTTCTGCGGGCGCTAGTTCTTTGTGCCCTACACTAACGTCAATTATAGCGTTAACAAAGGTGGAAAGGTGTAGGGAAAGGCAAGGAAGAATCACAAGGCTAGAACAAAAAATTGCACAACTGGAACAAAAGATAATCTCTTTAGAATCAAATGGCTCAACAAATGCCTACACAAAAATATTCCTGAGAAGCTTAAAAATAAACTTTCTAAAATCTTCTTTTACACTAGCACTATCATTGAAATCGTTCGATAAAGCCAAAGAAATCCTGAAAGAACTCGAAAAAATTGAAGATAAATCTAAAGTACAAAAACTAAGAAGAAAGCTAAAAATAGCTCGAGATAGGCAAAAAATGGATTCACAATAGCACTGCATAAAGCCTTTTTTACACCTTTTTGCAAAAAATAATCAAAAGTTATTGACTTTCAATTTCTAATAGAAATATAATGATATTAGGAAAGTGAGAAAGTGAGGAAGAATAGATTTATGTAAACCTTATACCAAAGGAGGAAGTTATGAAGAAGTTATTAGTTCTCTCACTTGTAGCAGTTGTGGGCGTAACAGTCTACTCTCTGTACGGCAGAAGTTATGAAAGAAGAATTGATTCATATATGACAAGCATCAACAAATGTGTTGAACAATTTGAAAACGCTCCTGAAGACGCAAACCCTTATACTCAAAGCGCATTAAGAAGTTTTGCAACAGAGTACGAAAGTAACTTATCTAGAGTAAAAAGCAGACTTCCAAACGAAATAGCAAACAAAAATTATGACTTTTCAATTAAAACAATAGAAGATCTCAAAAGCATCGGCGAAAGGGTCGAGGCTATAGGCAAAAATTATGGATCTTTAGCAAGCAAAGCATTTGATGCAGCTAAATCGTTAAACACCAAACTTCCAACAGACAAACGAATAACCTTCTAAATAATTTAGGGAGGAAATTATGAAGAAATTATTAACGATCTTACTTTTAGCCTCTGTGGCAACAATGTATGGCGGAAAGTATGAGGAAAGGGAAGAAAGGTACAAAGACTTGGTCAAAAAACAAGAGAAAGCAATTAGAGCCCATAGGGAACAGTTAAAAGAAAGAGGTACAAAATACACAGAACTAACACAAGATGACTATGGCTATGACAAAATGCAAAGGCTGGAAAAAACGAAAAAGCGATATGAAGCAAAAGCCAAGTACTGGGAAGGCCGTGATGAACTAGATGAAAAAGACTACGACGATGTACAAGAAATAATAGGAGAATTAAGAGAAATGGGCGCAAAACGAGAAGCCGACAGATTACACAGAAAGCTTCCTTATGAATTCAAAAAATAAAAAACACCGCACTACACAAATCCCCGGATGCTCTTCCGGGGATTTTTTATGCACAAAACCAACCAAAAGCCTTTACTTGCAGCTTTTCTCTACAAAATCTCCTAATTTTTGAACCTGACACATCTTCTCTGGGTCGCACACATAGAAAGATTTTCAAGAAAATATTGAACTTTGGGCCCAAAGCGAAATATAATAAACGTAAGAGAATAGTAGGTTTTTTTGTTAACCACTTAAAAAAGGAGAAGAATGATGAACAATAAAAAGATACTCATTATATTGATTGCAGGGTCGGTTGTAAGCTTATCTCTTGCCTTTATAGGCAAAATGGCTGAAACGGTTACAAAGCCTGTCGCAAAAACAGTAGAGACTGTTGCAAAACCGGTTACTGGCACAATGAGGGAGGCTGTAAAACCTATTGCGCCTGAACCAATTAAAAAAGACTTTGTGACGCCAAAAAAACCAGAGGTAAAGGCCCCTACAAAACCTGCACCTGCAACACCAAAAAAACCATGGTGGAAATTTTGGTAAAAAATTAATTGCCAAGAGAACCTAACCCACTGGGGCAATCTCAAAGAGATTGCCCTTTTTTTGTGCCCAAATACGCCCTTTTTTGGGGCCTCCTGCAAAATACACCATAATATGGTATACATAAAGGGACAGCAAAAAATATAAACTTTAGGAAAAGATATGGCATTACAAAACAAAATATGTAGGGGGTTATTTTTTATTTTATTGTGTAATTTTGGTATTTTTTACGCAAAAAAAGCAAAAAAAACTGTAAGCAAACATCAAAGCACCATAGACGAATACAAAAAGATACAGGGAAAAGATATCTGTCTAGAAAACAAAAATATTAAAAAGGATCAATTTTTGTTTGGTGTTGCGACATCAAGTTATCAGGTTGAAGGACCTTTGGGAGCAACAGAAAAAAATTATACGCAATGGTTAGACATTGTTGGAAAAAAAGTAGAAGTAGAAATCGACAATAAAAAAGAAACAAAAATTATCCCAGACCCATTGCGCGCATGCGAGCACTGGGAACGATACAAAGAAGACATTCAACTTATTAAAAACTTAGGATGTAACACATATAGATTTTCAATCTCCTGGAGTAAGGTTGAACCGAAAGAGGGGAAATTTAACGACAAAGCGTTGAATCATTACGAAGATGTATGCAAAGAACTCCAAAAAAATAATATTCGCCCTATTATAACATTGTATCACTATGCACACCCGGTTTGGTTTGAAAAAAAGGGAGCGTTTGAAAAAGAAGATAATGTTGCATGCTTTGTAAATTACGGCATAAAAGTATTTGAAAAACTCAACAAATATAATCCAATCTGGTTTACGATAAATACATTTACTGGCGCATCTTTTCACTCATACTACATGGGCACAAAACCACCATTTAAAAGTGATATGGGTTTGGCATTAACTGTTTTGAAAAATGTTTTAGAGGCACACGTTGCATTTTACCGAAAAGCAAAAGATCAAAAAAATCCATCAACTAAAAAACCTATCGAATCAACCATCGGAATATATAAGGCTATTTTCCCAGTAGAAAAATATAGATCGTGGCAATTTTGGGATAACATCGGGGTATCTTTTGTTGATAAATTAAATAATAAGTCGATATATGATTTTTTCAAAAAAGGAAAATTAAATATAACGCTTGGAATTCCTGCATTATACATTAAAAACTCTATTGCTCATGAAAACAAAAAAGCAATTGGCGCATTAGACTGTGTCGGCTTAAATTACTACTCGGGCGGATACATGTCTAATTTTAAAATTTTGCCGCGCAAGAAAAAGATTCCAACCCAAAGCAGCCTTTTAACAATTTATCCTGAAGGATTTTACACTTCATTGCTTCAAATACACGAATGTTTGGCAAAACCACTTTCAATTCCAATGTACGTCACAGAAAATGGCATCGCCACAGAAAATAGCGAGCATAGAGATGTGTTTTTCAGAAGCCACTTGCAAATGTTGTCTAAGGCAATGAAAGAAGGCGTAGATGTAAGAGGTTATGTGGTCTGGTCATTAATGGATAATTTCGACTGGCTCGAAGGATATAATCTTAATTATGGGTTATACGCTGTTGATAGAAAAACACAAGAAAGAACTTTAAAGGCTGGCACGGAATTTTTTGTTGATGTTATCAAAAAACATAATGCAAAAGATGTCACGGAAAAAAATAACAAAGGCGAGGAGAAAACCCTCGCCTGATGTTTGATTGATCAAAAAAAAAAGGCGATATTTGCGCTGATCCATTACCTTGATGAAAACGGCGAATATAACGAGTGCTATCGTTGTACAATTTTTTATAGAGATAAAAATATGAAAAGACGATACAAAAAAAGAACAACTCGTTGGGCAATAAATAAGATCAAAAATTCTATGGATTCTTGGGCCCGATTGTTAGATAAAGAACCACCTCGATTGACAAAAAAAATTAAGAAAAAGATAAATGATCGAATTCAATTTGTTTTGGTTAGCAAACTACCTTATCAACGATCAGATAAGGAAGATACCTCTTTTGCGGGGTCTACCCAGTTAACTTCTTAAGCATTTCTTCGTGCTTACGCATGTTATTTTCATACATTTTGGTATTGACACCAACAATTGTTATCATTCATCCACAATATTTAAAGATTTAATGTGCATGAACAAGTAGATTTGTGTTTATTTTTTTAATTCACATAAAAAAAAGGCCCTAATAATGGATAAATCCTTTATAAAAACTATATTTCTTTGTGTTTTTTTAATAAAACCATTTAATATAATTATAAATTTTTCTTGATTATCCCACCATTATTCGGACTTGACAAAACATAAAGGCAAAGTGAAATTGAGATTATAGAGTAGAAAGGAAGATTCCCAAAAAACATCTAAGAAACTTGGAGCAAATTATGAATGACATTCACATAAAAAATGGTATCGTAATTCCTTATCATGAATTGGAAATAACCACAAGTCGGTCTGGTGGCCCGGGAGGCCAGCACGTAAACAAAACGGAAACTCGTATTACGATCCGCTGGAATGTAAATGAAACTTCTGCTTTTGCCAAGCCTCTCAAAGAGCGGGTATTGAAAAATCTCGGATCACGTTTAACTGCAGATGGATATCTCATAATTCACAACAGCGAATCAAGGTCTCAGCTGCAAAACAAAAAAAATGCGCTCAAATATCTAACAGCAATAGTTCGCGAAGCACTTCTTGTCCCTAAAAAGCGAATAAAAACAAAGGTCCCCAAAAAAGAAAAAGAAAAACGGTTACAAGAAAAAAAGCGCCGGGGAGATATAAAAAAGGGACGAAGTAAAATTTTTGATGAGTAATTCATTAAGCGCAAAATTCAGGACCCCTCTGGGCAGTCTTCACTCCATCCAATGTGGACTACTTTTTTCTCCAGACAAAAAATTGATGCGCTCTTTGATCGTAATCAAGCTCTTTTTCATCGTATCTCTCAAAGCCAAGATGTTCATAAAAATTGGTAGAATTCACCTTTTTACAGCTTGGAACTATTTGAGAGATAAATAGAAAAGTTTATCTGGAAAACCACGATTGAATAAACTTAAAAAGTATAGTATCATTGAGCACTATTTTTAATTTATTGAATCGTTAATCTGAAAACATTAGGGCTCACCGATGCTATACAAGCTACTTTTTCTGCTTTTTCTATCAAATGTTTACTCGAATGCAATTGACTTACGCCTACACGAAAAGCCAAGAAATGTAAGCGTATACAAATGGTGCAAAAAAAGAGCTGCTGACTTTGTGAACCAAAAAAGAAATGCTTTGTTAAGATTTCTTGGCATGAAAAGCCAGGAGTGGCAAAGAGCAAAAAAAGCTTTAGAAACACTATACAAAGGAGGCTGCCTATCAACCCAAAAAATAGCACTTAAAAAAAGTAAACCATTTTCCGCATCCGTACAAACACGCATTTGTAATATTATTAGAAATCCGTACATTCAAAAAAAATTCAAAATAATAGAAATAATAGACAACGACAATGTAATAACAGCAGTAACATTGGATAGAAAAAATATTAATTTTTTAGAAACAAGTAACAACTCAATGGATTTGTACACGTCTACGCTTAATCAAACAGTTATTATCAACCCCACATCAATAAAATCCTCGTTTCCAAGCTTAAATCTGGAGGCTGCCATAGGACACGAACTGGGGCACATACTCCGCAGGCACAACCTTGAAGGTTATTGCATGAAAAAAGCATACAAGCAAAGGGCACAGGAAAGCCCCCTTTCAAAGCAGCAATTTAAAAAAGCATTATATGAATTTAAAAAAGCATGTGAAACAGAAGCAGATATTATAGGGACATTTAACAGTCTAGCCCTTGCTCAAGAAGCACATTCGAATTTTCTTCTGCTTTCAGCAGTACAATACTCTCAAGAAGATTTACGAGTACACCCTTTATGCGAAGAAAGAGCTGCATATATGAAAGTTATTTGCCAACATATGGAAGCAGAACAAAAAGCGGCATCAATTAGATCCTCCATCAGACAGATTGCGGGATTAAACAGCCCTTCCGTAAGCCAAATTATAAAAAAATTTAGTACACAAAGAAGTAAAAAAACAAAAATACGGCCCAACAGAAGAAAAGTATTGCCACGAAGAAGCCCTGCAATGGCAAATCGAATTGCAAGAAAACCAACAGTTGGTAAGCGCGTAAAAGTTTTTAATGCACGATCTAAAAGACCTATGCTTTACAGAAAAAAGGAATTTCCTAGAACAAAACCTATTGAAGTTGATCGGACGAAAAGGCGGCCGGTCGCAACACCAAGCAAGCCCTCCGTTAGCCAACTTATAAAAAGGTTTAATGCTCAACCTAAAAAAAATAGTTACAATAGAAAAAAAGCACCTCCCCGAAAAAGCTCGGCTATGGTAGATCGAATAAAAAGGCAACTCGCAGCAACACTAAATCTTCAACAATACCACCAATAAAATTAATTCGAGCAAAACTCTGCATGAAAAAATTGGGATAATACCTATTTTTTATTGTTTCTTATGCCTCAAGACAATATTTGCATTCTAAGTGCAATACGTTTTTTCATTTCAGGTATTGTAAGTCCCCCTATTCTTGCATATTTTGCAAGCAACTTGTTGTATTTTATTACTGCATCTTGTTTGTTTGCAGGGCACAATGATACATTTATCCTTGCAAATTTTCTTCTACTTGCAGCTTCGTTATATGCACTTTCAAGCAGCTGTTTTATAACTGCGCTTGAGTATCTAGTTGATGATTTTTTAAGAACAGACTTTTTAACCGAAACGGTCGGGCTTACCGGTACTACTAAAGGCTCTTGTACAAGCTGTCTATGACTTTCAATCTCTTCTTGCCCTACCCCATCTCTACCTGAAGCTCTTATTGTTTCTTCAAGTTTTTTAATTGTAGCTAAAATTTGCGCATGGGAAATCTGCATCTCATGAATTTTTTCAGCCAGATCTCGTTTTTCAGTTTCTTCCTGACATATTCTTTTTTCTTGTACTTGAATTGTAGCTTCTGTTTTCTCCATTCTATTTGTAAACCCCATTTCTAACCGCAAAAGTCGCCGCTCTTCTTCTCTTATACTTTCCCTATCTAAAACCCTTATCCTTCTCAATAAGCGAACCTCATCTCTTCCTCTTCTCAATTCTGCTAACCTATCTTTAGCTCTTTTCTCTCGATCCTCTAAAGCCCTATCTCTCTCTGAAAAATACATTTCCAAATTAGAATAACTTTTTTTATTATAACTTTTTTTGGTTAGTTTTACTTGTTCTTCACCTTCTGCTGAGCTTTGCATGGCATCCATGGCTTCATATATTCCTCTTAAAGTACGATCATCATCACTTTCGCCAGGAATTCCTTCTAGCTCTATCTCTGCAACTCTACTTTCTAAGGCTGCCACAGTTATCTCTCTCTCTCGGAAACTTCGCTCCACATCTTCTAACTTCCTTGTAAACTCTCGCCCTTCAGTAAGATGCCTTTCTCTTTCTAAAGCAAATTCTTTCTGCCTATAAAGTTCTCTCATTTCTGGTGAATCAGATGCATATACCCCTGACTTTATTTCCAGATCAATCACCTCACTTGGTTTTTTCCTACAAACAGGGCAAGCTAGGCTTTCTTGATTCCATCTTTTTAGACAATCTTCATGAAAAACGTGTAAACATTCAGTTGTCTTTCTCCCTCGCCCCTCCTGAATTAAATCATCCTTGCATATTGAGCACTGCATAGCAAAAATATTTGCAAAGCCGAGTACGGAAAATAAAAAAATAAACACAAAGAAAGTTTTTATATTTTTTTGCATAATTTTTTCCTTTGATAAGTTAAAAATTTTAAAAAATATTTTTTGTCCTATATTTTTTGTAAAAAACAACTTTTTCTGTGCCTCTTAAATACTCATCTCTATTTCAAAACTTTTGAATTAGTTTCTCATGTTACACGCGGACCTATTAAAATAATAGGTATCATTAATAATTAAAAATGCTTCATTTTATCTTATTATATTTTTACGTAAATTTAGTGTAATGGTTTATCATAGACTTGCCAAATTTTGCACCTATGCATAGCGTGAATTATTCTGAAGAGAAAGAAAAAAGGTAACTTATTAAATTTGTACTATCGAACTGAAGAATCGAAGATGAAAAGGTCCTCTATGACGCACAAAAACCTTTTGATTTGATGGTTGCGGTCACTCACGTGGTACACTCCTGTCCGTCGAAGCCAAAGGCGAAGACTGATCGAACTTTTAGATGGGATAATCTCAAACAAAAATTAAAATGGATTAGATGTAAGGTATGCAAGCATAGTAAAAATACCAATCGCAAGTAAGCCAATTGCAAAAACAATCCGATTGCTATGTACGCGATATTCTCTCGAGTGAGCTTTTGTGGAATAGATTTTTCATAGGTAAAGAATGTTTGTTTACTTTAGCAACATTAACCGTATATAGAAACAAGCAATTTATCCAAAAATAAATATCTTTAGGAATATCAACAAACTTGTACAATATCGCATTGTAAGACAGATATACACAAAAAGGTAACGTAATTATCCTGAAAAAGAGCCAGCCTGTTCCATTCTTCTTGTAGGCAAACTTATAATCCACATATGAAATTAATACAACCATGAAAAAAATCGCAAAAAATGTAGAATTTATTGCGACCCGTCCAGAATAAAACATTATCAATTGCAGCACACAATATATACCGTTAAAAATGAAAAAGGATATCAGCCAATGTTTTCTAATTCTTTTTTCTCTCTCGGTATAAGCAACGTTATTTGAATTCTTATTCATTTTATTTGTTTTTTTCTTTATTTATAACTTTCTTATTTTCTACCAAAATCTCTTCTTTGCAAACGAATTTCCGGAGCTTGATTTCAAACACTTCTCAAATACCATTGCTTTCCGGTCCCCCTTGTAATTTCAAACTCAAAAATAAATATTCATCTCTGACATTTCATACTTAACATGGCCAACAAAAAAGGCAATATCAATCCAAAAAAAGCAAGAATTGGTGAAGATTGAAACATTTTTATTATTAGATAATACAGCTCAAACCCTATTAAAATATTGAATGGTAATGTAATACCAACAGATAAAGCCATACTTGTAGAAACAACTTCTTTAGCAATTTTTAGGTTGGCTTTATACATGCTCTTAAGAACTTCATACATACACAATGGTGCCAGCACATAAGAAGCTGATGCCATCAAAATTGCCATAATAAACATGCCGCTCATATTGTACCCCATCCAATAACCAATAGCAGAACCAGTAATACCTCCAATAATTGGAACGATAATCCCAACAAAAAATACTGACCCTATATCATCTTTAAGATTTCCTAGGCTATCTGAAGCTTTACAACCCATCTCAAATAAAAAGTACATTAAAATAGGTATAAATAACTGTTCAAAAAAAACAACTTTTATGATGCTTGGCATATAACTTCCGAAAAGCATCCCCAAGACAATGGCTATTGGCAATACAGCTAAAGCCCATTTTTCTTTTATTATTGATGATATATCAGCACGAACTCCTAATTTCCACATTCCTACAAT
>Ga0180433_10005200_pt1 | contig 17734 bp, 11 predicted proteins | sample SS_ome_8_FD_132980 | JGI IMG/M metagenome (GOLD analysis project Ga0180433, IMG submission 132980) | Hypersaline lake sediment archaeal communities from the Salton Sea, California, USA - SS_1_D_1 metaG | ecosystem: Environmental > Aquatic > Non-marine Saline and Alkaline > Hypersaline >... | reverse complement strand
CTCTCTTTGGCCACTGCCGTCATCTCCTTCACTGTTGTCGTTCCCTTCAGTAAGGATGACGCAGTGGCCGTCTCCTTGCCACCCCCTCTGTTACACCACCTCCTGGGACTTTACTACTTTCCACCAGAAGTGATGGGGCTGGAAAACCCCATCGCCACTTGAAATGGGAAATCCCGGTTATAAAGTGCCAAGGGCTTACCCATGAGTGTCTACGAAAAACTGACTGTCCTGTTTTGGCTTTGAGAAGTACCCGAGACGAGACTATCTCAGCCAGATCTCGTAACGGAAAGTCGCCCCTCTGTAATGATAGGACTCTCCATTGTTGTAGTAGTTGGACCTGACGGTGATTTCGCTGGGAATAACGTACCACCTGTTATTACCATATCCCTGCCACTGGCCGATACCGCTTCCCAACATGGAATTCAGGTCCCACTGGGTGGATAGCCGGGCTACCTCATCATCCGGCCCGATGTCATCATCCCAGATGCCTATCTCGACATATATTGAGGATACATTCTTTCCATTGTATACTCGCTCGAAGATAACCCTGTTTGCGGTAAGCGTTTCGCCGGAGCCCACGTCCCCGGCACACCATCGGTGAATATCCGCAGCCGTAAAGGGCGATTCGGACAGGTCATCAAGGCTGTGGCTGTTGCTTGATTCAGATGCTTCACCGACCGTACCTACATAGGTAAACACCTCCATATCCCCATCCCCAGTCCAGAAACCGTCCCTATCCTGGTGGATTTCAGCGCCGACGAATTTCACTCTTATTTGATCCGTCCATACCGTGTCAACCCGGCGGGTAACGTAATTTCCCTGAATCCAGTGCCCACCGGGAGGTGTATCTCCCTCGAACTTACTCATGAGTTCCCACTGCATGGCGCTGCCGAGCCTATCCTCTGCTTCTGAAATAGCGGCTGACGTCAGGATGTCCGGGTCCATCATGGAGTCAAATATCTGTTCAACGCTGGCGTCGCTCAATGCGTCGATGTCACCACCAATTGTCGCTACAGTCAAGCATACATCCCCTATCTCTCCCATTGTGTCAGATAAATCTGTCTCCTCTGAAGCTTCCGGAGCACCGTGCAGGGTATAGACAAAGCCTTCCTCAGCGAAATTATATTCTCTTGAGGTAAGAAGGTATGCCGAGCCCATGAAGTCGTCTGCATCTTCTCCTGCTTCTTGATAGACGCCAGTACCGACAGAAAGAAGATTGCAGGCAGCAGCAGCACAGGAAAGCACGTTCCCGGCCACACAGGCCACTGCATTCGAAACGGCACTGATAAGGTCAATGAGCACATCACCCGTGATAAGCCTATACAGGAACTCCGCCCACTCCACATCATCTTCATAAGCGCTAAAGCTGAGCTTGTATCCTTCATAGCTCTCCAGTGCTTCCTCTTCCATGGCAATCGTGGGAACATTAGCCCATATGAATGGTAGTTTCTCATCACCACTCTTTAGCTGGGCCCACTTCATGTAGGGGTACCTGGAGAAAAATCTCTGCTGGACACTCCCGGCATCGCTCACCTCGGTATCAAAAGCAGAGAACATCTCGCCGTGCCCCATTATCCCGGGGTCGGCATCGTCACTGTACACCATACTGGACATGGTACCGATGTAGTACCCGGGCACATGGTCGGAAAACTGGATGTCCAGGTTTTTGGTTGCCGTATGGGTGATACCGGCGCGGTTATACACATGGACAGGCGTATCCTCTTCAGGGTTGAGCATCTCCACTTGCCGGGAGCGTGGAGATAAATGAGTGCCCAGACCGAGGACCAGATTGATGACGCTGCCTGCCGTTACCTGGAAAAGGCTTTGTGGTTGGAGCCCTGTCTGGAAGGTTACCTGCCCATCTTCCTCTATCTTTATCAGGGAATCAGAGCCTCCGATGCCCAGGTATTTCTCCGGTCCATGAGCCAGGTAAGTTCGACCTCGCAGCCCCCGCGAGCTGGGACTTTCCTCATCCTGGTCCAGTTCAATTGTTACCACACCGTGGTCTGGCGGTACGGTGTACCGGTAAAAGGCTATATCTCCATCGGTCAGCTGAACCGTACCGGCGGGCAGAGGTTCCGGGAAAACCGCTCCCTGATACCTGAAGCGTCCTACGATGGTAACATCGGAGGCTATTCGTACCTTCCACAGACCGGGTTCCCTGGTGTAAAAGTAGATTAGTCCGTCGAAGTCGTAGGGGACATGTAGGAGCTGGGCCGCCTCTCCATCCGGGTCAACGAGCGATACCTCGAAGTTTCCAGGAAGGATAATCGTTTCCTCTCCAGAGGGACCAACAACGGTACAGGAGTACCTGCCATCGGGCATTTGTTCACAATCGTATTCAATGTCTCCCTGCCATCCATCCAGGCCAAAAGTCTCGCAGGTCAGGGATGTGCGATGAAAACTCTCGCCGTACACCGGAAGGGAATAATCATATGGCTCTTCCCCACCGGTAATCATGGCCATATCGAGGCCGGGTGGTGATTGGTACTCCGGGTGCTGCTGTTGTACGGACGGTTCTCCTCTCACTACTACAGGGGTCAATCTAAGCAGCTCAGTAGGCGAAATCGGCTCTAAGGTATAGAATTCCTGGTCCTCCAGCATGGTCTCACCGCTGGGAAGGACAATACCCGAGGGCATTACATTATAAATAGGGGTTACTGTTCGTGCCTTCTCCACCCAGCTTATGATTTGTTCTCTGGAAGGTGCACTGGCCGGCTCGCCCCTGGCGATGGCAACCTGTGAGAGGTGATAGTGAAGGGAGTCCACAGTCGGACTGCTTTCCACCGGAACCTCACTAAGCTGGGATATAGAGTCCAGGTCAGCCATTTCCAGCACTTCCAGGTGGGAGGCTGAGAGCTGCTGCTGGCCCAGAACGCTTCTCAGCTCGGCCCGAAAAGCCAGTCTCAGTATGTCGTCCTGGGGAACGTCAGCCTCTACGCTCAGTTCTGAAATGTCCTCCTCAAATACCGCCCGGTTCAGCAGGTCCTGGACCGTGGCGACCTCTACGGCTTCCAGTTTTGATAAAACCTGGGGCTCTAACTGGATGGGTAACTGGAGGTCGGCGAGCATCACTACAGGACCTTCCACCTGTGGCCCGATTTCTCCAGCATAGTGAACATTGGTCCAGGCGACTATCCCTTCGATGCTGTGAATTTTCCAGTCACCGGCGGTGGGAAGTGTGGCTGAGCCATCAGCGTTAGTATCTCCCCCGTGCTCGTCATCCAGAAAGGAGGTAAATATGACGCCAGTGCCATCGTGGTTGACGATATTACTGTAATGATTGAGGCTGCTCCCGGGAGTGAATTTTATGATAACGTTATCGCCCAGGGTGAGGGAAGCATCTTCTTCCACCCACAGGTCATTATGGTCAACAACAAATGGAACCTCTGTCTCCAACCAGGTCACATTGATCCTGAAGCCAGGGACGTACTCGAGGAATATTCCATTATAAGTATTGGTCTCGGAGCGAGCATCCGGGTTATGGAAAACGTTTGAATCTCCCAGGTCAAAGTTTGCACTGATGGCAAGCGGTTTCTCATTACCGTAGAATATGTTATCCTCAACAACGGTCCCGTTGATGGCCTTTCTCAGGTCAAGGGCGCGGCCTTCATTATGGGCAAGAACTGAGCTGACAACCCGTACGCTACAGTCCCATGCCTCGAGCACCTTATTCGGACCGCCAAAGTGGAACCGGCAGTGGTCAAATATTGACCCGTTTTCTTCAATGTAGATACCATTCCAATCGCCCGGACCGGGAGCTGATTTATTCCGGTCACCATTGGTGTCACCGCCGTAGCTGTCATCCCTGTATGAGGTAAATACGATAGTCTTATCCGATGTTCCCCTGGCGATGATTGCCCCTTCACCTGTTACGGATAAAACTGGCCCTTCTTCCGGATGAAACTTGATGACCGCCCCCGGTTCAATGGAAAGCTGCGACTTTATTTGAAAATCCCATTTTTTTATAACATAGACCTTGTTGCCGGCCCAGGTGGTGACTTTTTCAACGTTTTCCGTAATTTCTACAATGTCTAGCTGAGCAGTCTCCTTTAAGGAGGCATCAGGAGTCGCGGGTGACTCTCGCTGACAGGCTGGTAATACCGTTACCAGAAGAATTGTTACAAGAAACAGGTAAAAACCTTTACGCAGTTTCATCAATTCCTCCCACCCCGACGTCTTCGAGCGAGGTAATTTAACAGAATTGTTTTATCATGTCAATACGTACGGTCTTGCAGACAATGATGAAAGAACCAATCTGGGGTAATTAATCGGGTAATATTATTTCCAGATAGGCAAGTTAGATTAACACATTTCAGGGGAATGATACGCCAATCCGAAGCTAAAAATTGGTAATAATGTTACCTCATGTGGCCCTTACGGAACAGTCACCGAACTCCTCTTCGAGAAGAACCGGCTGATCCCGGCTCTGCAGCAAATGCTGGTTGCCAGACGAGGATAGCGTCAGTATGGGCCCTACGGCGCGGCTATGCCTCCATACCGAGGGCAAAGTGAAGAGCAGCCTCAACCGCTCTCTGCTTCTCCGCGCTAAGAATGGCAATCCTGTCACGCAACCTTGCTTTGGCGATAGTCGTGATCGTATCCAGGTTGGCAGCGCAGGGCTTGGGCAAACCATCCTCAAGACCCAAAGGAACCTCCGAGGGGATCCCACGTACTCTGGTGGTCACTGGCGCAACGGTTACCAGCTCCCTCACCGAGTAGGCCTCGTCGCGCGAGAGAAGGAGCACTGGCCGCCTGCCTGCGGGTGGCTGCAACTCTGCCCACCATATCTCGCCGCGCTTCACTACCAGGGATCCTCAGACAGCACTACAACTCCAGCCCCATCAATCTCCTCGATTTCCCCAGCTGCCTCCGGCATGGCGGAATAGCCAGACATGTATACCTCTACTGCCTTGGACTCCTGTTCGTGCTTCAGCAGTCTTTCAGCTGCGCGCCGGAAGAACTCGCTTCGGCTTTCTCCCCTGACCTTTCGCTCTTCCTCGATAGCCCTCAAGACATTTTCCGGCAGACTGATAGCCACCTTCGTGCTCTTGCCCATCAGTATATCCTCAACGATTCATACCACCGTCATACCGTAGTATGAAAGATGTTGTCGGCTTTGTCAAGGCAGGGTCACACTGTTGTCACCCCGCTGCGGGGCCAAGCGAGAACTGTAGAGACTCACACGATCCCGTGGATTGGTCGATGCGTTGCACAATGAGATGCAATGTGCAGCCAGAAGGCCAAATTAGGTGAGGTTGAGTTCCCGACTCAAGGCGCACTTGAATACCAACGAGAACTTTCAACCCTCCAGGGGAAAGCGGGAGCTGTACGCAGCTCTTTATGACCGCTGTGATCAAACAGTGACATCTGGATATTCTTGAATTCCTTACCCGTGGAGAATTTCCTAGACTTTTCGACGTCGATGAGAATGAGCAAGAGAGGCCACTTTGCGCCTTGCCAACTCTGCGTGACATACGCATATACCTTCGTAATATTTGGAGTATGCGTATATGTTATTAGCACGGCATATTTCAACGGTCTCTCGACGGTCTTGTCCTTACTCCACACCTTATGGTGCTTTAGCTTCTCTAACTCGTTGCCCCATACGCCACCCCACTCCCATTCGACAGCAATTTCATCACCGTCACCACTCCGGAGGACGGCATCCTTTCTCCCTCGGCTCTCAAACCTGGTGAACATACCCATTAGGTCAGCGACATTACGGACGACTACACCTATGTGAATGGTCCAATCAGTACGCCTAGCACCTGGAGCCGCTTCACTTATGGGGAAATCGCGATTCCAAAAGTATTGAAATAGTGATGCAAAATCCTCAGACAAAGCCCACCATGCTGGTAAAGACATTCCAACATACCACCTTCCAATTGCACTACGATCATTATAACATAGGGTGGCGGTCAGAATTAGGTCGGAAAGTTCAGCACGGCGCATTGATGAACGAGATGACGGAACGTTCACTATCCAGACTAATGACACTAAGGTCTGGCTAGCTACATACGAAATCAAAGCATACGAGGTGAAGAGCTTCACGCGTGAGCAACGGCCGGCCTTGGTCTTCGGTATCTTCTGAAACGACAGGTTCTCCTTGCATCTCCATGACCAGACTCAAGATACAGGTGATATCACCACTTCGCTGCGACTCCTCATATGTCCTGCGCAACCTCCTGATGGCAGAGTGACCCATCGGCTGGCGAAGACGGCGCATGGCTTCCCTGACGGTACTCCGGTTCAGGTCAGGGCTGTCCAGGTACCCTCGCAGCAGGGTGATCACTGTCTGCTGTAGCGGGTCCAGCAGCCTTGGAGCTGCCTCAATCGCTCGCTGTTCCTGTACCGAATTCAGAATGTCCTCTATGACCTTCTCTTGGACAGCGAAGACGTCCGCGTCACCTGTCACACGCGGCGTGTCCTGTGAGCATGCGATCAGGTTGGTGATCAGGAATCGGTTGTCAACTATCCGCCCACTGCTGAGGTCATAGTACCGCCAGAAATGCCTCTTGCCCTCGCCGCCGTTCGCCGGTGCCGTGAAGTAGAAGAAAAGGCCCTGCTCGCCTGGCCGAGCCAGACCGGAGTGGATACCGTCCGGTAGCTCCTCCAGCATCTTCCGAGCGCCGGTCTCGAGCAGACCTCTTAGTTGCTGGAGCAGGAACTCGTTGCTGGCCAGCTCAGCGAACTGCTCCTGCTCTTCAATGACACTCCCATCCTCTGCCATTATTCTGCGTATCGTGTTGAAGTTCTGGGGATGAACCACCTCACCCAGGACCGAGGCATCAAGGAAGCCCGTACGGTCAATGTCATTTATCTTCCGGCTCAGGTTCTCGACCAGTCGGAGAAGGCGCTCCAATCCCTCGTCTGGAAACATGTTGTAGACCCACAGTAGAGGGAACTCGGAGCCGATGCGGTCAATGCGTCCAGCGCGTTGCACCATCCTGGTCGGATTCCAGTGTAGGTCGTAGTTGACCAGGAGGCCGCAGTCCTGCAGATTCTGGCCCTCAGAGAGGACGTCCGTGGAGATGAGGATGTCTACTTCCCGCTCGGTTCCCACCAGGTCAGGCCGGTTGTTCGAACGAGGCGCAAATGCCTCAATCAGCCCGTTTCGGTCTTTGGGAGAAGCACCGCTGTCCATGCGTCGGATGAGCGGGTCACCTGCCTTGCGCCTGAACTCCGCACCGCGTTCACCGGTCAGTTCCCGGTACAGGTAGCGCGCGGTATCGCGGTAGTAGCTGAACACGATGACCTTTCGCCCCTTCAGGTCTTTGGCCAGAAGGTCCTCCAGGAGCTGAAGCTTCGTATCCGACTCTGGCCCGATGTTGTGTATCATCTGCCAGACGGCGGTCAGCGAATCGACATCGTGCTGAAGCGATTGGTGGAGTCGTCTCAGGTCATACTGGGTGTGGTCCAGGCTGGGAAGACTCTCCATGAGCTCCCGGGCTTCTTCCCTGGCATCCAGCTCGTCGGCCCTGCTGGCTGGCGTGCTGTCATCCTCTTCATCCTCTCTTGCCAGGTACCTCATCGCCCTCTGGAAGGACGTACTGTCGAGCACCCTACCGTCCAGGACATAGCTCTCGAAGGTCTTGGTGAATTCGAGGGCCCTTCGAATGCTGATGCGGAAAGCCTCGATACTCGACTCAAACCGCTTCAGGTACCGACTTCTGAAGATACCGGCCAGAGCCTCCTCACGGCCCTGCTGGAACTCATCTCGTTTGACGCCCGTCTTCTTGTAGGTCTCCAACTGGTAAGGGGCCAGGCGCAATCCTTCAATGGCGTCGACGACATCGTCATAGATACCTTCGTAGGTGGCCTCGAGATTGTAGCGCACAGTGCGGAGTTTACGCTCCGGCCATCTGATGGTCTTGCCCTCGATTGTGGCCTCGGGATAGCACGTGCGGATGAATGACCGAGTGCGCCTGATCACGACCTCCTCGAGCAGATTGAAGAGCGTGATCCCGGTGGAGCGCCCAGCACCATCCCGGCGAGCATTCAGGAAGAAGCGGTACAGGTCACCGATGCCCGCTCCAGCAAAGTAGGCTCTGTCTCCTCGCGTGAACAGGGTAATCTGGCTGTACAGGTCAAAGATGTTGTTGTTTATCGGCGTGGCTGTCAGCAGGATCATCTTCTTGCGACTGCCCTGGCGGCCCCGACCGGCATGGCTTTCGATGACCGCCTCCAGATTCTCGTATCGCTGTGTGCTCCGGTTGCGGAAGTTGTGGGATTCGTCCACCAGGATGACATCAGCATCGCCGTAGGGCATGGCATCGAAGTCCGCCTGCCCCAGCTCCTCCTGGGATATGATTGTGGCGGCGATGGTCGCGCTCTGTAGCTCGTCCGTCCACATCTTGCGCAGCGACGCCGGGCAGACCAGAAGCGCTTTCTGTCGCTGGTGATAGGCATAGTCCTCCAGCAGCTTCTTCCCGATCCACGTCTTGCCAAGACCAACCGAGTCACCGATCAGAACACCGTCGTAGCGGGCGAGAATCCTGCGGGCCTTCTTGACAGCGTCTTCCTGGAACTCAGCCAGATCAACGGCGGAGCGCGTTTCGGCGTAGGTCTCTTCGCCCAGGTCATCCTTGAAGTACTCGAAGAGGGCCTTCATGTATACCTGGTACGGCGTGTACTCTTGCTCACCGAACTTGGAGGCATCGAGCAGCTCGATCAGTTCGTCCTTGAAGTCGCGCGAAGCATCCCACTGACGCCGGAACCACCGGTCCAGTTCGCCGATAGCCTGGGCACCGACGCTGCTCATGACCTTTGCCCGTTCCCCGAAGTCCTGCATCTCATCAGTGTAAGCCAAGTCGGCCTGCCGGACTTCCTCTTCCGACAGCACTGCCTTGTGGGAGAGATTGAGCTCTCTGTTTGTGGTAAGGCCGGGACCGGTGAAGTTGCTGGAGCCGACGATGGCTACCGTGGGCCGCAGGCGGTCGGCGCCGCCGGTGGGCAGGTCGCCGTAGAACAGATAGCACTTGGCGTGCAGGAACCCCTCCTGATAGGCACGGACCTCTACCCATTCACTACGCAGGAAGGCGATGAGGCTCTCGACGGCACGGAGCGTCTCCTCGTCATACGGGGCGGCGTTCAGCTCGGCAATGAGTCGGGTGGCCGCGGCCGGCCGAAGCCCCAGTGATGCCCCATCCCGGGGTTCTTCCCCCAGCAGGAGTCGGAAGCTGCCCAGTTGCTGGAGGCCTGACTGCGACAGCGTGAAGCCGCGGACGTTGAAGTAGGCAGTGGCAACGTCCAGCGACTTGCCCCCGTGACCGGCCAGGATGGCGTTGAGGACATCGGCCATCCGGTGCTGCTGGTTGTCAATCACGTAGGGGATTCGCAACCGCAGGCCTCAGACGGGAATCTCGGTGGGGCGGGCATGGGTGATGTCCCTGGCGGTCACCGGCCGGACGTCCGACGCCATGACGGTGGCGACGGTAACGGTATGGCCGTCCAGGGCCAGGAACTCCACCTCAAAGGCTTCTCTTCGGCGGTGCACGTGGACAATGGTACCCACATCGCCCGCCCTCAGCCCTTCTTTAGGGAGGTCAGTGGTCAGTATGACACGGTCATGCTCCTTGAACATGGCTCCTCCTAGCCGGGGTACGCGGTTATGAGCCTGGGCACCCCGCTTTCAGGGGTGAGTATCCAGACTGTCCTGACGGTTGGATTGCGGCCATCAGGCGTCTCCAGCGTTCCCTCTACAATATACCGCACTCCGTAGCGAGACTCCACACTTGCGGTCACGGTCCCGCTGGCGGCGTGTTTCCGCAGCGTCTGCCGCAGGGTCTCCGGGTCTTCCACCCGGAAGCCGAACGCGGTGAAGAACTGCGCCTTGCTCCGGCCGTCAGGATGGGCTGAAGAGAGCAGATAGTCAGTGACCTTGCTGGCGTCTACCTGGGCCTGGTCAGCGTTCGGCAGCTGCATGTCTATCGCTCACCATGCCCGGGCACACCGGCCATGAGGTGCTGCTGGTTGTCTATGACGTAACGGATGACCACCACTTAGAGTCCCTCAGTCTCATGGCCAATCTGCTCTGCCTCGGCGGCAGTGACTCCGTACAGCCTAAACGTGAGTTGGTTCATTAAGCGAAGAAGCATCCGAATACGCTCCCTAATGGGAATGGCAGTCTCACTGTACTCCCGGCACAACTCAAGGAATTGCGCTTTAGAGGCGCCTCTGAGAAGTGATTTCTTTCTGCCTAGTAGGCGGTGTGCCAAAGCATCGATGCTTTGATTGACTTCGAATTCGTCAAGCGCTTGCCTTACCCCTCTTGCCGATGAAGCCGGAATACTACCGTTGACGCCAACGAGTCTTGAAGTCCCCTCAAGAAGGCGACGTCGCTCATGCTCCATGTCACGAAACAGTACCTCAACCACGAACGCGCAACGCTCGAGACCCAGAATGCAGCACGAGTTCCTGTCATTCTCATTCATATTCTCTAGTTCCAAGAGTAGCTCGTCAAACATCGATGAGACTCCATAGGGCTGCAACATTGCGCCGTATCACCAGTTGTGCGCCGTTCACTTCAATCTGGACCTCTGTCGCACTGTTCGCGGCAACCCGCATACTGGGAACCCGATGCACCAGTGCATGATGGGAGGCACATAGCAGGCAGAGGTTGGTTGGGCTATCGGAGCCGCCACTCGAGACAAACTCGATGTGATGTACATCCAGGATCCTTTCCGCGATAGGTGGCGGCAGGCCGGCGCCAGCCTGACAACCCACGACCTGACACTGCGGATTCCATGCTTGAAGCACAAGTTGACGCAATGCCGGGTCACGTTCCCAGCTATTGTAGGAGCGTCTCCTCGAGGCTGCAACACGTATCCTAGAAAGCCGCACAGCCTTGCGCCTCACGGCCTTCGCTCCCGGAGTTGGAGATTGGCCACCTATCCGGGTACGCAGGCGGATACTCATTCCCTTTCCTATCTGCTCCACAAAGACGATGACAGGCTCATTCCATCGTACCCAGGTCTTGATCCAACGGACGAGTTCAGCACCGCCGATATAGGGGTTGGCTGGATGCCTGTGAAAACGCCCCAATACTTCCTTGCCATCCACCAGAGTCACGGCACAGTCAACATCAGTGGGCGGTAGGTGCGGCAGTTGGCTAGGCTGAAAACGAATCATTGACCCCGTATGATGAACGAGAGCGGCACGCAATGCCGGGGCTCCAACCAGGAAACTCATTCATCCATCTCCTCTTTGGCAGTGCCTATTGCCTTCAGCGTCACCTCCAGCTTCGCAAGCCATACCTCAACCTCAACGGTCTTCTGGACTGTATGAGCAGGTGGTTTTGGCAACCGACGGAGGTGGCCAACCTTCACCTGGGGGAAGGCTCGATGACGGGCATCACGGTTGGCTCTGACATGTAGCCAGGCGAAAAGGCTGGAATTCAACAAAGCTACCATCGCGGGGTGGGGAATACCCTCCACGCCGTAGCAGGCAAGCACGCTGTTGCGAAAGTATGTTGGGTTCGTGTGAAGGGCCGCGATAGGCCGAGAGGCAGTCTGTCTAACCAGGATTGGGGTGCGCGCATATTGCTCAAAGGTGCCGATACGGAAGTACTGATACTCGTCAGGCTTCATATCCAGTCTCAGAAAGACCCGGGGTTCTCCGAGGAAGAACGGTCCCATATCACGTCCTTCTCTGATAGGCCAGCAATCTGCACAACGCGATGCATGGATTAATTCACTGGAGCTATTTCCGGTATGCACGCCTGTGTCACCAAATGTATCGTCTTCAAATGATCCAAGCCCGCGGAGTCGGTCAGACAATGCCGCAAGTACTTGTTTGGCGGCACCTCCGTCACGCGCTGGCGATTCGTGGTAATCACCGACTGACCATTGTGATGCATCTGGTTCGGTACCGGCACGTTGCTGTTGGCGTTCGAAGATGACTGTGATCGAGGGTTCAGTCACACCGGCAAAGGCATCCTCTCCATGGTATGGACACGGTTCGTGTACGCATCCCTTGCCTCTCATATGTTGCCGAACTCTGCCGAAGCCATTGAGGTCGGAGACTTGAGCGGGCACAACAAGACCGGAATGGCCACCTTCCGTAAGAAGATTCGCTGCTCTTTCCAAGAATAGGCCTTGTGTTGAGAGCCAACCATGCGAACCCGAAAGGTAGCTGGTGGCGAAGTACGCTATTTCCGCTTGCTCAATCGGAACGCGCTGGCGCCCTGAGTAGGAAAGCCAGGGTGGATTGCCCACCATTGCGTCAAACCCCTGTCGTTCTCTTGGCTTCCACGTATTGCGCTCAAGGTCAACAAAGGCTTCAGGGAACTCCAGGTCCCAGTGGAAGAAACGCTTCTGCTCACCCAATGCCGCTGCTCTGGCAATTACTTCACGGTACGGGGGGGACAAGCCTTTGCCCCCGGAGCGAATCTCTTCCACGAAATCTCGCCCTACCAGCGTCAGGTACTCATGGGCACGGTCATTGCCGAAGTGGCGGCTCACCCAGATGTCAAGGGCCGCCTTATAGGGTGCCTGGCTCCTCTCGAAGTCTTTGAACAGGCCCCGGCTCCGCTCCGCCTGCTCCACGGTGGCATCTGGCGACCTCGCTATTTCCAGCATGGTAGACGTACTGGCCAGCAGTCCCTGGAAAGGGCCGCCAAAGAGGTCGCCGTGGAAGCCCTTCTTCTGGACTGCAAGCTCGGCCTCAACTTCCTGGACGGTAGTACCGATGAGGGAGTTGCCACACTTCAGGTGATGGTCAAGGAACGACAGGGGTGCGCCGAGCGTGAAGCAATCCAGCCAGAGCGACACCTTGGCCAGCTCAACCGCCATCGGATTGAGGTCAACGCCGTAGATGCACCGCTTGAGGACGTGCCGCTTCAGCAGATTGATGTCAGTGAGGCGGCCGGTGTCTATAGTGACGCCCTGCCGCTCCATCTCCGCCATGATGGCCTGGCGGGTGTCGTGGAGGAACCTTGTCACTGGATTCCCGGGGAAAGCCTGCAAGAACCCTTCGCGCTGGCCCAGAATGCGGTCACAGATGAAGTCGACCGCCTCCACCAGGAAATGGCCTGACCCCATGGCCGGGTCCAGCACCCGTAGGTCGAACAGCTCGTCCACCAGGGGCTTGTTCGTATTGGCCACCTTGGCCGGGTCATCCGGCTTCATTCCTTGTTTTCGGAACCCGTCTGCTCGCTGCAGAGCACGTCGGTAGGCCTGCTGCGCTTCCCTGAACACGGGTCGCAGCTTGTTGAACTTCTCTTCCAGCACCGGCCCAACCGTGTTCTCCACGATGTATTTCACGATGTGGTCAGGGGTGTAATAGGAGCCGGTGGCCTTCCTCTCGCGCCGGTCGTTCTCGAGGTACACTCGCCCGGGCCGGTAGACACGTTCCTCTGCGTTCCGGCCTCGCCCTGTCTTCAATACACTTCGTTTGGTTCGCATCGCCTCGGCATAGGGGATGACCTCTTCCGTCTTCTTCCCCTTGACTACCGCCATCTTCTCCTGGGCTATGCGCACCCTGAACTCCAGCAGGCCCTCATAGATGGAGCCAAGCTGCCGGACACCAAGGGACTTGTAGTCGATGAACGCCAGGTCCTGCCGCTTCTCATCAATGTCCCTGGCAAGGAGGTCAAGACCCAGCGCCAGGTAGCGGTCCGGGATCCTGTTCTCCAGGAGGAACCTGGCGCTTTCGGACTCGTCTGTGTGATCGGCGGATTCGGGCCTTGTTATGAACAGACCACCGTTGTACAGCGGCAAGTTGATCTCACGGTTTCCCTGAGCAATGTGGCCGAACAGCGTCAGCAGGCGGTCGTACAGGGTTGTGGAGTCGGCACGATAGGCGCTGCGGAGCCTCTGTGGTACCTCATCCACCACTCGGCCAGCTTTGCCGGCGATCTCTTCCTTCATGCGTGTCAGGCTGTGCTCCCAGTAGCCTCTCTCCTCCCTGACCGGCAGAAGGCCAAGCGACTCTGCGTACAGCAGGAAGATAAGGCGGTAGAGAAAGGTGAGGGTTCCCTGGAAGACCTGGCGGCGGAAAGCCTCGTCCGGCTCTCGCTTCAGGGCAAGCTGCTGGGCAACGGGCAACAACGTCTCCTGCTGTGAACCGGTGACCGGCGGTTGGGAACGCAGATGCTCGATGAACCCCTCGGCGAAGTGGGGGAAGATGTCCTCGAAGACGCGCTTCTTCAGCTGTTCACCCAAGGCCCTGGCGAAGCTCTCGCTATCCTCAATAAGCTCATCCAGGAAGGTGAGGGAGCGTGTCCGGCCGTCACGCACCAGATCCCGGGGGACGAAGGCGGCCGCTCTGAAGAAAAGGAAGAAGTACCGAAAAGCAACGTTCGGGTCATCCGATGCCAGGTTCTCTTCAAGGTCAATCTCGTAGTAGTTGGTCGCCCGTGAGTGTGCTTTCGCCGAATACAGACGCCACAGCTTCCCGTTGGTCACGATTGCCCATGGTGCTTCTCCGGATTCCAGCAGCGTGACCACTCTTGCACCCGGATTGTCCTCAGCCGTGTCGGGATCCCGCGTTTCATCCCGGCCGTCGAGGTTGCGGTTCCAGACGTATGCCAGGCAGATCCCTACAGGACGGTCTCGTCCTTCAGTCGTAAACAGAAGATGATGACTACTGTTGGAGTCGTCAGCTCTGGCTGACTTGAACCCCAGCGCGCTGAGGGTCGGTTCGAGCAACTCCGTGAAGGTGTGATCCGCGTCCTTGCCACTGAGACGTTCCCGGGCATTGCGCAACAGATCACGTAATCGGTGGTAGACTTCCTCGGGCCGCTCGTGCCATTCTGTCCTTTCACGCAGACGCTCGTTGAGGTAGTAGTCGGAGAAGAGAGCCCGGTTGTTGAAAAGCGGCTCAGACCATTCGGCTACGGAGTATGCCGAAAGCAGCTTGTCGTACTGGGCATCCGAATCCGCCTCAGTGTAGGTGAACCGACGAAGTACACGGAGTTGGACCTGCGTGGGTGCGCGCCGGTTCACAGTCAATACTCGCGGTCGAACCGTTACCTGCCGTGTGGTCATAGCTGTAGCTGGCGTGGCCGGCAGGGAGCGTTCCAGTAGAACGAAGTCGATTCGATCATAGTCATCCGTGAGGACCAGAAGGTAGTTGCCGATCCGGTTCCGAAGGCTACGCGCCAGGCCGTGCGTGGCAGCCACCGTCACGCTGTCCAGTTCAACCAGGTACATGTCCAGCGGTTCGGCCCCGTCCTCTTGCACGGCAATACGTTCGATGTGCTGGATCTGCCGTTGGAGTGATTCCGTGGTGATGCCCATGGCTGCCGCCGTTTGAGGTAACCGCGTGTCCGTCGCGTAGCCAAGAGCAGCAAAGAAGGCAGCAACGCTATCACGATCAGACAGCGACTGAACGTCAGCCACGGAAAGGTCCTTGTCAGAACTCAGCGTGGTCATGTCACTGCCCTGCCTGTTGCCCCGGGCATGACAGCCCGGACACTAGGGTTTTCTTGGGTGAATGGTAGCAGCGATGCTTATGGAAAGCAACTGATGGCGGAGCGATGATTGCTAGGCGGTTAGGCGGTCAGGGATCGAGGCAAGTTCTGCTACACATTCACTCGGATTGTACAACGTGGGTGGGCAGGCAGACGGCGAAGAGTCAGTCTCTACCCGAAAGAACGTTCACCTTCTGAGTGGCATATGCGCGTTCTAGCATGCCGCACCGAAGTCCGGCGCCCCCCCTAGCTTTGAGGAGTACTATGCCTCCTCCGAGTAGTGCAGCGCTCCCCACAACCTTGCTGACCCCGACGCGGAACAGCAGTCACATTCTCATGCGTATTCTCGACCGCAGTCCACCTCTTGGGCTGACTCCCCTCTCCTCTATGACACATCCGGCTGCCGTACCATTCTCTTTTGTCCCCCATCTTAGGGCAGAAAGCCAAGGCCTGGTGCGGGTCCAAGCTGCGTCCGCAATATCTCCTGTGCATCCTCAACGAAATCGCACACGATGGGACGAGTATCCCGAGGGTCAATGATATCCTCAATACCAGCTATCTCAGCCGTTCGGAAAGGTGAGGCCAGTGCCAGCAGACGCTTTTCCAACTCCTTCTCTCTGGCTTTGGGATCAGGCGCGGCTTCGATCTCACGACGCCACGCAGCACGGGTACCGCCTTCAATGTGCATCGAGCCCCAGTGCCCAGACGGCCAGGCGACCCGCTTGAACATGCCACGCATACCCCGATCGCCAGCTTGGCCAGCAACGCCATACGCTTGGCGAATGACTATAGTGAACCAGGGCATTCGACTATGCTGAGTAGCGCAGATTATTCTGGCGCCAGCACGTACTATTCCTCTTTTTTGCTCTTCAATGCCCACCATAAAGCCGGGTTCATCCTCGAAGTAGATCATTGGCAGGTGAAAGGTATCGCACAACTGAATGAAGCGGATTATCTTCGAGCCAGCAGCCACATCCAGAGAGCCGCCCAGACGCCTAGGGTTGTTGATCATCACGCCTACGGGGTAGCCATTCACCCGGGCAAAGGCCGTTATTCGGGATGGGCCGTAGAGCGGACAGATCTCGAAAAGGGAATCGTGGTCCATGACAGCACCCAGGATAGCATAGGGGTCATAGGTCTTGGTTCTCTCCCTGGGCATTATTGATAACAGATCTTCATCGTGGCGGTCACAATCATCGGCTGGGTCTGTTCTTGGCGGCATCTGCCAGGTGTTGCTGGGCAGGTAACTGAGAAACCGCCTGACGATTTCGAAGGCTTCCTCCTCGTTCTCAGCCACGTTGTCAACAACGCCGGCTTCGCGTGCCTGTGTTCGCCAGTCTCCCAGATCCCATTTGGATATGTCGTATCCCAGCGCTGCTTTGACCACCGGGGGGCCACCGGGGAAAATCACAGAAGTGCCCTTCACCATCACGTTGAAGTGACACAGACAACCTTCTACCGCTGCAATGCCGGCTACGTCACCCATTACCGCCGAGACGACAGGCACTACCTGGAGGAGCTCCTCAACCTTATATCCAGGCGTATAGATGGGAAGGTGAGGGACGGTTACCTGCCCGCTGACTGCCACACTACCCCCAAACGAATCAAGCAGACGGACATAGGGGAGACGATACTTCAAGGCCAAATGTGCGGCGTTGGTTGAGGGCGTCAGGCCTCCTCCGCCGTAGCCACCGCCGCGTGTTGTGGTGTCCTGGCCGCTGATCACTACCTTGCGTCCGTCTATGCGACATATGCCGATCACTGAGCCCTTAGGCTTGAACTCCTTCAGCTCACCCTCGTCATCATAGGTGGCGCTGCCGGCAAACTTGAATCTCTCCTGGAATGAGCCCGGGTCAGCTAACAGTGCGATTCGCTCACGGACGGTAAGCTTGCCTCGTTCATGCTGTCGGGCTATGCGTTCCGGCTCACCACCCCGTTCGGCAAGCTGATGCCGATAATTGATTTCGTCAACTTCCGGTTGCCATACCATGCTGTTCTCCTCCTATCATTCGTCCTCCCGCGTGTAACCAGTGAGGTGGACCCCATCCTTAGGACAGGAGAGGGGCCTTGCTAAGATTGGGTCCTGCTGTCCTCAAAGGGTTGGAGTGTGGTGATTCTACCATGCTGCCAGTGTTGCCTTCCACAAAGAGCTCGGCCGGGGTCCGGTAGCCCAGCGCCTGGTGAGGTCGCTGGGTGTTGTAGAACCTGAGATACTCGCCCAGGCTGCCCCGATCTTCCCTGCCGCCCTGGTACGCCTTGAGATAGACCTCCTCGTATTTCAGCGTCCGCCACAGCCTCTCGATAAACAGGTTGTCGTTG
>Ga0180433_10005198_pt1 | contig 17738 bp, 10 predicted proteins | sample SS_ome_8_FD_132980 | JGI IMG/M metagenome (GOLD analysis project Ga0180433, IMG submission 132980) | Hypersaline lake sediment archaeal communities from the Salton Sea, California, USA - SS_1_D_1 metaG | ecosystem: Environmental > Aquatic > Non-marine Saline and Alkaline > Hypersaline >... | reverse complement strand
TGTATCTGCACATATCAATAGCCCTATTCGCCCGTATCGAGTTCGGACCACATTGACATCGCTGCCGGCAGTATACGGCGGCGTCATCAGTTCCTTCAGTATGTTCATCTTGTGATGCTTCAGAAGGATTTGTCCGTGGTCGTCAATCAGTATCGCAGAATCATACAAACTTGTGTCCTCTTTCTCCGCCAGGCCCACGCACAGATGCGTTTCGTACTCCCTTGCCAATTGACAGAGCCGGTCTGAGTCCTCTCCTGGAATCGGATAGGCTCTTTGATGGGCCTCCGGATTCACCCAGCCCAGGATAACAGCTTCCGGAAAGCAAACAATCTCAGCGCCGGCATCCTTAGCTTCGGCAATTGCATTTTCGACGCGGACAAGATTTCCCCGGCGATCCCCGTCCAGTGACACGATCTGGCACATTGCAACTGTTATGGCTCTCACCCTTTAGCATTCTCCTCTTCAGATGCGGTCAGTATTCGCTCCCAGGTACAACAGACTTGCAGGTCATCGATGAGCTAAGCTCACCCGATGGTGCAACTTTGCTTACTTCTTATACTGTCTTATTACATCGAGCACCGGATCCTTACCCGATGCAAAATGCTCAAAAGATGCCTCGACGGTTATATCCGGTATCAGGGAAGCTACATCGTCATCCAAGTATTTGAAGTACTTTGTGGAATAGCTCACGGACAGGCCGCTGTTGGGCAATCTGAATTTTTTCACTTCTCCGAAATGGTTCGGCTTGCCGCTTGTTGGTTCTCCAACGAGTATGGCTTTAGTACGTTTCTTAAAATCTATTGCGTTAATGACCGCCGAGGAATAGGTTCTCTTGCCGATGACAACAAAGATTTTTCCTTTCTGATTGATATGGCTGATTTCAGAGACGCTCTTGGCCAATCGCGTTCCTTGCGGCGATGAACCACCAGGATTAAAACGCAAGTCGAGAACGAATTTGCGAACTTCAGCCTTCTTCAGATCTTGCAGTATTTTGGAAGAAAAAGCCTCAAAAGATGGCAGTCTCTCTGCTCTTGCTTTCGAGCCGTGCTTGTCTTCAAGTTCTTTGCCCCAACAACGGTTGTATTGTACGTACAGAATTCCATCGTCTTTCAGAAATCGGGACCAGAACAGAGAACCTCGGTTACTCCAGGATAAGGGATATGATTCGGGAGTAAATCCCACAAATCGCACATTGCCTGTTAGCGCTTTCATGTTTATCGCACTGATCGCGACGTTTTTTGCAACCCCATTGGCATCAACAAAATCGAATCTCGCCGAGTCGCTATCGATGATTTCAAAATGTTGCAGTAACGCAGTAGAGGGCAGGATATTGGGGATTCTGTGTTTGACCAACGCATCGTTAGTGTTGGCCAATAGGCTCGATAGCTTAGCGGTCACTTCAGCAATAGGGACATCATTAATAGCGGTTATTCTGCCTCCAAGGACCGACTCATATTCGGCAATTGTCCCTAAAACATACAAGCCATCTGAGAACCAATACAGTGTCAACAGAGGAAATATCGCAGCTTTTTGCAGCACGGGCTGGTAATCGATGCCTGTATGATCGTCTCCCATCTCCGCAAGAATCGTTTGAAGAGATAAAACGATTTCGAGATCAGTCTTGTCCGATAGATCATCACTGAGCTTGTTGAGCTTGCCCTCGAACGTGCTTTTGTCTGTTCTAAAGAACAGGTCCTTATGTCTCTTGGGCAGTTCTGTCTTGAGATATTCGATATCGCCTTTCCACGCTTCGCGTTTATCTTCTTGCGCTGAAGAAAGACAGCAGAGCATGACGACCATAAGTGCGGTTGCGATTGCTTTTTTCATATTCATTCTACACCTCCGGGTTCTTCAATCAACAGTACCGGACGAACGAGCCCGCCCAGGAAGAGTTCCGTGATCTTGCGATGCTCGACCTTGATAGCCACAACATTTTTGGCCGGCTTGACTGCACCGGTGATGTCCACTTCAAACGGCTTTCGACGGGCCTGCTTGCCCAGCGAGGCCGCTTCATGACCGTTGACGTAAACCGTCACTGCCTGGCCGTCAACCTCGGTAAAGAACAACCGAAGTCGGCCATGCCGACGCGGGACATCTATTGATGTGCGGTACCACATGATGGATTTGGTATCCGGCAGGCCCTGCGCATTCAGCGTGTTGCTGTATGTGGCCACCTCTTTCCACTTCGAATCATCAAAACCAGGCTTGTGGTAGCCTTGCTCGGTGCCTTTGTCTTCGAAGTCGTACGTTAGCTTCATCCAATCCGGCAGCACCTGCAAGACTTTGTTCGGTGGTGCGGTCGCTTCGGCGCCTGCCGTCACGTGAACGCCGAGGAACCGCCTCAGGTAATTCAGCGTGTAGTGGTTGCCGTAACCTTTGCTTTCTTGTTTTTCGTTGCGGGCATAGAGCTGCTCATATATCTTTTTAGCCGTAGCAAAATCGCCCTCCTTCATTGCATCGCGTATTTGGGTGTACTGCATCGCGTTGCGTAAGCCCTGAGCTGTCATTGCGATCCGAGCAGAATAAGACTCGTCGCCTGCTCCAGCGTCGTGAGCTTTCTGCACCAATGCATGCAGCTCTTGCAGGAACTGCCCAGTGTAGACTAAATGCAATGCAAAGAAGCTGCCTGACTCGCATTTCATGTCCGCAAAGGCCTTGTCGATGCTTAGCCAGTATTGCTTCATGTGGGGGCCGGCTTGCGGACCGTAGAACTTCATGAAATAGTCGTCCATCAGTGCGTCACTATTTGTATCGGGGTCGTAGGCCAGGCGGATGCTCTGGTAGATATGTGGACCGTAGATTTCCCAGTTCGTCAGGGTCTCCAGATTGATGCCGATACAGCCCTTGTCTTTGAGATATGGAACGTCGTGCTTCCACACAGAGAGCTTTGAGAACGGCACCAAACATTCCGCAAGGTTGTAGTTGTACGTACGATAGGCGATGTGTTCTGTTGCTGCGGCCCAGCCGTCGATTACTTGTGTGAGCTGCATTCGACTCGATGAGTTGGGACTGCCTATTCGGTGGTAGCGGGAATAACGAATAGGAGCAATCCATGCCACCAGGTTCTGCGATAACCTGCGATTCAGCGTTGGGGGCTGGGTGTAGTCCGCATAGCAATAGAAGCTCAAGAGCCAATCAGGATGAACCTTAGCTACCTCTCCGGCAATTTCATCCAAGAAATCCACATAGCGATTTGTCATGCTGGCTCGGCCCGAGGAAGGCTCAATATTGTCCCGATCGTCTTGCGCCCGGCAGTTCTCACACTGGCAGTATCCGGTCCCATCCGGCGGAGAGACCGACGGGTTGAAGCCGCCCTTGGAGATCACGCCTCTGGCAAATACCGTGCGAAGGTTTCGATTGGACGTGCAGTACCATGAGCCTTTTCTGCGCTGGCCGTCACGCAGCGCGAAATACTCCGGATGCGTCTCGAACAGGCTTTCATCAACATACTCACCCCACGCATGTCCTGTTGACATGGGCAGACCTCCGGCACCGTTCCAGATTTTCCACAGACTCGGCCCGCTCCATTTCGAGCCCCAGATCTTGCGCAGCATCAGGCCTGGTTTGTCGGTAATATCCAGCTTGCCAACACTCACGGTTTGTGTCCTTGGATAAACCTCGCCCAGCTCATCGTCCATGAAGTATCGGCAGCCCAGCTTTTCCAAGAACCGGCACGTCGCCTTCATCGTCGAGGTCTCATTTTGTCCCGCGATGAGAATCTTGGTCTTTCCATCGCTGACGATGCGCAATCCTTCCTTTGTTGGGCTGTCTATATTGGCGAGGTCTAAACCGGCTTGCACGGCCGCGGCGCCGATGTAGATAGCAGGCCTTTGCCCAGCAGGTTGGACAACGACTTCCAGCCGCACGTCGGTAATCTTCTCGATCCAATCTGCCAGCACGATAGCCGCTGCAAGATCATTACCCTGTAAGCTGCGGCTCCTTCTCTTCTGTGCCCGTCCAGCCCGGCTTTGGTCCAGACTCTTGCTGGACTCGTCCACGACGATAACCGCCACCGCCTGCCCGTTCTTGACGATATGCAGCCCAAAGCTCTGCGCTGATAAACCGGTGACCGCAAGGGCCGCACATACCACAAATAGAAGACTCCGACGTGCATTCATTTTCCGCTCTCCTGCCATCACAGTTTTCTGGTAAAAATTACTCAGCAAAAAAAGAAAACGAAGCTCGACGTTGATTTGTACGCTTCGCATTGCTTGCAGAAACAGAAGTGATAGCGCAAGTTGTCCGCCTTTAATTCTTCTCACACGGTGCTCTGGCCGTCCTAAAGAGCCCTTTTGTGGCCGACGAACGTACTACTTGGTGGTGGTCGGCTGTGGCGATTGTTGTGGTTTCAGATGTTCTTTCGCCTTCTGCAATTTTTGCGAAAAGCCATCTTTCTTGAACTCCGAAGTCCATTTTCTGATTGTAATCCAGCCCCCAAAACGAATCAGATTGTTGCGCCAACGCCGATACCATCTCCTCCATCCTAATCCAAGATTGTGTAGAAACAGAAGCAACGTAGGAAAAGAGAATATGCTTAAGGCCACAAAGAACATGTGTTTAAACGTGTAGAAGCTGCCCATAATTTTCTTAATGGAGCGCTGCATTTCTTCGGCGCGCATGGGTTCGTCAGGCTCGAACAGAGGAAAGTTGCCATCATAATACTCCCAGCCGACCTCGTGATTTGGGTAAACCCTGTTCTGCTCTTGCAGTCTCTGCCTCAGCCTCGTTCCAGGCAGGGGGACCGGCAGTAGAACCTGGACCGTGTCGACTTTGGCTTTTCTGATAAACCTCCTGAAACGCTTTACCCGCTCCTTTACAGGCATCTTGAAACTCACATTTTGTTCCATTGGATAGCCAAAAATAAACATGCCGTGTACCCAAAAGCCGAATTTGTGAAACACCTTTGTGAGCGTTAGCATGTCTTGCGCTTTCACATGCTTATTCATGGCTGTTAAATCTTCTTCTACTGGTGATTCAAAGCCGATGGCTACGGTACTGATACCTGCCTGGCGCATGGCAGAAAGCAGCTCGGGGTCTCTGGCTTTATCCAGCCTTATCTGAACCGTTGTAATCAGTCTTTTGCCGATATCCCTCTGGTAGTCACTAAGCATGTTACAAAATCTCATCGTTTCATCCCGCTGTTGCCCAAAGAGGTCATCAACGATGAAGAAATGTTTAGCGCCCCTTGTCTCCACGAGGACGCTGATACTGCCGAGCAGTCGCTCCGGGCTGGCACATCGCGGTCTGCCTTTGACTGTGCAGAACTCACAATTCATGCCGCAGCCTCGTATCCTTTCAACCGGATAAATCTTGATCTTGGCGTAGCGAACTAAGGAAAAATCCGGCAAAGGGAATCTGTCGAAATCTGTGAGGGGTTCTCGCTCAGCCGTATGAACGACCCTCCCGTCGTCAAGATAAGCAACGCCCTGGACTTCACTTACATCCATTTTGCCTTCCACAGCTTGCAGAAGCTCCTTAATTGTCTGCTCTCCTTCTCCAATAACCACATAGTCGATGCCACGAGACAATGCCTCCGCGATATTGTTTTGCACGAAATGCTGCCCTCCAGCTATGGTCACAGCTCCCCTATCTTTGTAGAAACGGGCTATGTGGTAGAGTCTGGGTATGGTACTGGTCAGGCCGCCATAGAATCCTACAACATCTGCGGGTCTTTGTTGCTGCAAAAATTCGTGGTCGGCCCCGCCGGAATCACCTCTGGGCCCGTATCTGCGAAGGTTGTTTTCATCGATGACCTCGACATCCCATCGGCCTATTTCATTTGCAGCGGTGGCCACGCATACGGGGCCCAGAGCAGTAGTCCTGGCGGCAATGCGAGAATAGATGTTAAATGCCGGATAGGCAGGGATCACAATTCTAAACCTGTGCCTTTTTCGGGATGTGTCATACATAGCCAAGAACCCCTATATCCACTAGCGAGTCATTATTGCTTCTCATCAATACCTACATGTAAGGCAGATAACAAACGTCTGGCGGCCTCTACTCAGTTTCTGTCGCAAGACCCTTGCCCGCGCTTGTCTTCTCAGAGCCGGGGTGACCCTCAATATCACCTTGGTATTACATAGTCTGTCCGAGATTACATGCTTGCAGCTTTGTTGATTGCCCGGCTACGGCTCGGCCTTCGCCGAGACGAGTCAGTAGCGACGTCTACCACGGCTCCGGCCGCCGAAACCACCTTTTCTGCCTTTGCGGCGGTCACCGCGGCTGCCCAGACCACCTCGTCTTGGTCGCCGGACCTGCGGCTCTGCCTGTGCTCGGGCCCTTTCGACCTCGACTTTTTGGCCATTCAAGACTGTGCCGCGCATCTTCTCGATGGCCGCTTGAGCTTCCCTGACCAACGGCATGGTCACAAAACCGTATCCTTGTGATTCGCCCGTAGTCCCATCTCTGACGATGTTGACAAAACGGACTTGGCCAAAGCTCTCAAAAGCTTTACGCAGATCGTCTTCAGTCGTTTCGTTTGACAGGTTTCTCACATAGATTCTCATTTCGTCTCCCTTGAATCGCTTCTCTTTGGCGCACTGTCAGAAATGCCAGAGTCGTATCATCACGAGTGGCAATATCATAATGCGATCGCGCATCCGTCGAGGCATAACGCACAAACAGCAGGGCAGGCCGGTTCGTGCGACCACTCAGACGTTGTGGTCCGTCACATAGGCGTTACGTTGGTCGCACAGGGACCCTTTTTGCCCTGGCCTATCTCGAACGTAACCTTTTGTCCCTCACGAAGAGACGCGTAGCCCGCCGTCTTGATTTCTGAGTGATGAACGAACAGGTCTTCGCCACCGTCATCCGGAGTGATAAAACCATAACCCTTGTTGTAACTAAACCATTTCACTGTACCTGCATTCACGGATACTTCTCCTTGGCCCGTTTACAAGATGCCTGAAAAAACACTTTCACGTTCCATTCTCTGAAAGAACACGGTTGCGTGTGGAAATATGCGGCCCACTGAGCGAGTATGCTCATCACAGTTAAGGCATATTAATCAGTCAGATATCAAAAGTCAATCTTTTTGCCGGCCAAAAAATGGCCGGCATCTAACGCCACCAGCGATTCAGACCGGTGCTTTTATTCTTTTTCTCGTTGCGAAGACAGAATTAACTCCGCGGCTCTGACTCTTTTTGTAAATTTATTCAGTACAGGTAGTCTGCTCTCGAGATGTTCAACAAAAACGGCATGCTCATAGAAGGCAACCGCCTTCTTTGACACCCGGACCTCATCAGCTATTTGATTCCGGCCTCTATAGATGGTCGCTAATCGCTCAAAAGCATCGTTTTCATCAGAATCTTGCGATATGCTCTTTTCATACAGCGCGATTGCTTTGTCGAGACCTATTTCTCGTTCCAGCGCGTTGAGTCTTACATCGGGACTTCTTGAAGCCACGAGGCATCCTCCTGAATTCAGGCTAAGGCTTTCTGACAAATACTACTCATGGTCAAACGGCAAATAAAAATACATGCTAAACACAGATGCCTACCGTGTCAAGTGCGTTACGATCACCAGGATATCCAACGGCCGCCGCGCTGCTGATAGCAACTTGGCGGATTAAGTTGTGTAGCCCCGACAAAATTTCGGGCGATGCCATAAAGTCGGTTTTCACAAATGAGTGTTTTTGTTACAATCGCCCCGCAAGGTCAGAGGAATTCTACAAATGAATAGGAGAAATCATCATGGAAGTGAAACCGTCGTTCTTCACGAAGCTTGCCTTCATTGCGTGGGTGACATGTACGTTATCCGTAGCCCAAGCTCAGCAGGGCGAGCAACAGAAGGCAAGCCAGATTCTCAAGGCCGCAAACGTCAAGGGCGGCCTCATCGTGCACGTTGGCTGTAGTGACGGAACGCTCACGGCGGCACTTCGCGCCAGCGATAGCTATCTCGTCCACGGCCTGGATACGGATGCAGAGAACGTCACTCAAGCCCGCAAGCATATCCAGTCGCTCGGCCTGTATGGACCGGTATCGATCCAGCACTTCGACGGCAAACACCTACCGTACATCGACAACCTGGCAAACCTCATCGTGGCCGAGGATCCCGGTGATGTGACGATGACCGAGATGATGCGTGTGCTGGCGCCCAAGGGCGTGGCGTGCATCCTGCGCGACGGAGAGTGGGCCAGGACCATCAAGTCCCGGCCCGCGCAGATCGACGAGTGGACCCACTGGCGTCACGATGCCACCGGTAATCCCGTTGCGCACGACCAAATTGTCGGTCCGCCGCGTCGGATGCAGTGGGCGGGCAGCCCCCGATGGTCGCGACATCACGACCACGTGGCCAGCCTCAGTGCGATGGTTTCGGCAAACGGGCGGCTTTTCTACATCATCGACGAGGGTCCGAAGGCGTCGATCCAACTGCCGCCTAAGTGGATGCTGGTCGGGCGGGATGCCTTCAACGGCACCGTTCTATGGAAGCGACCAATTGAGACCTGGTACAACCATCTCTGGCCTCTGAAGAGTGGTCCAGCATTGTTGCCGCGGCGACTTGTTGCGGCCGGTGACCGCGTGTACGTGACCGCCGGCATCAACGCGCCGCTCAGCGAGCTGGACGCCGCAACCGGCAAGACCCTCCGTACTTTCGAAGGCACCAAAACCACCGAGGAGATCTTGTACGCGAATGGCGCACTTCTGTTGGTAGCGAACCCTGATCGGAAGCTGGTCGACTATCGCCAGGAGGACGCCCACTGCTGGTCTGAACGCAACCGAGCCAGCAAACGCTGGGCCTGGGACGAAAAGCCGCGCGAACTGATGGCCATCGACGCTGCCAGTGGCAAGGAACTGTGGCACCAGCGACGCGAAGTGATGCCGCTGACGTTGGCAGCCGACGGCCAGCGCGTCGTCTTTCACGATGGCGAGGCGGTCGTGTGCCTGGAGCAATCCACGGGCGAGGCGCGGTGGCGATCAAAGCCGGTGAAGCGCAGCCCAATCATCCCGACAGGCTGGTCACCAACGGTGGTGTTGTACGACGGCGTGGTTCTTGTTTCCAGCCAGAAACGCCAGTTGGTGGCGCTGGATGGGGACACCGGTGAGCCCCTCTGGGAATCGGGTCTGCACCCATCGGGCCACTTCTGTCCGGAAGATGTCATCGTCATAGACGGTCTGGTCTGGTCGGGCGACATCGCCAGCTCTTTTCAGCGGTCCAAGGGCACGTTCACCGGCCGAAACCCGCGAACGGGCAATGTCGAGCGTGAATTCAAGCCCGACGTCAATCCCTTCGCCGTCATGCATCACCGGTGCTATCCGAGCAAGGCAACCGACAAATATCTTATGCCCTCGTGGACCGGCATCGAGTTTATAGACCCGCAGACCGAGCACTGGCAAATCCACCATTGGGTCCGTGGCAGTTGTGTCTACGGCGTGATGCCCTGCAACGGTCTGGTCTACGCGCCGCCTCATTCGTGCGCGTGCTACTATCAATCCAAGCTATACGGCTTCTGCGCACTGGCACCGGCTGCAAAATCGCAGATTCCGCCGCAGGTCTCCGACCGGGGCCGCCTCGAACGCGGCCCCGCCTACGGCAAGATCGAGCACACAAGTTCGCAGGCGCGGAGCGGTTCCTGGCCGACGTACAGGGCAGATGGAAGCCGCAGCGGATGCACCAAGACCACGGTGCCGACAGAGCTGGGGCGACGGTGGAGCGCAAAGCTCGGCGGAAAGCTCACCAGCCTGACTGCCGCTGATGGTAAGCTGTTCGTAGCCGCAGTAGACGAGCACACGCTATACACGCTCGATACCGACAGCGGCGAGATGCTCTGGCGTTACACAGCCGGCGGACGCGTCGACTCACCGCCCACGATTTACCGCGGCTGCGTACTGTTCGGCTGCGCGGACGGCTGGGTGTACTGCCTCCGGGCGACGGATGGCCGGCTTGCCTGGCGATTCCGTGCGGCACCAGCGGAACGCTACCACGTGGCATACGAGCAGGTCGAAAGCGTCTGGCCGGTCCATGGCAGTGTGCTCGTGCAGGACGGGGTGCTCTACTGCGTGGCCGGACGGTCCATGTTCCTGGACGGCGGTTTGCGAATGCTGCGCCTGGACCCTGAGACCGGAAAAAAGCTCTCCGAGACCATCATGGACGATAAGGACCCGCGGACCGGCGAGAATCTGCAGGCCCATATCCAGCACAAGAAGATGCCTGTGGCGCTGCCGGATGTGCTCTCCTGTGACGGCAAGCGAGTGTACATGCGGTCGCAGCGTTTTGATCTGCAGGGCCGTCGCGCCGTCATCGAGCCTGAAAAACAAGAGGACCAGCAGGGCGGGCTGCACCTGTTCTCGCCCATCGGCATGCTGGATGACACATGGTTTCACCGGGCGTACTGGATATACGGCAAGAACGCCGGCGAAGGATGGGGCGAGTGGTTTATTGCCGGGCGCCTCGTGCCCAGCGGGCGCATTCTGGTGTTTGACGAGCATCGCGTCTACGCGTATGGCCGCGACCCGGAATACCTCTGCAATTCGTCGGTGCTGGAGTACCGCTTGTTCGCTGCGGGCAAGCAGATCGTTCCGCAGCGCGTAAAGCAGCTCAAGTCCGCTAAGCAGGATACGGTGAACTGGCGGACGCGGGCCGATCAGTTGAAGCCGAATCAACGAACAGCAGTCGATTACCAGTGGATTACTGAGCACCCGCCGCTCATCGTCCGGGCGATGGTGCTGGCAGGCGAGACGCTCTTTGTCGCCGGGCCGCCGGACGTCGTGGATGAGAAAGAGGCCTGGGGCCGCTTCCTTGAGCCGGATATTCGCGGGAAACTCGACGAGCAAGTAGCTGCGTTGGAAGGCAAACACGGCGCCGTACTCTGGGCCGTGGACGCCACCGCCGGCACCAAGCTGGCCGAACAGAAACTCGACGCTGTACCCGTCTTCGACGGAATGGTCGCGGCCGGCGGCAAGCTTTACATGGCCACGACAGACGGCAGGGTAATGTGCCTGGGCGCGAGAAGAAAGTGGTCCGAATAGAGGAATACACAGCGATCCGCCGACCGAGATTCTGGACAGAAAGACCTGAAGATTCTTCAAATTAAGAGCCGCCGTAGAAAACGAGGCTGTCGATGGGCAGGTCTTGTGTCTCGCTGCGAAAGAATAGCCCTCGGCGATTTCAGGCAGTCCCGATTATGGCACCACCGGTTGCGGTACGGGCATGTGTGCTGCGAGAAAGCGGTCTATGAAGAAAATGCAGCGATTGAACACCGGCTCGGCCAGATCCATGACGTGCGGCCATCCCTCCAATCTATCGTAGACATACGGAATACCGAGCTGCTTGAGACGCTCGGTAAGTCTGTCCGATTGGCTTATCGGCACGAGCGCGTCAATCGTCCCGTGCAGAATCAGCGTCGGTGGGTCGTCCTTGCTCAGATGGAATATCGGCGAGGCCCTCCTGTACAGGTCGGGACTATCTTCGTACTTCTTGCCGCCGAGGAACTGACGGACGACATCCGCATCCCGGACGCGCGGCGCAGTGAGGTCGGAAGGCCCGTAAAAACTCACGACGGCCTGCACCTTGCTGCTTGCCCCTTCGTGGCCTCCCGAGCCCTGCAACTGCTTATCAGGCCAGGAATACGCGACCATCATGGCCAGGTGGCCGCCGGCTGAGCCTCCCAAGACACATATATGGTTGGGATCCACGCCGTACTTGTCTGCGCCGGCTCGCATCCACCGTACCGCGCACTTGGCGTCCTCAACGGCGGCCGGGAACGGGGCCACCGAGCTGAGCCGATAGGAAATCGAGGCCGCGACATAGCCCTTCTGTGCATAGTGCACTGCGTAGGGCCGGTACATATCTTTGGTGCCTCCCTTCCACGCCCCGCCGTGGATGAATATCAGCCCGGGCACGGGCCTGTCCAGTTTGGCAGGTCTGTACAGATCCAGCTTGAGGCAGTGCTCACCTGCCTTGCCGAACTCGATGTCTTTTGTAAGCTGCACCCCATCCGGCATTTCTTTTGGCAGCTTAATGGTCTTTAGGTTGCCGGCTACAATTGCCGCCACCATTTGCTCCCGGGATTCATACCGTGGCACGGCAGGAGGCTCTTCGAGTTGCGTTGCGCCCCGCAGAGCCGCAATTGAGCAAGCAAGGAGGATGCAGTTCGTTCCGCCGACCAGCACGGCCCGTGAATGCCGGTGTGTAAACATCGCTATTCGCCTTTAATCCAGCAGATAACGCAGGATTTCATCTGAGAGCTGCAAGGTGAATTGGCGCGGCTCATCTTCGCCGCCGCCTACTCGGTACGGGATAGTTTCTCTTAGATGCACGCCTGCATCGCCGTGGTAGCTCACGCCGAAGGTCCCGCTTGAGTCCGGGACTACGTTGAACGTGGCAATGCCCTCCTCGTCCGTATTGTGAGCTACGCTCCAAGCGCCGTCGTCACGCAGCACACGTACAGGTATGCCTTCGACTGTTCGGCCCGTTGCGTTGATTACCTTGACCCGGACCTTGAGCGCCTCGGCGAACGTGCAACGGCCAAGGTCCAGGATATCCCCGTGGTTCAGGTAGATTACCTGCGGCAGTTCGATGGGGCACCATTTCGAGTCGTAGGGCGCTTCCAGCTTGAGCCTCAGGTGCACGCCGGCAGGCACGTACACATGCTGCCTTACATTCTCCTGCATCCACCGCTTATATTCCAGCGCGCTTTCTCTGCCGTTATCGATGTCGAGAAGCTCACGGACCCAAGCGGGCGAACCGGCCTTGTCGATGACCCAATTCGGGCAGATAGATACGTGTCGTTCCGTCGTCGTCGGCTCGACAATTACCCTGGCAGCGGGGAAGAGCTTGATCATCGGCACTTCGGCGTAACGGTTTCTATCCGGCTTGAGCGAGAACTTGCGGTACATGACGCCGAGATAGTCCTGCTCGAAGGCCACGAAGCCGTAGAGACTTTGGCGAGGCCCGATTGTCACACTGTAGGAGCCTGTCTCGTCGGTCCTGACGAGCTTGGTGAAACCGTAGATTTTCTTCAGCGGAGCCACAGCAGGGCTGTCCACCGGCGGATCGTCCTGCAGTTGGTGCAGCGCATCCCACTGTTCGGGCGTGATGTCACATAGACGGCCCTGGCTGCTTGCATTCATGGCCACGACAAACGCGCCCTGCATAGGCTCGCCTGTGATGCCATGAACCACCCGGCCGAAGTAGGTGACGGCCTTGGGCAGTCTGAACACCAGTTCCCGGGGGCTCTGTTCTGTGACTTCGAGCGGCTCGAAGCTGCACTTTCCACCCGACTCATACGTCGCCGCCTCGTACGTCCCCAACGGCAGCAGCACGCCATCCTTCCAATCGGCCCAATGGAGCGTCAGCGGGTCATGGTCCGGCCGATGGACACGGATGTTGAGCGTCTCGAGCTGTGCAGGATCGATGTTGTCGCCGTTCTCATCCTCGAACTGCAAGGTTCGTAAGTACCCAGCTCGTTCGAGCGTGACCAGAGTCTCCTGCCCATTCTCTATCGGCCCCGCGTAGGGCAGCAGTCCCAGTTGCTTCGGTGCCTCGATACGGACGTTGTACCGGGTCTTCGGCGGAATGAGGTACCCTCGCTCATCGCGTCGTTTCTCGTTCGGCAAATAGAGCCTGAATGCCCCGGCCTCATCTGTAATCACCCTATAGCTACGCCCGTGCAGCGAGTTAATCAGGCCCTCGCCCAAGGTACGCGCGTTCGTGCATTCGACGACCGCCCCGGCGACAGGCTCGCCGTCCGGGTCCACCACCAGCCCGCTAATGGCGCGCTGGGCCGCTATCGTGTCAGCGCGAACCAATGGAAGCACAATCTTCGCATCATGTCGCGACAGGCCAGATACCTCGGTAAGCCCGTAGTCGCGATGCGAGAGACGACAAGAGAAAGTGTGAAAGTCGCCGAAAAACCTCTTCTCGCATAGCCGGCCCGCATCGTCGAGCACGTACCTGCCAACCGCAATCCGCGGCCCTCCATGGTCCGGCAGAAGGAGCTCGACGGTGGCACCGGGCATCGGCTCGCCCAAAGCATCGGTGAACATCCAAAACTTTTTGTCATCCGGTTGCCCATCAGGAAAGGGCAATGGAAAACGGACTTCTCTCTTGAACTCCCACGCGCACAGGCGATCACCGATAGCCTGGCTAACCATATTGTCAGTCTGATCCTGGGCCACAATAACGACGAGCGCAGAAGCGACGCTCTCGTCGGGTTCGAGAACGACTTGGCTGCCTTTTAGTTTGACATCCAGCTTTTCAAACTTCGTGGGGTCCTGCCGCCAATGAGAATACAGCCTCACCACAAGGTTCCTGCCGTCAAGCTCACCCGAACCCGGAGGGGCTTTTGCCGAAGTCGCATACCTCGATGTCCGGCCGCGCCCACGCATCTCGGGCACATCCGGCGCGCCGGCCGCTGTTCCAAACCAAGAAACGCCTGCAACACAAGCTATTGAGACAAGAAGACGCCGCATAGTTCCATTCCTTGCATAGTCAGCAGCCCAGCAAGCGGCTCGCTTACAGTTACGAGGTCTCTCTATGATATTATGACGCTCGCAGAGCACAAATAACAAAAGAAACCGGAAAAACTTCTGACTTTTGTCAGACACCTACATTTTTGCAGGAGATTGCCGGATGGGAGCAAATGGCCAACAAGTAAATGGAAGGGGGCTGCGGGGGGCCAGAGAAAACGCCGTAGTAGTTACCTGTCGGCCGCATCGGACTCCGCAGCAGAATGGACGGTGCGTGGGCTGCGCTCGGCGTGAACCACGCTGGCCTCTGCTCCGTTCTGCTCCGGGGCGCCGCTATCGCCAAACTGCTCTTGTGACTGCATCAAGTCGGCTGTGGTCAACTGTGCCAACCGCTTACCGAGTTGTGCAGCAATCTGCTCGATCCAGCATGACATGGCTTTGACCACTTCCGGATCAAGCTCATATCCTGCCGAATCAGCCAGAATCCCGAGTGCCTGCGGAACCGAGCGTGAATCATGGTAGGACCGAGGTGACGTCAGAGCATCGAACATGTCCGCCACAGCCAAGATACGCGCGCCGCGGGGTATTGCAGTTTCTGAAAGGCCGTCCGGATACCCCTCACCATTGTACTTCTCATGGTGGTGCCGTACGATGGCAATCTCCTGCTTCAGGAAAGACATCTTGCCCAGTATACGGACGGCTATGAGCGGATGCTGCTCAATAATGCGACGTTCGTGCGGCGTAAGCTTTCCAGGCTTAGAGAGGATCGCATCCGGCACACCAATCTTGCCGATATCGTGAATCATCGCAGCACGGCGAATCAGCTCTGTCTGTTGGCAAGACAATCCCAAAACTGCGGCCATATTTGTGGCGTAATGCATCACGTTCTCTGAGTGTTTTTTGGCGTAGGCGTCCTTGGCTTCAAGCGCCTGGACCAACCCCCAAATGCTTTGCATGAACATCGTCTCGGCCTTTTCCGACAATCCGGCGATTCGTCTTTGTAGCTTTCTGATCTTCTCAAGTTCGATATCCCCAGCCTTGAGGCGCTTGGACATTGTCTCGTCCCATACTTTCACACAGTTGCGTCCGGCGCTCTTGGCCTCGTACAGGGCCAGGTCGGCCCTTCGGATTAGATCGCTGGACGAGTCCGCGTAGTCCTCTGAACTCTGGGCTACGCCACAACTAATGGTCATGGAGACGTTTGCGGCTATTTCTATCTGCTGGACTGTGGCTCGTAGCCTCTCCAGCAGCACGCAAGCATCTTTGGCTTTCGTCTCAGGCATCAGTATGACAAATTCGTCGCCACCGTAGCGCGCCAGCACGTCCGGGGCCCTCTTCTGCTCGTGCATGCATGCAGCGAGTTTCTTAAGCGCCCCGTCTCCGCTGGCATGGCCCAACACGTCGTTTATCGTCTTGAAGTGGTCCAGATCAATTATTGCCACGGAAAACGAGCGACGGTACCGGCCGGCACGAGCACATTCAGCTTGTAGTTTGTCCTCCAGATACTTCCTTGAGCCAACACCCGTGAGAGCATCGGTTAGGGACGTAATGCGAGCCTGTTGATATAATCTGGCATTCGTCAGGTGAGCATTAAGGACTTCCCGTGCCAGCCTGGCCTTGTACGAAACAAGCTCTTTGTTAACGCAAGCACGGTCAGCAAAGCTGCACATACATAGATACCCACGAAGCGGCTCGCTCTGCTTGTCTAAGGAATCCTGTGAAGCCGAGAGATCAAGCGGCACAACCAGGCGGGGGTGATGCCCTCCATGTTGTTCGCAGACCTCCGGAATATCATCCCAGTAGAAGCCGCCTTGATCGAGTAGCCCGCCGTCCTGTCCCAGCAACAGCAGATGCTCTTCGGGGCATTTGCATTTGCCACGGCTGACCAGCGCAAGACTTTCCGTCTTCTTCTGTTTCTTTCGAAAACATAGAACACACCGGTCCACCTCAAAGAGTTTCGGGGCTTCGCGGGTGATTATGTTGGCCACCTCGTTCAGGTCAATACTTTTCAAGCACTTCGACAGCATCGCGACTTCCTCAGCCGCAGCTTTGTCTTCAATAAGCTGTAGTCCGATTAAATCCCTGGCTGAGAGTATTCCAACAACGACTCCCTTCTCCACGACCGGTAAATGCCGAATCCGATGAGCTGTCATGATCTCACGGGCTCGACTCGGGGGCGTATCGCCGGAGCAGGAGACAACATGTGCGGTCATAATCTCAGAAACAGAGATTTCTTCGAGGTTCCTGGAGGGGGCCACCGCTCGGCTCACAATGTCCCGCTCGCTCAGGATGCCCACAAGCTTGCCGCTATCGTCGTACACTACCAGACATCCGACTTGGTTGCCGAGCATCTTGTCGGCAGCTTCTTTAGCAGTTGCACTGTGCTGGATACTGATGATCTGGGGTGCTTGCTCGGTGTTCTCATGCATTGGGCTATGGCCTCGATAAGTCACACAGTAACGTACGATGGGCCTCGCGCCACCATTTACGCGGGTGGGCAAAGACCCCACCCTATTCTTCTCGGCTCCAATTGCGCCTCACTTTAGTCCATCGAGGCCAAAATCAGCACGTATCCCCCGGCTCGGCACGGATTTCACGACACGTGGCCGCGAATGCGCGCGCCAGAGGTCCGCACTGTGGTCATAGCAAGGTGATAGTGTCAAGATCATTTTCACCATCCAGATCGGTCATCTTTATGGGGGCAAGTTGCAACGTGAGGGCGGTGGATTACTGAGCCCGGCGTCGTGCGGCTGCCTGGTTCTGTCTGGCTTTGCGCATCAGATGATGGACCCAGTCTTCAAAGAATAAGGGGTACAGATGGAGTTTTTCATTTGCCAATCGTATTCCATCCCGCGACAGCCAGGCCTTTAACTGATCTTTATGATGGCCGAATTGCTTGCGGATACGCTTTTTGTATAGACCTCTGAGCGTTCGCAACCTCTTTTTCCTGATGTGCTTGGGTTTGCCCGTTGCCCTGAAGAAACGCCGTATGCTGGCCACGCTTATGTCCTGGCTTTCCTTGAAATAGGGAACGAGGCGCTTTGGTATCTTATTGGGAAGCACGTACTCTTCGTGCATTCTTGCCGGCTCGATTTCGTTTGGCTCATAGTGCAGAAACGGATCATAGAAGAATACCGCGGGATGGTAATCCACTCTGTGAGCGGATAGATGCGAAACGAGAACATCCAGAGACTTGCCCGCTTGAAAGAGATTCACGGGTCCATCTCCGATGAGTATGGTGTAGCACAGCCGATTCAAGTCTCGGCGGTTATAGCCGACCACCTTGTTATACGTCCTTTGAAGCCTCGGTAGCGTAGCCCGCCGCACGTC
>Ga0180433_10005196_pt1 | contig 17741 bp, 14 predicted proteins | sample SS_ome_8_FD_132980 | JGI IMG/M metagenome (GOLD analysis project Ga0180433, IMG submission 132980) | Hypersaline lake sediment archaeal communities from the Salton Sea, California, USA - SS_1_D_1 metaG | ecosystem: Environmental > Aquatic > Non-marine Saline and Alkaline > Hypersaline >... | reverse complement strand
TATCGCCATACGCTATTTCTGCGAAATCGAGAAGGGCTTTTGGGGAGATGTTTTGGATCCGTTTTGGCATCATTACAGTTTTGGTGGGACTCTGGACCTCTATAAAAATGGTTTTGATGCCCATGTCTACCTTATTGATCACGCCAACTGGCCCGGCGACGGACGTTTTTTGTCCAATGGATACTTTTGCGCCCTCCAAAGTGTTTTCCATGAAGTCTTTCATTCGCCCTGCGATGTCCATTTCCTGATCTATTTCATCCTTGACAGGCGCTAGTTGTGGATTTGCCTTTGCCTTCTCCAGAATTTGCATGGCTTTGACATAGTCGAGACGTTTGTACGCAGACTTCAATTCATTGGAGAAAAGCTTGCCATAAGACGTTGCAGCTATCATCCGGTCTTGTTCCTGCCAGAGAATGAACTGTCGTTGGATTAGGATGTCGACAGAACGAAGTCCGAAAGCGGAAGCCGTCTGCACCATGGACCTCGCTTCTTCGTGCTTGCCGTCTTTGCGGAGTCTATCGGCTTTTGCCGCGATCTTCTTGAACTCGTTTTTGGCCTTTGCTTGCAGTGCTTCACGCTTCTTCTCGAGTTCGGTCCGCCATGCATGTGTCATTAGGGATGTTGGAAAACTGTTATAGAACTCGATCGCGGCATTGAACTCATTCTTGCCTACAGCTTCGTCTGCCTGTCGGGACAATTTCTTGAAAAGCTTTTCTGCAATCTTGTCAGCCGCCTTGTCTGCTTCGATTGTGATTTCATTGATGCCAAAATCTCTCAACAATCCAAGCTTTGTGATAGCTTCGTCGAAATTCTTGTTTCCGATGAGGGAGTCGATCTCCTTCACTATCGTTTTCGCATATGCCTTGGCTTGCTTGGCGATTTGTCCCTTTTCTGATTCGATTTTTCTTGACCAGGCAGGAGAGAGCAGTTCTTTGGGGAAAGAGTCCCAAGCTTCCATTGCTTCTTCGAATCTCTGCTCCTCCAAAAGAGATTTTACTGAAGCCTTTGTTTCATCGAAGTAGAGTTGTGATTTGTTGACAGGTTTTGGTGTGGGTGTCGGTTCTGCGAAGGAAAACAATTCCCCTTCCCCGGTCAGGGGAATGCCCTTCTGAGTCACGTAGAATACACAGGACACGATAAATGCCAATGCTGCGATCACGAGCACAGTTTTGGGTAGGCGTTCCATGAGACTCTCCTCTGGAGGGAAATCCGATGATTTGCAGTATCTTCAGTGGATTCTATCTCCCTTGGCCGAGAGCGTCAAGGCAGATAGGCGAGGAAAAGCCGACGCGGTTCCGCGTACGGTATCCCTTTCGGTGTGGTGAGTACACCCGGATGGTGTCAAAAAGAAAGGAAAATATGAGATGGCGATTCTGTAAGTATGGTCTTGTCAGACTGCAGTGTCGTTTGAGGCTACGGACTGGAACCGTCGGACAGGCTTTTCAGTCTTCGAATGCGATCACGATAGAGCGTTGCACTTGCAAAATCCTCCCGACTGATGGCTGCCTGTTTCTGCATCTCGTAGAATCGCAGCATTCGCGCCACTATTTCTTCAGGCTCCCATTGGACAAGTGCATCCTCGAATCTGATCGATTCGGCAGCGGCGGTTGTTCTGGAATGGCTCTGTCCGCTTTGCTTGAGATGGGATAGAAGAGTGTTTTGAACGGAGTCGATGTTTATTTGGCAGGCGGTCAACACTTCAGCTATTTCTCTATCGGCCCGGTTCATTATGGCTGCAAGAAGCGTGTCGGTTCCGACGCAGTCCTGTCCAAATCGTTCTGCGAGCAGTTCGGCGTGTTCAAGTGTCATTTCTGCAAGGACAGACATTTTCACAGTAGTGCTGTCGGACGAGTTAGTCTCAGGCAGATGTTGGGATATTTCTGAAGTGAGGGCCTCTAAGTTGATGTTCAAATGGCGTAAGATATCCCTTGCTGCTGACCTTGGCAAGTTCAAGAGTCCCGAAAACAGCATGAGCAGGCTCAGTTCGGACTCTCCGCATTTCTGAGCTACCTTCAGTCCCAAGGCGACCGCCTTACGGGCTCTGTTTGTCCAAGGGACAGGCATTTCTTTGTTGCTTGCACTTTTCATCGGTACATTCTGCAAGTGAATCAATACTATTGATCGGGACTTTCTGTCTTCTTGAGGAGATCAGATCGACCAAAGAGTTCGAGAGCATTTCTCAACTCCTTTGGATCATTGGTTGCATCGGAACATGCTTGATTGCTGCAAACACGGGCCCAAGTGTTGCTGACTTCTGAGACAGTGTCTTGAGACGGCCTTTCAGCGGGTTCATCGAATGAAAGGACGAGTCTTCCAGGACGATAAGCTTTCAGGGCAGCCAAACGAAGTTTCTCTGCCTGAGGGTTTCCGCTTCGGCCGTAAATAAGGGCGTTTGGAGCAGGCTCAATATGGTTCAGCATGGCCACACCCAGAGTTGAAGCGAAGTAGTGCAGCTTTGGGAGACCTTGAGCAAAGCATTCGAGTGTCTGGCGCGATTTGTGAGCGAAGAATTCATCGTCCGTGATCACAGCAAGACGATCGAGGAACAGAGCAGCCAGTGCGCTTGACGCAGGCAGTTCGCCATCCACGATCTCCTTGCGCGAGTAAGAGAGACTGCCCGCGCGGGTTGGATCAGGAGTGATATCAAAGAAGCCTCCACGATCATGGTCCCAAAACTGTTCGACCACAACGTTCGCCAAGTCAAGCGCGTCTCTGATATAGACCGACTGTCCGGTATGCTGGTATGCGTCAAGAAGAGCTAGGCCCGTAATTACCTGGTCTGAGAGGAGACCCTCAACGTGACTTCTTCCGTTCTCTAAGTAGTGGTGCATGACACCATTCTCAGAACGAAGGGCGTTTATGAGAAGATCCAGAGTTCTCAAGGCGTACTCGCGGCAATCTGGTCTATTCAGCACGACGGACGCTTCCAGATAGGCTGAGACCATCAGGGCGTTCCAGTCTGTGATGATTATTGTGTCGACAGGTGGCTGAGGCCGCTGGGATCTGGCGTGACGGAGCTTTGTAATTGCGCTCTTGGAGAGAGCTTTCGCCGTGAGCTGCTCGATGCCAAGCTCCTCTGCCGCATCCTCAATAGGGACGGTGATATGCAAGACATGAGGATCTTGGCCGCCAAGTAATGGGCCTTTCTCTGGTATCCCGAAACAGTGAAAAAATAATCGAGTTTCTTCGGAATTGAGGAACTTCTTCAGTTCTCTCCGAGTCCAGGTGTGAGTATCCTTACGATCTTCCACATATGCGCACTGACTGGCAAAGAAGCCTCCGTTGCCCGTGTCGGCGAGAACACTGTCAGCAAAGCGAATGATGCTTTCGGCTGCTTGTTTATATAGAGCGTTGTCCGTTGCTTTGTAGGCATGGAGGAAATTCAGCAGCAACCCCGCGTTCACCGAGAGGAGCTTCTCATAGTGCGGCTGTGACCACGCTATGTCCTCGGTATAGCGATAAAACCCGCCGCCAACGTGATCGTGGATGCCTCCCAAGGCCATGCCCGTCAGTATTCTCTCAACGATAACCAGTCCTCTAGGATCACCATGACGGTCGTGAATCCATAGGGCTAGCTCAATTGCCCACGGAATAGGAAATCTTGCCTCTGGTACGGGGCTGAGGCTTCCGTGGTCGCGATCAAGTTCATTGACCATTCGGTCAAAAGCTTCTTTGACAGTCTGCGGCGAAATCTCTGTAGGACTCAACTCGGAGCGTTGCTCGTAGCGAACAATCTCTTTGCGGACCTTTGCGATTGACTGGGCAAGTCCGTCCTTATCCTTTGAATAGGAATCAGCTACTGTGGGGAGAAGATCAAGTAAGCCCATGCGCGCATTAGTTGTTTCAGCGGGAAAAAGAGAGCCTCCGAAAAGAAGCTTGCCATCTGGAGTGAGAATCCCGGTAAGCGGCCACCCGGCGCCGCCTGTCAGCGCTCTGGCTTCGGCTTGATATCGCGCATCAATATCTGGCCGTCGGTCCCTGTCAACTCGGATAGGAACAAATCGTTCATTAACTAGCTTGATGACACGGGGATCACTGTAAGTTTCGCGATCCATCTTGCGACACCACTGACACCACGTGGTTGTGATACTCAACAGAATGAGCCTGCCTGATGTATCTGCTTTGCGAAAACTGTCTTGCGACCATGGCAGCCACTTGATGTGATTGACGTTGCGTTCGCCTGCCGTATTGAGCAGCTCACCTCCCTGTGAACCACTGGTCCACAAGGAGAGAAAAAGAATCAAGCCAAGGCGAGTTCTCTGCTGAGCATTCATCCTACGGTAAGACAAACTCCTGTCCATGCTTTCTTACGGTCAGGACAGGGCAGGGAGCTTTTCGGACGACCTTTTCCGTGACGCTTCCAAGCAGATAGTGTGACAGGCCAGTCCGGCCATGTGTGCCGATGACAATAAGGTCCACTTCCCTTTCCCTGGCAACAGTAATGATCTGAACGAAGGGTTTTCCTTCAACAATCAGAGACTCTGTCTCAATTCCTTCCTTGGCGATTTCCTCCACGACCTTCTCGAGTTCCTTTTCCGCGCTATCACGCCGCTCACGAACGAATTGGACCGGCGAAAACCCAAAAGGGGTTGTGTCGATGGGGTAAACGGGATCTTCCAAAACGTGCAGCGCCAGAAGCTTGGCTTTGAATTCCCTGCACAACGAGATTGCATATGCCCTGGCGTACTTGGAATAGTCAGAAAAATCTGTTGGAAGAAGGATAGACTTGAACGAAGACATATTTGCAGCCTCCTTTGGAACAAAAAGCATCATACTCGCCCATGTGCCCTATCTGTATTCTACCCCACAGAGCTTTGTTCTGGAAGTACCATTACGGTAGAGTGAGGCGGTTGCCGTGTGTGGCGGAGAACTTGCGGTGATTACAGGGGGACTATTCTTGTTCCATCTGATTTTTGCGCCGGTGCTTGTGAAAGAAGAGTCGAATAGGCACTTCCGAGTACGGGAGAGACTCGCGAAGACGATTTTCAAGATACCGTTGATAGTTTCGTCCGAAAGCTTCTGGGTTGTTTACGAAAAGGTCGAGCGTTGGCGGTGCCACCGAAGTCTGTGTGGCGTAGTAGATTCTCGGGGCAGCGGCGTGTTTGGATGGCGGCCTGCGCTCGCGAAGAGCCTGCTCAAGAACCCTGTTGAGTTTCGCCGTAGGCACGCGTTGGTTTGCCTGCTTGAAGAGCTTCAGGGCTAGATCAACAGTCTGTTTTATGTTCTTACTTGATTTGGCCGACATGTATGAAATGGGAGCGTAGGGTAGCACGGGTAATCGAGAATTAAGATAGTTTGTGAATTGCCCCGTGCGAATCTGGCCGGCGAGGTCCCACTTGTTGACGGCGATGATGCATGGCTTGTATTGCCCGGCAATGTAGCTGGCTAGTCGCTTGTCTGTCTCTGCGATATCGCTTGTGGCGTCTACAAGCATGACGACCACATCTGCCCGCCGCACCGAACGCTGGGCACGCGTGTATCCGTAGAAGTCGAGTGTCCCGTCGAGCTTGCGTCTCTTTCGCAGACCCGCAGTGTCAATTGCCACAAACGTCTTGTCCCCCATCTCGAATCGGACATCCACGGCGTCTCGCGTTGTTCCTGCGAGTTCGTTGGCGATTACGCTTTCCTCGCCGGTCAGCGCATTGACAAAGGTCGACTTTCCCACATTTCGTCGACCTACAATGGCCAACTTCATGTGTGGAGATGGCAGTGGACCGGTATACTCGGGCAAATGCGGGGAAAGGGCCTGGAAAAGCTCCGGCCACCCGCGTTTCTGAACTGCGGAAACCAATACCGGATTGCCAAGGCCAAGAGAGTGAAATTCCATTGCTTCTGGCTCGTAATTTGGCGAGTCGACCTTGTTCACAGCGAGTACAATCGGCTTGTTGAGCCGACGGAGGCGTCTGGCAATCTGTTTGTCGAAATGAGAAAGTCCCGCACGGCAGTCTGTGAGAAACAGAATCACATCTGCTCGACGAATAGCCAGCTCGATCTGTGTCTCCACCAGATCGACAAGCTCATCAGGATTCTCAGGTCCGAGTCCGCCGGTGTCGATGATTTCGAAGACACGCTCACGGTGAGTTACGACAGCAGAAATCCGATCACGTGTAACCCCCGTCGTCTCTTCCTCGATGGCGACACGGCTGCCCACGATATAGTTGAAAAGCGTAGACTTGCCAACGTTTGGGCGACCAATGATTACGATGCAGGGGATTGACATTTGTGAAAGTATACTTTTCTTGTGAGCATCAGGTTATGAAAAACAATATGACACAGTTTCCGATTATGTGAGGGGTGAATCCGGCGTTGCGTCCGAAGACTCTGAGGAGTCATCCTGGGTTTCTGTTTCTGGCAAGTAGACTTCGCTCATTGGCGTGTTGTCGACGCTTTTGCGAAGGATGAAATAGATGATTGTATTGGCTGTGGCGCAGTATGAGATCACGTAGCCAAACATAAGGCCGCCGATAATGGTAAGTGGCACCAGCATCAATACGGCAGCGAGCTTTTGCACTGCAGGCACGGTCGTGCTTGTCCAGGCGCCGCTGGAAAGTGCCAAAAGGTCCGGCAAATCATTGCCCGCCGTTGCTCCGAGACCATTGATTACTGTCATAGTTGCGATTTTACAGAAAGCATACGTCAGGACGATCACAAATGCGATACACAAGATCCCGTACGCACACGCTACGATCTGATATGCAAAATACCTCCAAGGCCGCAAGAAAAAGAAGCTGAATGCTCGGCTTACGGCGTCAAAGCTGTCGGTTCCTTCGGCACAGACGGCCGGAAGCATCAGGCTACAGCCAAAGAAAAGTCCCGTGGCAAGTATGACCACGAGAAAGGCCGATAGGAGTGTCATCGGGTAAATCAGAGCTACAAGAATCTGCCCCACGTCTTTCCATACCGGAAGAGAGTGCAGCGATCGAGCAAATAGTACGAGCACGATGATCAATGCGATGAACACTATAGGCCCCGGTATGCTCGATCCTGTGAACTTCTTGATCAAGCGCCAAATGGCTGCTGAGATGATGATCCCCGCCATAATGATCAGTGCTAGGAGCAAATGTCGTCCGATTAGTCCCGCCACATAGATGCATGCCGTGAAGAATGCAATTGCCATAACCACCCAAGCGGGGGCCCAAAAAATGCTGCCAAACTTCCGGCAGGCGCATGATAGTGCCGAGGACAGTTCCATGCGTTGGCCACTTGCCATTTCCACAACGGCCACTCGGAAAATGCCGCCAAGGAAAAACGAAGCCAAAGCCCACAGAACGATGAAAAGCCCTGCATAAATGAGGATACCAGCCAGTGACCGCCCTCGATCAGTTTCAGCAACGCGCTTGCTCAGGCTTTTGACCGCACCTGGGATTCTCAACCACTGGCCAATTCCGTACGCTGCGGCAACGCCAAACAGATTATGGTCTTTCTGTTTCTTGGAAACTAGGATGTCGAGGCAGTATGCAGATCCGAGATCAAATGGTTGGCTGGCAAGAGCTTTGGCAGTGTTCCGCGCTCCCGCCGGGACACGATCATGAGGCCAAGCAGGGGAGACGTTGCCTGAAAAAGATATGAAAGCAACAACGATGAGCGTGGCGATGGTGATGAAGGCAAACGCGAGAATCATCTTTCGCAGGTCAAGTGCCATGCGAAATCCCAGGAAAAGGTCGCGCCAATTCCCCGCACGTTCATTCATCATGATACCAAACTCTCCAATATTTGGCGGTGGTCTTGTGGCAGCATACGACCGTCAATCTAAGAACGAAGACTCTTGACAGCCTTCAGAGTGACTGCACGTGTGTCAATTGTCATTGCCTTTGTCCAGAGTGTCGCCATACTCTTCATCGACGGGCTCGTGGATGCGATACCGCTCTTCAAACCAGTTGCCCAGATCAATCAACCGGCATCGTTCACGGCAGAAAGGGAAAGTCGGCATATCCTTAATACTATCGTATTCAAATTCTCTTCCACATCTCGGACAGATAGCTTTGGACATTTTTCTTGCCTGCTTTGCAGCCTAATCAGCCTTGCTGCTGGCGTTTTCTTTTTTGTCGGAGCCGGAGGATGTCGAAGACTTGCCGGGACTCTTGTCAGCTTTGGCCCGCGACTTGTAATCTTCGCTTCTGTAATCGGTTTGGTAGAATCCACTTCCTTTGAAGATAATACCCGCGCCAGATCCAATCAGACGACGCACCTTGCGCTTTCGGCACGAGGGGCAAACCTTGGTCGGTTTAGCAGACATTGGTTGAAAGCGTTCAAAAGTATGGTCGCAGTCAGGACATTCATAACTATAAGTAGGCATCGTTTTTTCACCTGCACCAAGTTTACTCTCGGGCAACAACGCTAATACTGTAGCAATCGAGTTGCCATGTGTCCAGAATTCTCAAGAAAAGCGTCTTCACTCTCGCTTTCTATTCGCCTTCAGAGCCAGGGGGCATTGCCTGCACGCTAACGGCCACAAGTACTTGTGACGCTCGGATGAGTCTGCCGTTCATTGTGTAGCCACGACGAATTTCGTCAATAATCGTGTTCGGAGGAACCTCACTTGTTGGTTGAGTGGCAATGGCCTCGTGGTAGGCTGGGTCGAACAAGGCACCTTTCGTATCGATCGGCAATACATTTCGATCGGCGAGTGCTTTCAGTAGCTTGTCCATGACCAAAACGATTCCCTTCGCATTGGGTGTTTCCTGGTCTTCCTCGTCGAGGTGGTCTAAGGCGCGCTGCAGATCATCAAGTACGAAAAAGATGTCCTGAGCAAAATCAGCTACGGCAGCGTCACGTGCCAAATCACGTTCCTTGCGGGCCGCTTTTCGGATATTATCCTGTTCTGCGCGTGCGCGTAGAAGCTGGTCTCTCAGAGACTCACATTCTTGAGCAGTCTTCTGAAGTATCTCGAAATCCTTAGTGGTAACTGACGTTTCCTCAGAGGGTTTGGCGGCTGCGGGCGCCTCTTCCTGCGCTCTTTTCGGCGCGCATTGTTCAGTTGTTTCCTTGCGTTCTTTCTTTCTCGTCATGCCGTGTTCTTCCTCACAGCTACTCAAGTCTGGTTGATGATGTTATTCTGTCTATTTCTTGCTGAAGTATTTCTTGAGCTTGTCAAGGAAGGTCTTGCGCTGTGGCGAGACGTTCTTTTCCTCCAGCTTTGCGTACTCTCGCAATAGGCTTTCTTGTTCAGGGGTAAGTTGTTTCGGTACCTCAACATACACTTGTACCAGTTGATCTCCTGTGCCGTTGGTTCTCAAATGTGGGACGCCCAGCCCCTTGAGCCGATGTATATCACCACTTTGTGTTCCTTTCCTGATGCGAACTGTAGCCGTTTTTCCGTCCAGAGTGGGGACATCCAGTTCACAGCCAAGAGTCGCTTGGCTGTAGCTCAGGGGGACGCGACAGAGCAGGTCATCGTTGTGTCGTTCAAAAAGTTCGTGTTCTTTCACATGTATGTTGCAGAAAAGATCTCCACGTGGTGAACCGTTATCGCCAAGTTCGCCTTGTCCACTCACTCTGAGTGTTGCGCCATCCGGCACACCTGCGGGAACGCTCACTTCGACTGGAATTTTCTTCGGAACGCGTCTCATTGCGTTGCAGCGTGGACAAGGCGACGAAATTACCTCGCCAGTCCCATTGCAGGTTGGGCACGCGGTCTGCACGGAGAAGAATCCGGCAGATCTGGATATTTGGCCGTGACCGTTGCATCTAGGACAGCGCTCTGGATGTGTGCCCGGTTCGCAGCCGGTGCCTCTGCAGTTTGGGCACATCTCTCGGCGTGCGATTGTTATGGTCTGCTTCTTTCCGAAGACTGCTTCCTCAAGTGTCAGTGCCAGATCGTATTCGATGCTGGCGCCACGGCGTGAAGACCGACGACCGCCGCCGCCAAATAGATCGCCAAAAATGCCACCGACATCTCCGCCGAAGAACTGGCGAAAGACATCATCAAAACCGCCAGTGAAGCCTCCGACATGATCTCCCTGCAGTCCCTTGTGGCCGAATTGATCGTAGCGTCTTCGCTTTTCGGGGTTGCTGAGAACTTCATAAGCTTCCGCTGCTTCTTTGAAGCGTTCTTCGGCAGCCTTCTTATCGTCTGGATTACGGTCCGGATGGTACTTGAGTGCGAGCTTCTTGAAGGCACTCTTGATGTCCTCAGGGCTCGATCCGCGGTCGACGCCGAGGATGTCGTAGTAATCTCTCTTGGCCATGAAACACCACCGAGCCCAACATGTCGTTAGGCTCTGGGTCCGCGAAGATTCATCAATACGCGGACCAAACTACCAAGCCACCCAAGCAGTGTGTTTTACGTGACAGTACACCCTGCCCGAAGGCCGGCCTGTTATTGTTTTGCATCCCAGCACACCCGCCACTCATCAAGTGCGTGCTGGACATCGTCGCTCGTCTGTAGGACCGTGGCGACACGACAACCGGAAACGACAGATAGAGCCTCGGCACAGGCAGAACGAACGCGAGGGTCCGTTGTCTTCGCCAATTCGGACGCGAGAACATCGACGGCACTTCTTTCGTTGATCAATTTCAGAGCGTCAGCGGCGGCAGCACGCAACGAACCATCACTCTCACTCTGCAAAGCGGCGATGAGAGGCTTTACGGCTTGCGTATCGCCAATTTGACCTAGCGACAATACGGCTTGCATGCGCATTGCCGGGTCCTCTTGTTCGACGACAAGCCTTTCCACTAGCCTCGGCACAGCTTGTTTGGACTTGACCTCACCCGCACCCTTGAATGCCCAATAGCGAAGTGGGAAGTCAATCGAAGTCAGTAAAGACAGAAACAGCTCTTCTGCCTGGGGAGCGGCATTGGGGTTCTTTGACGCTATTTCAACAATTGCGATAAGAGCATTGGCACGAACGATGAGCACTTCACTGTCCTGAACCATCTTTACGAGCGCTGGCACAGCCAGGGGGCCCGAGCTCACGACTTTGTTGCGTGCATGGCGTCGCGTATTGGTTCCCACGCCGCTATCGGCCGTGGCTGGATCGGCCAACTTTTTCAAGGCTGCCTGGGTCGACGAAGGTAGTTTTTCGTCGGCAAAGGCGCTGCCACTTACGAGAAGGCCGACGATGAATGTCACCGTCAGAAGTAATGTTGCGTTGCGCACGGCCTTTCTCCTTTCATCAACCACGTGTAGTATCATCTCACACTGTCGACGATTTGAGGCTTTTCCTCGGCGTCCTCATCCTTCAAGTCGGTTACCAGAGTCTCGGTCATCAGTAGAAGTCCGGCGATACTGGCTGCATTTTGCAGCGCTGTCTTTGTGACCTTGGTCGGATCGATAATGCCAGCCTCGATCATATCGACATATTTGCCAGCGCGAGCGTCAAAACCAATGTTGTTGCCCTGCTCGCGAATCTCTTCTATGACAATCGAGCCGTCTTCACCGGTGTTTGCTGCTATCTGTCTTATGGGAGCTTCAAGCGCTTTCGTGAGAATTTCGGCACCAAGCTTTTCATCGCCTTCCAATTCAGCGGTAGCCTTGGCTACAACCTTCTGGGCTTTGAGAAGGGCGATGCCTCCGCCGGGAACGATACCTTCTTGTGCAGCACAACGAGTTGCATGCAATGCATCTTCTACGCGGGCTTTCTTTTCTTTCATTGCGATTTCGGTCGCAGCGCCGACATTGATGACAGCCACGCCTCCAGATATCTTCGCAAGACGTTCCTGAAGCTTCTCGCGATCATAGTCCGACGTGGTGGTCTCGATCTGATGTTTGATCTGACCGATGCGCGCCTGGACATCCTTGGTCTTCCCGGCTCCTTCGATTATGGTGGTGGTTTCTTTGTCCACCACAACGCGTTTGGCTTGGCCGAGGTCATCAATCGTCAGATTCTCCAGTTTGACACCGAGGTCTTCGGAAATCAAGCGCCCGCCGGTGAGTATGGACATATCTTCGAGCATTGCTTTGCGACGGTCCCCAAAAGCGGGGGCTTTGACAGCGACGCACTGCAGAATACCGCGCAGCTTGTTGACTACGAGCAGTGCAAGGGCTTCACTCTCGACCTCTTCGGCGATGATGACGAGCGGTTTCCCCGTCTGAGCAGCCTTTTCAAGCAACGGTAGAAGGTCGCGAACGTTGGAAATTTTCTTTTCATGCAGAAGAATGAGTGGGTCATCGAATTCGCAATCAAGAGTTTCTGGGTTCGTCATGAAGTAGGGCGAAGAATAGCCTTTGTCAAATTGCATACCTTCGACAAGGTCAAGTGTCGTATTGGCACTCTTGCCTTCCTCAACGGTGATAACGCCGTCGTTGCCGACCTTTTCCATTGCGTCTGAAAGAAGGTCGCCGATTACGGTGTCGCCATTAGCGGAGACGGTGGCGACGTAGGCTATCTCTTTCTTGCTTCCGACTTTGCGACCAAGTTTTTCAACTGCCTCAACGGCGGCATCCACTGCTTTGTCAATGCCTCGCTTCAGTGTGACAGGGTTGGCACCTGCTGCAACACTGCGAAGGCCTTCTGCAAAGATCGCTTCGGCCAGGACCGTGGCCGTCGTTGTGCCGTCGCCTGCGTCGTCACTTGTTTTGGAGGCGACCTCGTTTGCCATCTTGGCGCCCATATTCTCGAAAGGATCCGTCAACTCAATTTCTTTGGCAACCGTGACACCGTCTTTGGTGACGGTAGGTGAACCAAAGCTCTTCTGCAGGATAACATTTTTGCCGGTAGGGCCGAGGGTGACCTTGACGGTCTGGGCGAGTTGCTCAAGACCCGCACGCATCTTGTTTCTTGCGCTATCGTCAAACATCAATTGCTTGGCCATTTGATCACGCCTCCTTCGCCAAAATGTCGGACTCACGGAGGATCTTGTACTCTTCCTCGTCTAGGACTATATTATCGCCGGCATATTTGCCGAAATAAATGATGTCACCAGCTTTGACATCAAGAGCGGCTCTTTCGCCGTTCTTGAGAGACTTACCGGGACCCACTTCCACGACTTTGGCCTTACTGGGTTTTTCCTGGGCGCTGTCAGGTAGCACGATGCCGCCCTTGGTTACCTCTTCCCCTTCCAAAGGTTTCACAACGATTCGATCATCAAGTGGTCTGATCTTCATTGGTTCTTTCCCTTCTCCTATTCAGGAGTCGATTTTTGTTTGGCGTTTCATAATACTGTGTCAGTTTTCATACGTCGGTCATCAATCTTGGAATTGCCTACATCATGCCGGGCATGCCACCCATTCCAGGCATACCACCCATACCAGGCATACCACCGCCCATACCAGGCATACCGCCGCCCATACCAGGCATACCACCGCCCATACCAGGGGCACCACCTGGAGGCATTGCAGGAGCCTTTTCGGGCTTATCTGCAATGAGTGCACCGGCGGTTAGAAGCATGCAGGCAACACTTGCTGCATTTGTGACAGCTGCTTTTGTTACTTTCACGGGATCGATTACTCCCGCCTTTATGAGATCGCAGTATTTGCCGGAAAGAGCGTCGTATCCAAATGCAGCCTCTTTGGCTTCCACCTTTCGGACGACAACAGAGTCTTCGGCTCCTGCGTTCGCGCTGATCCGACGAAGCGGCTCGCTGAGTGCCCGTTTTACCACTTGTGCTCCGACTTTCTGGTCGGCTCTGAGTCTGAGTTTGTCAATGCTTGCGGCAGCTCGCAACAGGGCTACCCCGCCGCCTGGGACAATGCCTTCCTCTATTGCTGCACGTGTGGCGTTGAGGGCGTTCTCAACACGCGCCTTGATCTCTTTCATTTCGGTCTCGGTTGCGGCGCCGGCACTGATCTGCGCCACGCCACCAGCCAGTTTGGCCAGTCGTTCCTGGAGCTTTTCCCGATCATAGTCGGAAGTAGTTGTTTCGATCTCTCTCCTGATCTGAGCGATACGACCCTGTATGGCGTCAGCAGAACCGGCTCCCTTGATGATTGTGGTTTTATCGGCGTCGATAGTGATTTTCTTTGCACGCCCGAGATCACTGATCCCGACGCTTTCCAGATTGATGCCGAGATCCTTGAAGATCGCGCGAGCGCCCGTAAGGAGTGCAATGTCTCCTAGCATCGCTTTGCGCCGGTCACCGTAACCTGGAGCCTTTACTGCAGCACACTGCAGCACACCTCGAAGCTTGTTGACAACAAGGGTGGCAAGAGCCTCTCCCTCGATGTCCTCCGCAATGATCAAGAGAGGACTGCTTTCCTTCGAGACAGCTTCCAGCAACGGGACAAGGTCCTTGGCTGAGGAGAGCTTGTCTTCGTAGATCAAGACATAAGGATTGTCCAGTTCTACCTCGACTGTGTCGGGATTGGTGACAAACTGTGGCGAAATGAAGCCACGGTCGAACTGCATGCCTTCGACGACATCCACTTCTGTTTCCAGGCTCTTGCCTTCTTCAACAGTAACAACACCGTCCTTACCCACCTTGTTGAGAGCTTCGGCAATCATCTCTCCGACAGCGGGATCATTGTTTGCCGCGATTGATGCTATCTTCTTGATTTCAGAAGGTTTGACTGGACGGCTCGACTCTCCGAGCTCCTTGACCACTGCAGCAGCCGCACGCTGGATTCCTCTGGAAAGCGCCATCGGATCGGCTCCGGCAGTGACGTTCTTGAAACCCTCGAGATAGATGGCTTCCGCCAAGACCGTAGCTGTTGTGGTGCCGTCACCGGCATCATCACTTGTCTTGGCTGCAGCTTGTTTCACAAGCTGAACGCCCATATTCTCAAACTTGTTGATCAGCTCAATGTCATCGGCGACCGAGGCGCCGTCCTTGGTGATCTTGGGGCTTCCCCAGCCCTTATCCAGTACTGCTGCTCTTCCTCTTGGCCCGAGCGTGACTTTCACCGCCCGTGCTAGCTTGGTCACTCCGTCCCGAAGCGCCTCGCTGGCTTTCTGATCAAAGGCCAATAGCTTCGCCATGCCGCGGATCCTCCTTATCTCGACTTGAGCACTAGTTCAGTTGTTTTCAGATCGTGTTTCGTACCAAAGAAAAGGGTGCCCGACCAAATGAGCGCAACCTTCCCCAAGCTTTGGAATAACAAATAACGTGCCAAACAATAATGACCGCGCACGTGCATTGCCCAATAGACGCATGAGCAGGTTATGCCACGCCTTACACATGGCGTCCTTCTTGCCAATCGGATCTCCATGCTGCACTGTGCCCTGCCAGTATGGCAGGTGCCCCAATTGGCACCGCCGGTTTGACAGCGGGTGTGAAGCAAAAAATGTGATTTTATGTAAATAGGCCAGGGAGCTTGCCTTCTGATCTGGACAGTCGCATCTTTGACTGTGTATCATACGCGACCATCCGGGTTGCCTCACTTGCCCGGAATCTAAGTCTCGTGGTACTCTTGGAGATTTTCTCATGTCAGAAAGACATCCTATTGGCGTTTACGTTACACTTGGAAATGAATACGAGGGCGAGCTGCGACTGCTCAAGGACGTCGGCATCTCTTCGGTCCAGCTTGATTGGATGTCGGTTCCGTTGCAGAACGACGATCCCTCAGTGATCTGTGGCATACTTGAGGAGCTGAATCTGAGCCTATCGGCGGTGTTTGTAATGCTTGAAGAGGCGGATTGGACGAGTCTATCTACGGTGCACAAGACACTCGGCTTTTCACATCCCGAAAGGCGTCAGGCGAGACTTGAGATGGGCAAGAAGATTGCATCGACTGTTGCGGACCTGGGCGTCAAGGTGTTTGCTTCCCATCTCGGCCGTATACCTACAAGCAAGTATGATCCGAACTACTCATCTGTGCGTGATGCTGTGGTGGAGTTGGCAGACCACTGCCAGTCGTTGGGCATGAAGTTGAGCTTTGAAACCGGTCCGGAACCGGCGTATGAGCTACGGGGATTCATCGAAGACTGCGCTTGCCCGTCGATCGGCGTGAATCTCGATCCAACCAATTTCGTGCTATATGGGTCCGATGCGCCACTCCGAGCAGTTGAGGAGCTTGCCCCCTACATTCTGGATACACACATCAAAGATGGCAAATGGCCGACAAAGGCGGACCAGCTTGGCGAGGCGGTTGCGATGGGAGAAGGTGATGTCCCGATTCGGCAAGTAATCTCTGCCATTCATGCCACCGGCTACCTAGGGCCTCTGACAATTGAAGGAGAAGGCGGCGGTAGCTTGGCCAAGGCTGTAGAGTTTCTGAATAACGAACAGGAAAAAGCACTCGGGAATTGAAAGCTTGTTGCCGTTTCAGCTCTCAAGGTGAGTCAGTGCTCTGGCTCCGATATCGGATCGATAGTGTGCTCCTTCGAAATCGATCAACTTGACAGCTTCATAAGCGCGTGCCACGGCTTCCTGGTGTGTGTCGCCCAAAGCAGTGACACCGAGCACCCTGCCACCAGCTGTGACGACCTCGCTGTCTTTCATTGCCGTCCCGGCGTGAAAGACCTGAACATCAGGTAGCTTCTTCACTTCATCGAGGCCGCTGATCGGCAAGCCCTTGGGGTAGGAGCCGGGATAGCCGCCGGATGCTATCACAACACACACCGCTGATCGGTCGTCCCATTCCATATCGACTGAGTCCAAGTTTCCGTCGGCACATGCTATCAGCACCGGAAGCAGATCGCTCTTGAGCCGCATCATGATGGGCTGCGTTTCGGGGTCGCCAAAGCGGCAGTTGTATTCGAGGACTCGCGGACCTTCTTCGTCTATCATCAAGCCAGCATAGAGAACGCCATTATACGGGCGCTCTTCCATGTTCATAGCGTGCACGGTTGCCAGTAGGACGTCGCGTTCGACCAAATCGTAGATCTTATCGTCTACTACCGGAGCAGGAGAGTAGGCGCCCATGCCGCCAGTGTTGGGACCTTTGTCATCGTCGAAGATCGGCTTGTGATCTTGTGAGGAAGGCAACATCGCGATGGTCTGCCCATCTGTGAGGGCAAGCATTGACGCTTCCTCACCGCGCAGAAACTCTTCGATGACAACGAGGTCACCGGCCGATCCGTACTTTTTCTGCTTCATTATCAGATCAATTGCTTCCCCGGCCTGATCGAGTGTTTCGCAGACGAAGACCCCTTTGCCAGCGGCAATCCCGTCGGCCTTGAGCACGCAAGGCAGTGAAAAATCATTGATGTGAGAACGAGCAGTGTCAATGGTCTCGCAGACCTTGAATGATGCCGTCGGAATTCCGTGTTTGCGCAGGAGGTACTTGGTGAACGCTTTACTTCCTTCGAGATGGGAGGCGCGCGAGTCCGGCCCAAAGATCTTCAATCCTTCTTTCTTGAAAAGATCCACGATGCCGAGGATCAGAGGCTCTTCCGGTCCGACAACGGTGAAGTCAATGGCATTATGTTTCGCAAACTTGAGGAGCGCGCGAATCTCTTTTGCTTCGATAGGGACAGATTCAGCCAATTCACTGATTCCGGGATTTCCCGGTGCACAGTAGATCTTTGTTACGTCTTTTGACTGACTGAGCTTCCAGACCAGCGCGTGCTCGCGGCCGCCGCCACCGACAATAAGAATATTCATCAAATATCTCTCCAGATGATGTTGATGAGATTGGTGATGAACGTGATTTTAGCTAAACGCGAACGCCTGTCAAATGAACGGGGAGTCGGACAAGTCAATTTCTGCAAAAACCAAGGTGAGACATCGGACAGTATTCGCAGTTCTCTTTGTGAGCCGGGTCGAAACGTTCCGCTCTGATTCCTTCGATGATAGCTGCGATCTCCTTTTCGGCTGAAGCCAGTGACTGAGGGTCAAATACTGTCTCCCAAGTCTCGCCGATTTCCGTGAAGAAAAGCACAGCTCGAAGGTCATGTGATTCCTGCATCATGCGCGCCGTTGCC
>Ga0180433_10005195_pt1 | contig 17742 bp, 24 predicted proteins | sample SS_ome_8_FD_132980 | JGI IMG/M metagenome (GOLD analysis project Ga0180433, IMG submission 132980) | Hypersaline lake sediment archaeal communities from the Salton Sea, California, USA - SS_1_D_1 metaG | ecosystem: Environmental > Aquatic > Non-marine Saline and Alkaline > Hypersaline >... | reverse complement strand
TATTCTTTCCTTTGGTGAGGAATCTCTTTTTTGCTTGGAAAAGCCCTAAAGAAAAAGTACGTCCATCAGACCGCATTAACAAACAGAAACCATTTCTTCGGTAGGTCTCAGGAGGAATAGTCCAATTATTATTGATGGTGAATTTAACATCGAACTCCACATCAGGTAACGAACAATCGAAAATTATTCCCCCATCAATACCAAACTCTTTCTTAAATAAGATTTCCACCTTGGTTCCGATTGCGGTCTTCTCGGTTTTCTCAAGTTCAGAGATGCAGGTGCGATCTGTCCTTTGCTTGTCTAAAGCCCAATCAATTGCATCTTTTATAACCATGCCACACCGATAAAGGAAATCCGGCTCCTGCTCTAATCGTTCAATAATAGCAATAGAATTTTGTAAATCTTGGTAGTCAATGACTAATCACCTTTTTTAACATCATCACCAAGAAGATGATCGACATCTTTGCCAGAATCAATTTCTTGGGCTTTGTCAATCGCAGCAATGGAATCCTGCCACTCGGCAAGATAGCCATGAATCTCGTCCTCGGACTTAGCATCGACCATAGCAGGACATTTACAAAGGATTTCGGCATCAAGAGGATTCTTGAGAGCAGCCTTAAACTTGATGGTTTCGCCATTGGCCCAAGGTTCGCAAACCTTGTAGTTGGTACTGCCCTCGACGCGACCGGCAAGAACAAGGGCCTTCAACAAACCACCCAAAGGATTGATCCCAGAGTCGAAAAACAACGGAACATCCTCAATCAAAAGCCCAGGAGTAAAATGTCGGTTCTTTCGATTTTTAACCTTCATATTGACGCCCAGCGGAAACTTCGTCTTGGAATTAACGAATTCCTTCGGGGCACCCATCCTGAGCCGTAATGAAGCGTAGTATTTCAAAGCCTCACCGCCACCATGAGTTGTGGTGTCGGGTCCTACCAAAACTCCGATCTTTTTACGCTCTTGATTGACGATGTAAATCGTCGCACCCATATCATTCAGGAAAGGATTCAACTTTCTCAAAATCCCATTGGCACATTTAGCCCGTTCACCAGGACGCTCATGCCCACCTATGGCCTTGATCTGTTCCTTCGTTGGATTTTCAGGAAGATCTGTTTCCAGCCACTCTCGTTTTGTCGGATTTACCCCGATGCTGTCCCAAACAATTCCAATGGGAATGGAGTCCCCGAAGTGCTGTCGGATAGCTTTGACTACCTCAATAATTTTGAATTCACACTCCTCAAGAGTAATGGAGTAGTAAACAGGAAGCGTCTTGGGATTTACATGACCACAACGGGCCGCGAAGTCGGCATTAGCCGAACGCTCACAATCCAACCAGATCGCCACACCTCCCATCCTCTGTACCGCTCCTAAAAAACAATATCCAACAAGCGATTTGCCTGATGCCTCTGGGCCGAATGCTTCGATAATCTTTCCACCAGGATATCCGCCGCCGATAAACCGACCGCTGCAAAGATAATTCAAGGCCAAATTGCCCGAATCTATCCAATAAGGAACGCGACCCGCCTCTTCCAGCGTCTCGCCTCCTGTACTCTCGGCAATCTCTGCCAAGAAATCTTCATCTGTCTTTTTCTTCTTTGCCATCTTTCTCCTTGTCTCGTTCTTCTATAATTTGCCCCTTAATCAAAAAATGCTGAGTGATTTTACCGCCACGAACGGTAATCTCCTCAGCTAACTTAATATCCACTTCTCCATCATTCATTACCACTCGGATAATTGATCCAGGCAGAATGGTGATGGCTTTTGAACCAAATTTCTTCGGATCGATCATGTGAAAACCCTTAGAAAAGAGCCCACTTCGCCCAAAGGGCGAAGTGGGCTTTGCCAAACCTATTCAGTAGGCAGATTCTTGATCTTCGAAAGGAAGTCTTCGGCAGCGAGGCTGCTTGTACCGTCGTCGGATTCGGCAGCTTCGGCTGTCGGCTCTTCGGTAGTTTCGGCGGTTTCGACCTTTTCAACCGTTTCGACTTCCGGCTCAACTTCCACGGTTTCGACCGTTACGGCATCACTCTTCTTCTGATACTTTGTGGGATCGAAACTGGTTTCGGAATCCTGCTTGACGCCCAGATGAACCTGCAATTCGTGATCGAGTTCTTCCGGTGTTTTGAGGACTCGGAGAGCCACCAGATCGTGAAGCTCACTCAACCAAACTTCTACCTCATCAGGTGCCCCAAGAGGCGATTGGTCCAGGAAGCGAGATTGGTCGTAGTTCGGATACGTTTCGGAACCGGATCGCCTGATCGTCTTCATGATCTTAAAGTCTCTTCCGGTTTTCAGGTCGGTTACGTCGCCGTATCCTTCCTCTCCCAACTCTTCATCACCGCAAATCCCTTTCAGGATGATTTGGTGGAGGGTCTTGCCTATAGAAAGAATTTTGGGTCCGACGTTTTTTTGAGTAACGCCGTTTTCATCGACCTCTTCGCGAACGATTACGTTGTAATAGTACCGCTCAATAGGCTTGATTGCACGATACAAAGTTCGCATCTTTAATTGTTCATCGGCGGGCTTTTCCTCCGATTCCTTCCACAGCCATTTCAGATAGTCGCCAATCGGGTTTTCTCCAACCCAGCGGCCATCGATCAGAACTCTGGGATCGTGTAGGCTTTTGCCATTAACGCGATGAATTCTGGTCCATTGATAGAAGGGGTTATTATTTCTGCCAAACATTCCATCCTTGGCGGGCGGCAGCAAACGCACGGTAACACTTCCTTTGCCTTCTGGCATTCGGACGAAATTCTTCAAGAAATCTCCTCTTTGGCCTTCGTCTTTCAGCCGAGTGTGTTCCGCCTTCAAGTCATTCAAGTTAAGTCCTGGCATGTTTGCCTCCGTTAATCAAGTTAATTTGTTGATCTCAGTTATAAGCAACATCGGAAGAAAAGTCAATACGCTTTATAGAAAAAAGCTACGTAGAGAAAAACTAGTCGATAAAATCTTCTAATTTAGGATCAACATGCCACTTATTGATCTGTTTCATGATGTTTTCGAAGCCTAATCCGTGGATATTCTTCCCTGCCATTTTCGCCGCCGCCCACGGAATCCTGTGGGTTTCCTTATCCTTGAGAAACTTCGAAATTTTCTGCATTTGCTCTGGTTCCGCGAATTCGACTTCATAATCGTGGATAAATGCGGCTTCGACGTAGGGCTCCATATGCCATTTTTCGATATTTGTGTTGTCGATAATTATGGGGGAAATTCCCTTTTCCATAGCTTCGACGGCACGCTGGAGATTTTGCTTGTGAAAAACATGCATCAGGTTCTTTTCCTGAGCCCTTTCAAAATTAGCTTGGTACTCTTCTGGGGTATTAGCTTGAAGGTAGTCGTCGGTAGAATAGATAACGCCGCCCTGTTCGTCGGCTATTTTCTTCGCAAGCGTAGATTTGCCGCTACCTGAGATGCCCCGCATCAGAATGAGCTTTTTCTTGGGTTGGTCGTTTTCTAGCCAATTTTTGAAGTCCATACTGTATTTAGCATAAAAAGCCCCTTTTCGCCGCAGGCGAAAAGGGGCTTATCCTCACGGGAATCAAATCCGTGTTAGGCACTCCCGTCTTCTAATCTTTTGGCTTCTGTGGCCTTTTTAGCCAATGCTTCTAGTGTAACAGCATCTCGGGCCGCGATAGTATCGAGTTTTTCTTGGAGAGTTTCGTGACCGTTGGCTTCTAATTCGTCGTTTAACTCGGCTCTAGCTTGGACATCAGCTTCATACTCCTCTTCTAGAGCCTTGAGGATCTCCATGTTGTGTTCTAGTTGCTGCCTCACTTGCTCATCTTTTTCGGCCTTTATCCTCTCTCTGGTTTCGGGCTTCATGTAAGGCTGCTGCTTATAGCTATGTTCGTCGTCAATTTTGGCGACTTCTCGTTCATGTTTTGCCTTTGCCCTCATCTTAGTTCGATTTTTAAGAACCTTCTCTTTTGCCTTTCTCTCACGGGCTTTTTTCTTTTTCTCGCGAAGTTTTTTTCGTGACATTACTTGACCTTCCAATCTCAATTTTTTTAGAACCTCAACATTTCAATTCTGGAATCCCCATCTTTGGTAGTAACCCATACAACCTCCCAATCTTCTGGGATCTTAGACAAAATTGGCTCCCACGCTTTCTTGTATTCTTCCACAAGCCAGCCGTAATTGTCATTAGCAGTTAAAGAGGCACCGACATAAACGTAACAAGCCACGATTCCTTTAAGATCATTTGTTTCTTGATAATCCGCCGTACTAGCGATTCCGACGTATCCTTCTAGATCTTTTTGAGCCGCGACGGATTCTTGATGAATAAAGCACTTCTGGGCTTCTTCCCAACAATCTATTGCCTCCATCATAGGCATTGATTTCGCACCAAATGGCGGGGCATATCTCTTAGTGCCGATAGATTTAACACCAGTTCCCGAAAAATGTCCTTTGAATTGCTCTAATTCCGCTTCCGTAGGCGGGGCCAATTCGACATATTCGATTTCTTCGCCTAGTTCATTGGTCTTGGATTTTGCCTCCCACATTTTATCGATAGTCATCACAATCATATCTTCGACTCCTGGTAACGGTGGTGATGGTATTATAGGAGCAAAGGGATCACAATAATCACAATCGCAATTTTCCGCGTGGTCTTTTCGAAGATTCGGAAAGGTATTCTGATTATAGATGAACTTCTTCTGCGTCCTGCCATCTATACAGGCATATTCAATTTGTACGGATGGCTGTCCTTTTTTATCGGTCCAGGCCATTTCTTCCCATTTTACTTCTTCCATTTCTGTCCTCTCTATCTTAATTCTGGCATCTTTTGTTCTACTTGAGTGGTATTATTCCACAAATCAATCTCTTCGGCGGAATCATTTGCTTCTTTAACTTGATTTGGAACATTTACACCTCGCACAGGCATCGAAAAGTACTCGTTGCTTACTTGAACTTCGCGGCCAGTATCGTCTACCGTTGTATAGCTAATCATGCCGCTACCTTCGATTCTCGTATCCTCTGAAAAGATAGGGTAAGTCTTACCCTGAGTAAATCTAAGTCCTTGCTGTTGGGCTTTTGCGAGCATCGGCAGCATTGGATCGAAGATTTCGTGCCTTATAGGCCTTCTTCCGGCCAATGTGGCGGGCTGCATTGGTCTTGGAGTCTGGACTGGTGCCTGCGGTTTGGGTCGCACTTTTTCCATCAGACTAGGATTCGCGGCCAGCAATTCGGCTAGCTGCGTTTCGGCATCGGATTGCTGCTCTGCTGGCTCTGACTCTACTGCCGCTCCGTCATCGAAGCGGAACTTTCTGTTTTTAATCAAGATTCCATCGGCGGCCTCTCGATAACTCAACTTCTTTTTCACATACTCGTAGATCTCTACATCTACGATCAGGATATTCCGGCGAGCTAGTTGGGCCATGATTTTGCCGCCGAGAACTTCTAGTGGAACTTCCTCGAAATTCTTCCCAATCTTGACCGTTCTTTCCTTCGTCTCTTCGCTATACTCGCCCTTCGAGATTTCTTCTCTATAGTGGTAAATCACTTCAAACATCGTTACTCCTTCTTTTCCTTTTTCGTGCGGAAAAGAGATTTTAGTTTTTCGATAAATATAGGTTGGGCAACTGGTTCGACATTAGTTTCGATGGTATTGGGCTCTTCGCATTCTTCAAGATGCTCGTCCCATTCATCGTCCCATTCTTCAAGTCTGTCTGCGAGGATCTGTATCTTGCGATCATCAGCCGATTCAAAAGCAATGTACTCTACGCGAGTCCTAGTAGGCGGTCTACTAGGCACCCAAACTATACCGACATCAGGAGGAAATGTATTCGCACCTTTTTCTAAATCTCTCCTGAACATGTCTTTGAATGTGTCGAGAAAAGCTTCTGCCTTAAATGGAGGCAACTGCCCAACATCAACGTAAAAAACTAGTAGGCCTTTCATTTCGTTCATTTATTTTCTCCTTCATTCTTTGGATTCATTCTTTGGATTAAATTTTCGGTTTCTTTGGGCGACATCTTACATTAGATAAACTCCGCCTTGACTTCTCTGAGATAGCTTTTTAATCCCAAATTCTCTTTGAAAAAAGTACGTTTTGCTTCGGTCTTGTAAATCGGATGGTGCAAATAATGTGTTGGCGAAACATGGAACTCATTTGTCTTTGCACATGCCATCTTATAGATTTCATAGAACCAATTGTCAGTTCCCTTCGGAGTGGAGTAAACAACACATTTTGCTCCGCACGAAAGCATAGGATAAAGGCATTTCCAACAATCACTCATGTTGTCGATATAAGCAGCTTCATCTATAAATATATGGTCGGCGGCCTTACCTCGGCTAGCCTGGGAATTTTGATAATTGATGACGCTCCCGGTTACAAATCTGGTTTCATGATTTGTATGCTTCCGTACCATATCTCCAAGTTCCATCCTCTTGACGATGTGCCCTAGCATCAATGCCTCTCTATCATACTTTGTCACAAACATTATGTGTCGATCCCATTCCGTCGCCGCCTTCCATATCGCGTAGATCAAATTAAACGTAGTGAAACCACCCTGACGATATTTTTTGAAGATCACGAATCTATGGTTCTCGTAATCATTCAGAAGAACTTTATGATCGGGGAGAATGGTATAGGGAATCCTGCCTAACATAGGGCAGTTCAACATGATGTCTTTTGAAAATTCAACGAAGCCTTGGTCGGGGTCGGGAAAAGTCATCTCGTAAGACAATTCATCCCCAACCGATACTTCGTTTTTAATGGGCTTCTTTTTCTCGGGCTCTAAATTCATCCCGAAAAGAGGTATAAACAAACCTAGCCCGCAAAATTCTCTTCTATTCATTTTGTTTCAACTCCTTCCATTCACATTGACTTACACCAGTTTCTTCCTCAATCTTTCTGGCTTCTCTGACATCCTCGACACTTATCGTATCAGAGTAACCCTTCACATCAATTCTGGTGTAGTACCCTTTGTTGTTACAGGTTTTTCCATACCGCACGGCGATCCTATTATGTTGCTCATCCAGAATTCCCATGATGAACGGACAATAGAAATAGCCCGCGTTATATTGGTCGCCCCTATATCCCATCACAATCACGCTACCGTGTTGGTTTCTGGGATAAATTCGGAGGTTTCCATCTAAGACCCCTCCGACTGATACTTCTTCGAACCCCTCATCGGTCTTAAGAGCCTTGAAAAATCTATCGGGGATAATTGCCCAGTTCGACCGCAAACCAATGGTTTTGCCCGTCTTTGATGCAGCCAATCGAATGAAATCTAAAAACTTCTTCTCGTTCTGCCATTCATGGGTCAATCGAGTTCCGGCAGCAATGGCGGCCAAGTCGTTAAAAATTTCTTGTTGTATCGCGTTTTGAGCATATTCTGCTGCTTTTGCTGTGGCTTCCGCTTCGTGGTCTAAATTGTATTCAGATTTAAGTTCATCTTTTTCGAAGATCTTTTGGACCGGGACATCTAAAAATCGAGTTCTAGAACCTACCGACCCTCGCTTGATGCTGCCGTATTTGTCCCTCCATAAATACATGCAGGTCGGCTCTAGCATTGGTTGCATTGAGACGATCTTAGCCGGTATGCATGATCTGAAAACGCGGTGAATGAAAGGTATGCTCACCCTTCTCCATTGAGGGTTTCCGCCTTCTTCATTTTCATTCCATATCCTCTGATTTTCCAACAAAACCGCTACGCGATCCTGTTCTTCTGAATCGAGGCCGTCTAAAAGGCCAACCCGACCCCATTTAGTCGCTATCTCTACTATTTTGTCTTGCTTCTCTTGTGTCTTCATATCTCTCCTAGTTACTTTTGAATTATGCCCGTACCGTTCCTGGTATCGAACAATACCGGCTCACGATTGACAACTTTGCTGAATGTCATGAATGCTTCGTGTGCTGGCTGGTAACTAGAAAGATAGTCCATTACGATGAGACCATCTAGCGGCATTCGCTGCCATGCTAGATCGAGGTAGTTTCTGTGCAAATCTAGTGACACTTGAACGTTGATGAAAGCCATATCCCACTCAACAGCTTCAAACTTCTCCAAAAATTCCCGGTCGATGATGCTGCCCAAATGATAGGCAAAATCATCTCGATGGAAATCTTTGACATTTGAAACCGCCAATCGTGGGGAATAAGATTCGTCGCCTTCTGGTATAAAGGCGAAAATCTTCTCAACAGATTTGCAGCTTGCAAGGAAACAACAAATGGGAAATCCAAGACCAAGGCCTATTTGGAATAAAGCCCGAGGAGAAATGAACTTACCTAAATGGTAGTAAAACGGAGCATACGTCTGGTCTTGGTATTCAATACTGCGTCGATAGGCTTCTACGGGAACACGTAGCCTATCTAATAAAATACGGGAACTGAGGAGACCTTTCGTTAGTTCCCTGGAAACTTGTTGATGTAGCTCAGGTAAGTCCACGATATTTGACTGATCTTTCTAGTTATAAAAGCCACGGCCCTCGCCTATCGCCTAAATTGCCAAAGAGACTTGACGAGGACCGCTTTATATAGAGTCTTGGTATAATTTTTCCAAAGAAAAAGGAGGATAACACTACACGTTCATGCATCCTCCTTACCTTGACAGGGGTTTTGATACCCAGAGTCACGTTTCGGTTGTGCCTTAAAGCATCCAACCGCCGTATTCCGCAACCCACCGTGATTCACGATGTCTCTTTCATACGGTCTAGAGCCAATCGATCCCGCATCACGGTTGAAGACAGGACCGGTCAAGGCACAAGTATATAGTCGTTGTTTAATTCGTTTCAAAATTGGATTTTAACCAACCTACATAGGATAAAGAGGTGGAACATGCCGATATTCTCAAGAGGCCCGATAAAATTTCCTAAAGTGGAAATCAAAGATAGTTGGATGAAGCGATTGCTTGGTGCTTTAAAAGGCCCCAAACCAGAAAAAGGGCCTGAGAGACGAGTCGATCCCCAAGTCCCAAGATATACGCAATTACCCGAAAAAGTGCGTGTTAGAGGGCCTTCTGGGCGGAGTGTTGTCGCCAGGGTAGCTCATTACGATCCTGATATGGGGCCTCAAGGCATGGTCATGTTGCCCGATGGTAGCCGTTTTGAAGCAGAAAGAGAGCCGCGACGATGGTCGCGGGAACTTGGTTCGGAATTGGGGCTTGGGCGACAACCAGCGGCATTAGTTAGACATGGAAATGAGTTTTATCTGCTCATTCGCGAGGGAATTATGGATTTCAGGACTTGGTTAATGCGAGAAGATTGGCAGCAAGAAATGTTTGCGGGACAAGAAGAAGATTGGGAAGATCTCCAACGATGGACCAAACAACTTACCGATTCAACCGGAGATGTCTATTCCGTGGCGGTTAAGGGAGACGTAGAGGGCTATGAGGATGCAAGAGAAGCCGATATGTTCGTTCTTTACATCAACGGCGATGAAATTACAGAAGGCGATCTTCCTGAAATCAAACAGCGAATCCGCCAGATCGCGAGAGAAGCAGGGGAATATTTGGACTAGCCAATATGATCCCGCCAAGACTTCGGGTTCCAGCAGTCATTTTACATTCATGATTCTAAGTCCAAATAGTCCAACCTAAATCAACAGCAACTTGGAACGTCACAGCCGCAATAAAGTCGGCTTTACAAATAGGGCACACTCTTCGTTCAATAATCTTATTCAAGTGTTTTTTTCTTAATCGCATCCCGCCACATTTTGGACACAACCCCACTTTAGGCATTTTCTCTGCGTGAGGATCTATTTCAACTATCTTGGATGGAGTTTTTTCCTTATTGAAATAGTCTATCGTGAGTGTCGCGGATACTTTCATTATCCCCTCAAATGTTCTTTCGTTGCTTCGGCCAGGGCATGGTTCGTGTGCATGATATCCGAACGCAACTTATCCATTTCCTTACGAACCATATGTCCTCTGCTTTGGGCATTATCGTGGGCCTTATCCCAAGATTTTAAATGTTGCTTTAGTTGTTGGACGCGTTGTTTGGCTAAAATCACTAGGTTCTTGGCATCCTGAACCTCTGGATCGGATTTAGCATGAGCTTCACTAAGCTTGTCTGTGGCTCCGCCTTCTTTGTGTTCCGCGTAAGCCTTCGAATAGACCACATCGTAGTCCGATTCGCGACGTGCCAAAAGATATTCCGCAAGAGATAGCTTTTCAGAAAAGTAATCATACCAAATCGCCAGCCTATCTTGAAATTGGTTTAAGCTTGCCTCATTGAAAAGAAGTCGATCCGCATCAAGTACAATGTCTTCTTGGCCCAAATTAACGACGCGTTTGTTTTCGGGAGGCAAATCTTTTGGATCAATCATTTTTCTAAGATCAGTCATTTTCAGGTTCCTCGTCTTCTTCTGGTGGATCTATACCTATCGGCCCAGATTCGGGGCCGGTGGGTCCTTCGTCATCGCCATAGCCATATGTTTCAAATTTCGCTCTGGTTTCTTTGCCCTTCTCGCCATCAGGAGGTTGAGCTTGGGGCAGATCATTTGTACGAATAACCGTTTCGTTTTGTTCCCTTTTAATCTTGTCGCTATATCGACTTTCCGAAATTTCCCTCATAGCCAAAGTCGTCTTGCCTTCATCGTCGTCTTTCTGTTTGATATCATATTCAATATGAAAAATATACCGACTCTTACCATGCCGATGTTTAATTACAAAAACCCTGGCTATGTTTGCTTTCTTCTCGAAATGGGTTTGGTTGATAGACCAACACCCGTCGAGCGGCCTAATTTGACCGAACGCATCGGCCAATTTGTCATCATCAATAACCCCGGTTTGAAGATTGCCAAAGCGATCCTTCATCTCCTGAGCCTCGCGTGCCCCCTTATTCGGCTGCATCGCGGTGAGAACGCAAACCTCTTCCTCAGAGGCCAATCCACGCAAATCTCGGACAATTCGGTATCTCGATTCCCAAGTCGGCATATTGGGATAGTCTTTCATTTCACCTATATAATCGACAATTAGAAGATCCGGCTTAAATCCGACCAAGGATAATTGCTGCAAATAAGCCCGAAGTGTATTGACATCCATCGTCCCTGGTGCGAATTGCTTAATGATGAGCAACCGAGGATCTTCTTTGTCCTTCACTTCCTCTTCAAAAGCTTTCTTAATCAGATCTTTATTCTCATTCAGTTTGTTAATATCGACATCAGCAATTTGGGCATCAAATCGTTCGGCAATCTTTCCCTCATCCATTTCCAACGAGACATAGAGAACCCTCTTCTCCAGTTTCGTCACGTTTAAGACAGAAGCCCGAACCAAAGCCAATGACTTCCCTGTACCACTTAACCCAATCCAGGAGTATATCTCACCTTTCGTAGGACCGCCGCCAAGAAGAGCCTCGTCTATTTTATGGAATCCGGTAGTGAATACTTCCCTAACCTCTTCTTCATCCATGTTTTCATAGCGTTCCTCATAAGAAGCAAAATAATCCAACCCAGGATCGAAATTCTTATCGACTAACAAAGCATCCCGAAGAATCGCCTGAATGTTCATCCAGGTGCTATCCGATTCGGGGTCCTTTTTGATCTGGGCGAAACATTGGCTAAAAGCCACCTTCACCGACTGCATCTTTGCGAAATTGACGATCTTATCAAGAAGATAATCCCTTGATTCGATACCGGGGGTATAATGGTCATAAACCATTCCAAGTTCTTGTAGGTAGTGGATCTTAACCTCGTCGCTTTTCCCCTCTATTGCATCTTTAACTTCCTGAACGATCCACAGCTTTTTCGGTAAAACCTTGTATTCATTGAAGTGCGTAAATAGAAGTTTGCAGATGAGCTTGTGAACCTCGTCCGTAAAATAATTGGGTTTCACAAGTGGCAAACTTTGTATCAGAAAATGCTTATCACTGACAAGCATCGCCAGGATGTATCTTTGGAACTGCTCGTCCCATCGAAACTCGGCATCATCGTCACTGTCTGGATCGGTCAGACCCGCGAGTTGTTCTAGTTCCTCTGGTGTCAAATCATCGGCTGGATCTACAAAATCGTTCTCTATCCCCATTCAAATCCCTCATCGTCTAAAAGTTGCATAAATTTCTCGTTGGCGGCCAACAACACTTTGGCAGTTTCTCTAAGATTCGCATGATCTTCGACCTTAGACGCTTCATAAGCGATATCAAAAACTCCGACTGGCCGACCTACATTGAGTTCCATGAATTCTTCTAGTTTCACGATAACCTCCAATCAATCTAGAAAGATCGGCGTAAAACGATCACGCCTTGATCGAAATTTTTCAGATTAGATAAGAGATATGATATCAGAAAATCATAATTACGTCTAGGTAGAAAATCAATCGGCCCCTAGATAGTCAAATTCCGATAACGAAACGGAATTTGCTCGGATAGTTTTCTCCCTAGTGATTTTCTTTCCTAGAGCTTTTTGACGATTCCAGGTAATTGCCTTGCAATAGGTGGTGAATTTGGAATCGATTTTGAGAGGAGCCCTTCTAGAAGGCCTCGCTCTCGCGGGCACGTAATACCGCACCAACTTCTCAAGAATCTGTTCTTGATGTGGGCCGTACTTCTGCTTATTCGCTCCGTGCCGCGTTTTGTTGTTCCACAGATACCTGAGTTGTCTCACAACTTCCATCGTGAAATTGTCATTGACATACTGCTCACACAACAAAAGACATTGCTCGATATAGACCTGTCGCTTGTAGTACGAGCCTGCCTGTAAAAGTGCAATCCTTAGTTCTTGTGCGATGTCCTCATGCGAATCTGTGTGATTGTTCCGATTGTTCTTTTTGATTAGCTGCCACCCTGCATAATTCGCCAGTTGCCCAAACTTGTCATCCAATAACTGATATTCGCTTTCTGTGATTGGGAACCGTTCAGCGATTGACTGCATTTATCTCCTTGGTTAGTTCGTTTAAACAAACGCCTACTTCGCAGGCAGTAGTTAATTTCAAGTTTGGGTACAGTTTATCGCTAGATTCAAGTATTGATGTTCCAAGGTCATGTAGTTTTTTAACATTGGTCTTGTGTACAATTATACAAAACCCATCATGCAGATGGAACGCTAATTTAGCCAAATTCTTAATATTTTCGTACAATTTAACTAGTTTAGCCAAGCATATGGTCGATGCCGGTGCTTGAATTACGAAATTTCGATTCTTATATTCGTTACCCTGTTCGAATTGACGACGACGACCGAAACAGTCAATTCCGTAGCCGTCTTCTAAAAACTGGCCCTTTACCCACGAAAAGGCGGTTGGAAAGGCTTTGTACAGCCTATCTAGCAGAGTAGCTGCCGTTTTTTTGTCTGTTTTCAACCTTTCCGATAGAGTTGCCGACCCCATCCCAAATATTGCGGGGAGGAATATCTTTTTTGCCCTTTTGCGGCTATATTTGTCGGGTTTCAGGCCCGTAATTCTCTGCCAGATCCCTTCATACGCGTCGTCCCCTGATTTTAAGATTTGTCCGAGAGCCGGATCTCCCGAGAGCCATTGAAGGACGGATACCTCCATATTGCAAAAATCGAAATACATGAAAACGTCATCATATCCGATGGGACGCAATCGTTCTTTAATACCCTTGTCCATCGTATGGGGGACATAGTTTTCAGAAAAAGCACGATAGGATTTCATCCTGCCGTTTACTTGGCCTTCTAGCTCATAGTAGGGATACACATGCTCCTTCTTAGACGTATCGGCCAGAGGATTAGTTTCCATCGCCGGAATGACCTCCTTAATCAACGGCTGATATACCTGCTCGTAGATCGGTTGGAAAGTGTCCCACGACGGCAACGCGATCATCTTGACTAATCTTTCCTTGGCCTCTTTGATCGTGGCGGGCGGAGAATTGTCGAAGCCCATGAATCGCTCGATGATCCGCAAATCCCAAATCGGACCAAAATTCAAATTGCTGCCGGTGATTCCCCGAAAGTACGAATAGAGCGGCTTGATGTCCCAACCCACTATCAAAGAATTTTCGGAGAATTGGTAAGGGAAAGAAGAAAATTCCCTTAGAAGTTCTTCGGAATCGGTAAGAAGTGGCAGCGAGACTTTAAGACCGCCACCTTGAATGATGAGCTTCGCAGATTTTTGAGGACTGGTAAAATCTGGAACTTCTGGATTAAGCCTTAAAAAAAGATCATGTCCCTCAATCTTCGTCAGGGCTTGGGAATATGTACTCATCGTTTACGTTTTGACCACCTAATTCTACTATCGCTAAAATTGCCATCGCTGCAACCGAAATTAGTTCCGCATCATCCGGCTTGTCTGCCTTGACCGTATCCCACCATTCTTGAAGTTCCTCCAAAATTACAGCAAAAGCTTCGTGCGTGCTATGAAACGACCCGTGTTTTGCCCTGGCTCTGTCGCATTCATCCAAAACGGCTCTCATAACTGCCGAGTACTTATCTTCAAGTGACACAATCAATCTCCTTTTGAAACAATGATATCATTATCCTTCGAATTAGTCAATTTAGCTTTTTCCCCTTTTAAAATCAATTTTGGCTTTCCGACCTACATCAATTTTAACATTCCTACATCGTTTACAAAACCATGATGCGTTGCGTTCCCTAAAAAAAGCCAATTCAATTTCAAACTCATCTGATCTGACGGTAAATTGCTTTTTACAACAATCGCACCACGGTCGTACAAAACGAGAAGTCTTAGAGTGCCTTTTCCTTTTCGGTATTTGACTTATCAACATCTCCGATAGCGGAAGAGGAAGCATAGGAATTGGAAATGTGCTATCTCTTAGCCAAGTATAAACTATCCCAGACTTATGAATACTTGGTGGTACTACAGAATGATGTCTTTTACCCCGAAACTCAATCCCCTTGATTACCACTCTTGTAAGCCATTGGTGCGGATTTAAGAAAAGATGATGCCTAGATTTGCTACTTCGATAAATTGGATGAGGATAGTCTTTTAACAGATCATCTAACAAGTCATTAGATTCAGGTGTATCCGCCTCAAGGTCTATCACATCCCCCAAAAGAATACCCAAACTACAATCAGGATACTTTTTCACGATCTCAATAGTTGCAACCTTACTCCATGCTTTATTCCATCCCCTCTGAAAAGGCTTCTTACTAGATTTTCGAATAGCTATTGGCTTAAGACCAAGTTTTACGTAAGCCTCAACGAAGTCTAACAACATCACTCTGCACCGAGGTCTAGGCCTAATGGGTTCCGTCTTCCTCATTAGGTTATAGTTACTAGTATAAGCACCATTTTGGACTTACAAGCAAGAATACTAGCCGTAGAACATATTCTTGACGATCTCAGTCCCGCAGATATAAGTTCCTCGTAAGACTTATGGCCGGGCAGGGTTAGCCCTCTGCGATCTTAGCCTTATTGAAAACAAGTAGGTGCATCCACTAGTCTCAATAAGGATGATCTAGGATCATCTAGCAGTTTATTTGTTTTCTTCAAAGTTCTGTAGTTCTTTTGTTTTTCAAGTTTGTCTAATTATATCCATCTTCAACCCGCCAGTCAAGGCGGTTTGACGCCCGCCCACTCAGGCGGGTTTTTCTAACTTAGTGTCTATCTTGATTTTTGTCAATAGATCGTGTATATTTTTTGTATGTCTATTTTTCGGTTCCCTGGTGGTAAGACTAGAAAAAATGTAAGGAACAGAATTCTAGCCAAAGCACCGGATTTCAAGTCATATCGAGAGCCTTTCACAGGCGGTGGTGGTATCTTCTTTTCTATACCACAACATGTAGATCGTTGGATCAATGACATCGACAAGAATCTAATATCGGTCTACTTGGCCTTGAAGTTTAGTCCTGACGAATTTATCAGTAAATGTCGAAGTATTCATCCTCATAAAGAGGGGGAAGCCCTTACGTCTGCAAGGCCTGGAGGAAAGAAAATCTACAATGCAAGACTGAAAAAGATTTTCGATAAGTTCAGTTTCGATGAAGAAATGGATCAAGCCTTGCGGTATTTTTTTGTAAATCGAACCGTTTGGGCAGGGCGGGTAAATTACGATCTTCCTTCAAGGATGTATTTTTCAAACCCTCAAGGATGGAATATTGTCAAGACAAAAAAGCTAGAAAAAGCCGCTGAACTATTGAAGAATACGTTTATCACGGTCGGAAGTTATGAGCCACTTTTAACCCATCCTGGGGATGATGTTTGGGTCTACTGTGATGCTCCATATTTGGTCAATACCAATATGCCTCGGTCATCGCAGTTGTACAAGTATGGATTTACTATGGAAGACCATCAAAAGTTCGCGGAGATGGTACGACGGTCCTCTCACAAAATTTGTATCAGCTACGACGACGATGAAGAAGGAATCATTAGAGAATTGTACAAAGGTTTCTATATTGATGAAGAGGAATGGGCCTATTGTGGGACCTCTTCTGCCGATGGTTGTTCAAAGACCAAACGGCAAGGTAAGGAACTTTTGATTACGAATTATAAAGGAAAGTGATGGCAATCCCCGAGTTTTTTGAGTCTGTGTGTTGTGAGTGTGGAACTAAAGAAGGTCCAATGCTTTTGGCGACATGTTCGAGTACGGGCCGTATCTGTAAGACTTGTTCAATAGGTAGAGGCAATTTAATGAAAAAAGATATGAAAGAAGCAACCCTCGCGAAGGCTGAGGAATTAGACGCCGCGTTGTTAAAAATGGCATTGATTAAAATTTTGGAACAATCCTTTGATACTACGAATGAATTGGGTGAGTATATGAGTCTTGAAGGATACTTCCGCGTCGAAGTCATCGAAGTTCAAAATACGATTCGTGGAATTATTCTCGCTGCCGAAGAGATGAAGGAAGAGATATGAAAGATCTGACGAATCTCGTATTGATCCTCGCGGCTTATACGTTGGGATATTTTCACACCGGAGCCATTTATTGGCTTCAATACCTTATAGGTCTTTGCGTGGTTCTTTATGCGTGGTTTGCGTTCAATATGGTAGTAAAGCCCGTGCTGTTAGAGAATCCCGAACGAAAAAAGATGACAGATGAGGAATGGAACCAATGGATTGAAGATTGTTTTTTCCTTCAACACCATCTGAATATGGGATACAATGAAATTAAAGCTTTAACGGTAAAAGAAAGACGTGTCTTAATCGATAAGTTCATTGAAGAGAAGGGTGGGGATGGTGCATAATTCACGTTTTTCGTGAATAAGTGGCATCAAGCACCCACTTCGCCTACGGCGAAGTGGGTGCTTTTTTATAAGTCAATGATATCGCCATAGGTAGTGTCCGACGAATATTCACACTGTCGGCATTCGACAAAATCCGGCCATGTTATGAACTCGCCATCTTCATCAAGAGGGATACCACAATCAAGTTTTTTTCGACGCTTTTCTTCCCAATCCATTTCACAAACGACGCTTGTTTCCCAATTCTTGTGGCCGCAATGAGGACAATCCCAAGTCCAAGCGGCGGCTAGTTCTATTGGGTGTGTCATTAAATAGCACCATTCCTCGATTTCTTCTTCTGATTGCTCGGTTTTGACGTGAAGAACGATCTTTTTGCCGTCGCGTTCTTCGAAAAGGACGCCTAGCCATTTTTCCTTGGCGGCTAGATAGTTATACTTCGCTTTTTTCATGATTTAGCCATATCCATGACAAATGACATAAACGAACAAGCCAAATACGGTAATCATGATGGCACAAATAATTCCGGCTAATATATCTCCGGTTTCAATCATACCCCATATACAGCCGCCCCATGTAATGACGATAGCGAAAACAAGACCAATCCAATCGTATCTCTCGGGGTCTGGTAGACTTGGATCAGGTTTTTTCATTTTCTCGGTCCCGCATTTATCGCATTTCATCTTTTTCGTAAAAGCCATGCAAAAGGGTGTCTT
>Ga0180433_10005194_pt1 | contig 17745 bp, 17 predicted proteins | sample SS_ome_8_FD_132980 | JGI IMG/M metagenome (GOLD analysis project Ga0180433, IMG submission 132980) | Hypersaline lake sediment archaeal communities from the Salton Sea, California, USA - SS_1_D_1 metaG | ecosystem: Environmental > Aquatic > Non-marine Saline and Alkaline > Hypersaline >... | reverse complement strand
TCCGGCCCGGCCCATATAACAGTTGGCCACCTGGTAACGTACGAGATCAACCGGATGATCACTGGTTAGTTCGTTATAAACTTTGTCATGAGTCTTGCCAAACTTGATCTTGTTGTAACCTCCGTTTCCCACAGCCTGTTTTTGCTTAATAATATCGGCATTTATTGTCGCAGCCAGGTGGTTTGCCTGGCCCGTCAAATCTGCCGATGTATGATAATCGACACCATCTACCTTGAAGGCCGGGTTTCTGAGGTAGGCCCAGAGAATGGTTACCATTCCCAGTTCATGGGCTAACTCAAAGGCTTCAGATATTTCCATGATCTGTCTTCTGGATTCTTCTGATCCAAAATAAATGGTAGCACCAACGGCAACTGCACCCATATCAAATGCCTGTTCTACCGAAGCAAACAGGGTCTGGTCGTAAAAATTGGGATAACTGAGTATTTCGTTGTGGTTTATCTTGACGATAAATGGAATTTTATGAGCATAACGATTGGCAACAGAGTGTAGTACACCCATGGTGGATGCGACGCCGTTACAGCCCCCTTCTATTGCAAGTTTTACAATATTCTCGGGGTCAAAATACATCGGGTTTGGGGCAAAAGATGCGCCACCGGAATGCTCGACACCCTGGTCAACCGGTAACAGGGAGAGATAGCCTGTACCTGATAGCCGACCTGCATTAACCAGTGTCTGAAAGGATTGCAGCACGCGAGGTTTCAAAGACTTTTCACTGACAACCTTATCGATATAGTCATCAGCAGGAAGATGTAACTGGCTTTTATCGATGGTTTTACAATCGTGGTTTAAAAGGTAATCAGCATCATCCCCTAGTAGTTGTTGAATATCTGTCATTTTCCCATCCTTACTTTCGTGATATATCAATTAAGACTAGCAGTTTTTCAACGAGTTAAACCCTGTAAATGTGAATAATGAGAATCGGTGAAATAAATTTGACATAGAATTCATGCACTCATCGAATCACAGATGAAAAACTGTTTTCAGCCTATCCTGTCAAAATACCTTGCCCGGTAAAGCAATCTGTCACTGTTTTCCTCGAAGGGCGTGCGCGTATGCAGGACATTGTTACAAATCAATCCCTGGCCAGCTTCGAGTTTACCTTCGAAATGATAGGGCGACGGTGTTTTCAGTATTTCCAGCAAGACATCCTTTGCTTCAAGAACCATAGGGTCATTGAGCCATTCTATGCTGCGGGTTCTGGCGGTGTAACGCATATGCAGGTAGCCATCGCTATCAACAGAAAATACCGGGCCAGTGACAGCTTCACGAATCACTTTGCCATCCTGGATATTGGCAGGAATGGACATGGCATCGGGTCTTGATAAAGCTTCAATGTACGCCGGGTTTTTATCTCGCAACAGGAGATAGGCCATCTCGTGATCCAGCAGCTGGTTTCTGCCGCCGTCTGCTGCAGGCTGAACGCAGTGCAGCAACATGGCGCGAACCTGAGTCTGACCCGTATTGTAATAACCATCGGTATGCCAGGCGATAGGGCGGTTGGTGTAGGGAATGTAGCCTCTTCCAGCTTTCTCGGCTGTGACTTTCAGGCTGCTGATAGCATCTTCATCGGCATAAAGATTGTTATCAAGATGACTTAAACCAAACTGCTTGCCCAGTTCATCAAGGAAGCTTTTATCCTCTGCGTGTTCCTTCTTTGGTTTAATCTGGTAAATCGCCATATTGCATTGCCTGATTTTTTCCAGGAGTTGCTGTTTTTCCTGGTCGCTCACCTCAAACGGGTTATCGATATTGACCAGTAACTCTTCCAGCACCACAGGATGTTTGGCAAGTTTATTCGTGCGCCAATGCAGGTAGGCTGATTCGTTGGCGGGATTGAACGGCGAATTTTCAGGATATTGATTCATGATTCTTTCCTGGTACTGCTGTTGACCAGGTCAGTGACTGCCTGGTTACAGAAATGTTTGAAGTTTTTGTAGTGCTCAGCATTTAATACCTGTTTATTGTTGTCTGCCACGAACAGGCCAATGGCTTTTTCCTTTACAAAAACAGACATCGCAAACAGGTTGTTCACCTGCAGGGATTTTTTTTCCATGACAGGAAAAAGTTGCAGGTATTTTTTGTAGTTGTCCCGGGTTAAATGCATGCTTTGCGGCTTGGACATTAACAGGCTGAAAATGTTCTTTTTGCTTAGGTCGGCCTGGAAATGCCTGAGTGCATCGGTTTTTTCACCACCGATGATAAAACGCACGCTCAGTTTCTTGCGGTCGGGCGAGAGCATGGCAAACATCACACGCGAGGCACCGGCTTCTTTCTGCATGTTTTTCATCTGCCGGGTGACGGTATCCTGCAGAGCGCTGACGGGCTTTTTCGGCACTGCCGGCGTTTGCCTTGCAGCTTTTTTAGCAGGCTCCAGCTCAGAATTATCATCCAGCCTGGACGCTTCGACCTCTGTGTTTTGAGCTTCTGCTGGTTTTGGCGGCGGCGGGAAAAACAGGAAAAATGCCGGTACCGGCAGGTGGCGTCCATCGATTTGTCTTCCCGTTTCGGCGGCCAGCTGGTGCAGGGTAGTTATAATACGTTCTTCAGCCACTTTAGTGAGTTCTGACCAGTAGGCAACCAGCCTGTTGAGTTTGTCGTTATGCCAGTCGATCGCTGTCTGTTGTGCGATCAGCGAGGCGAGGTTCATCAGTAAGGGCAGTTTTTTATCCGTATCCAGTGGTGACAGGCTTTGCTGGAGATCGTTTGGCAGCTTCCAGGCCCGGGCCAGGGCAAGCCCCAGTTCGCGCATGTCGTTGTCCAGCAGGCTTGCTGGAAAGCTGGCAGCCACTGCTGGGGGTATATGGATATCCAGCGTATCGGCCTTGTTAGTCAGTAGCATGACTTCTGCCAGATGTATCATCTTGATATTTTTTGCTGTTTCTTCTGGATGTGGCAGGCGATTTTGTATGGCCAGCGCCAGAAAATACTGGCTGGCATGAAAAGCCTGGCTATAGAGGCTTTTGATTTTGTTCTGCACGTGATCAGGCAGCGAGGTGACCTTCTCTAATTGCTTGCCAATTTCCAGTGCCCTGGGAGCGCCCAGCATGGAAATGGCGTGTTCGATGCTCTGTACCGGGTCCCGGGTAGCAGGCAGGGTTTTGTTCACGGCGGTCAACATGGCAAGGGTATAACCGATATCAGAACGGATAATTTCTGCCAGGTGCTGGTGGGTGGTGGTCGGCTTTTCTGCCAGCAGGGCGAAACGTTCAAGCGTTGCATCCAGTACCGGAAATTTTCCGTCAGCCAGGCTGGTTTCCAGAGACAGCAGGTTCATCGAATAGGTGTATATTGAGGCTTCATAAAGACTGCCAGATCTTATCACAGCCTTTGACAGGTGAAGACCTCTGTTTACTCTGGGAGTCTGGTGTTAGAATCTTGGGAATTAAAGTTTAATTTTTGTGTACAAGAGGTATTTCAATGGCAGGTCATAGTAAGTGGGCCAATATCAAGCATAAAAAGGCTGCCAACGATAAAAAACGTGGAAAAATCTGGAGCAAGCTGATCAGGGAGGTGACCGTTGCTGCCAAGGCAGGAGGTGGCGAAATAGACTCCAATCCGCGCCTTAGGCTGGCGGTCGACAAGGCCAAGGGCGCCAATATGCCCAATGACACCATTGACCGGGCTGTCAAACGTGGTGCCGGTGGTGCTGAAGGTGAAGATTATACCGAGCTGCGTTATGAAGGTTATGGCCCAGGTGGTACTGCCGTTATCGTTGATTGCCTGACAGACAATCATAACCGTACCGCTTCAGAAGTTCGGCATGCCTTCACCAAGCATGGTGGCAACCTGGGAACCTCGGGTTCAGTAGCCTACATGTTCAATAAGCAGGGTGTCATCAGTTATGCCCCCGGCTGTGATGAGGATGCTGTCATGGAAGCCGCACTGGAAGCCGGAGCCGATGATGTGTTGACCAATGATGATGGCTCTGTGGATGTCATTACCGAACCAGATATGTTCTCGGATGTTAAAGACTCGATGATTGCAGGAGGCCTGCAGCCAGATAATGCCGAGGTTACGTTCAGTGCTTCAACCAATGCCGAACTCAATCAGGATGATGCTGAAAAACTGATGCGTATGATTGATACACTCGAAGACCTCGACGATGTACAGGAAGTTTACAATAATGCTGAAATTTCCGATGAAATTATGGAAGCGCTTGATTGATCCGCATACTTGGCATTGATCCTGGATCCAGAATAACCGGCTTTGCCGTCATCGAAGGTGACGGCATGCACAGTATCCATGTAACGCATGGTTGCATAAGAACTAAAAAAGATAATTTTCCTGACCGGCTTGGTGAAATATTCACCGGCATCACCGAAGTGATCGGTGAATACCAGCCACAGGAAGTAGCGATCGAAGATGTCTTTGTCTCCAAGAATGCATCTTCTGCTCTGAAGCTGGGCCAGGCTCGTGGCGCAGCAATTTCGGCTGCAGTTCATGCCAACTGTCCGGTATTTGAATATACCCCGAGAGAAGTCAAACAATCAGTGGTGGGAAAAGGTTCTGCTGAAAAAGAGCAGGTGCAGCACATGGTCAAGATGATTCTGAATATCAAGGGAAAACTGCAGATCGATGCCTCTGACGCCCTTGGAATTGCCTTGACGCATGCCCATACTCGTTCAACCAAACAATTGTTAAAAGGTGGTAAAAGCTGGTGATCGGTCGTCTGCGTGGAGAAATTGTAACCAAACAGCCACCGATGTTGCTGCTGGATGTCAACGGTGTCGGCTATGAAATCGAGGCGCCGATGTCGACTTTTTACAATCTGCCCGAACAGGGTAAGCAGGTGACACTGTTTACACACCTGGTGGTACGTGATGACGCGCATATCCTGTTTGGTTTTCATGATGAATCTGAAAGGGTGTTGTTTCGTACCCTGCTGAAGGTCAATGGCGTAGGTGCCAAAATGGCGCTGGCCATTCTTTCCGGCATGAGTGCAGAGGAGTTTGCCTTTTGTGTGCAGTCTGATGATACCTCGGCGTTGGTCAGGCTGCCTGGTATCGGCAAAAAAACGGCAGAACGCCTGATTGTCGAAATGCGCGACCGTCTGGATAAACTTCAAGCCGTGTCTTCTGCCTCGATTCCCTCCAGCCAGCCAGCTGCGGATGCGGCGGCGTCTTCGCCGGTTGCCGACGCTGTCAGTGCGCTGGTGGCACTGGGTTACAAGCCCAACGATGCCAGCCGCATGGTCAGAAGTGTAGATACCACTGATCTGGGTAGTGAAGAAATCATCAGAACTGCGCTGCAGTCGGTAACAGGTAAGTCATGACAGAGCGCGACAGTATTATCTCGCCTGCCGCTGAAAACGATGAAGCGGTAATGGACCGCGCCATTCGGCCGAAAATGCTGCAGGATTATGTCGGTCAGCCTGCCGTGCGTGAGCAAATGGATATTTTTATCCCGGCGGCACGCTCCCGTAACGAAGCACTGGATCATGTGCTGATCTTTGGGCCGCCAGGACTGGGGAAAACCACCTTGGCGCATATCATAGCCAATGAGATGCAGGTTAATCTGCGCCAGACTTCCGGGCCTGTTCTGGAAAAAGCCGGCGACCTGGCTGCCTTGCTGACCAATCTTGAGCCGCACGATGTGTTATTTATTGACGAGATTCACCGCCTGAGCCCGGTGGTCGAAGAAGTGCTGTATCCGGCAATGGAAGATTACCAGCTCGATATCATGATTGGTGAAGGACCTGCGGCACGTTCAATCAAGCTGGACTTGCCGCCGTTTACACTGGTGGGAGCAACCACCCGTGCCGGTTTGTTGACATCACCATTGCGTGACCGTTTCGGTATTGTGCAACGCCTCGAATTTTATTCGGATGCCGACCTGTCACATATCGTTCAACGTGCAGCCGATATACTGAAGATCGATATGGATAGCAGTGGTGCGGATGAAATTGCCAAACGTTCCCGTGGTACCCCCCGCATTGCCAACCGTCTGCTGCGTCGTGTCAGAGACTATGCCGAGGTTAAATCCAACGGCCATGTTTCGTCCGCTATTGCAGATGCGGCCCTGAAGATGCTGAAAGTCGATGTAGCCGGTTTTGACCAGATGGACAGAAAACTGTTGATGACACTGATTGAAAAATTCGATGGAGGCCCTGTCGGTATCGACAGTCTGGCTGCCGCGCTCAGTGAAGAACGCGGCACACTCGAAGACGTGCTGGAACCTTACCTGATTCAGCAGGGCTTTCTGATTCGTACGCCACGTGGCAGGGTGGCAACTCGCCTGGCCTATGAACATTTTGGCCTGCCGCCAAAGGAAAGTGCGATAGGACAGTCTGATATTACGAGAGATATTTTTGATGGGTAGGACAGAAAATTGAGTGAATTTTCCTGGCCAGTACGTGTCTACTACGAAGATACTGATGCAGGCGGCGTGGTCTACTATGCCAATTACCTGAAATTCATGGAACGAGCACGAAGCGAATTATTAAGAAGTCTGGGTTTTGAGCAGGATGAACTGGCGCAGCAGGGATTGATCTTTGCAGTACACAGGGCCGAAGTGGATTACATCAAACCGGCACGCTTCAATAACGCGCTCACCGTGACAGCAAATATTATCCAGCAGAAAAAAGTGAGCCTGACCTTTGATCAGGAAGTACACAATGAACAAGGTGATCTATGCAGTCGGGGCAAAATAAAAATCGTGTGTCTGGATAGCGAATCCTTTAAACCCCGACCCATACCGAATGCAATTTTGAGGGCAATACCGAATGAACAGTGATCTGTCTTTTCTCGGACTGGTGTTAAATGCCAGCCCGCTGGTTCAGGCTGTCATGGCCGTGCTGGTGCTGGCATCCGTTTTTTCCTGGGCCATGATCGTGGATCGATCCCGGGTAATAAAAAAAGCGCGCAATGAAGCTGACAGTTTCGAAGATGATTTCTGGTCAGGCGCTGACCTGGGGGAACTGTACCGCAAGATTGAAAGACAGGATGATTATTTCGGGTTGTCAGCGGTATTTCATGCCGGTTTCAGAGAATATGCGCGATTGCAGGAAAATCCGGGTATGGATCCCAACACTGTGGTTGAAGGTGCGCGTCGTGCCATGCGCGTGGCGATGAGCAGGGAAATGGATGAGCTGGAAAACCACTTGTCACACCTGGCCACGATTGGTTCAACCAGTCCTTATGTCGGATTGTTTGGAACCGTGTGGGGTATCATGAATGCCTTTCATGCCCTGGGTAATGTCAAGCAGGCGACGCTCAACCTGGTTGCGCCCGGCATTGCAGAGGCACTGATTGCAACAGCCATGGGCCTGTTTGCCGCGATTCCGGCGGTAGTGGCCTATAACCGTTTTGCCAATGATGTGTCGAGAATTGAGAACCGGTTTGAGGATTTTGTTGAGGAATTCTCTAATATTCTGCAGCGTCAGGCCTTTTTGAAAACATAATGGCAAGAAAACAGAAAACAAGACGCCCCATGGCTGAGATCAATGTGGTTCCGTACATTGATGTGATGCTGGTGCTGTTGGTGATCTTCATGATCACAGCGCCGTTACTGACACAAGGGGTCAAGGTAGAGTTGCCACAGGCTGATGCCGAGCCGATCGAGGAAGATGCCAAGCGTCCACTGGTGGTATCGGTTAATAAGGAAGGCGGTTTTTTTATCACTTATGACGATGACAGAACGCTGGCGGTTGATGATGAGGATATGCTGCATAAAACAGCGGCTATTATCAGCATCAATAAGGGTATTCCCGTGCTGGTGAAAGGTGATCGCAATGTACCTTACGGACGTGTGGTCGAGGCGATGGTCATTTTGCAGCAGGCAGGAGCGCCTTCTGTCGGACTGATTACGGAGACGCCGGAAGGGTGATGGAAGGTAGTGATCAATGCTGGACCTGATCAGACGTAACCCGTTGGCCTTCATCCTGTCTGCCGCTGTGCATGTGGTGGTTGTTGGCTTGATGGTGGTAGGAGTTGATTGGCGTGAAAAGCCCCAAAAGGTGGTAACACAGGTTGATGTGGTACAGGCTCGCGTTGTCGATGAATCCCGCCTGCAGTCGGAAATCAACAAGCAGAAGAAACTTCAGCAACAGAAAAAAGACAGGGAAAAACAGCGCCTCGCTGCTTTAAAGAAAAAGCAGGACGCCGAGAAAAAGCGCCTGGCTGACCTGGAGAAACAACGCAAACAGCGTGAAAAAGACGAGAAGCAGAAAAAAATTGAAGCAAAGAAAAAAGCCGAGGCAGAAAAGAAACGCATAGCCGAGCTTGAGAAAAAGCGTAAAGCCGAGGAGAAAAAGGCCAAGGTCGCCGAGAAAAAACGCAAGGAACTCGAAGCCAAAAAAGTTGCCGAAGAGAAAAAGCGCAAGCAAGCAGAAGCCAAGCGCATAGCCGAAGAAAAGAAACGCAAGGCTGAAGAGAAAAAACGTAAAGAGGCCGAAAAGAAGCGTCTCGCTGAAGAGAAAAAGCGCAAGGCTGAAAAAGCAGAACGTGAAGCAAGGGAACGTCAGCTGGCTGAACAACTGGCAGCTGAAGCGTCGGCCCGTGAACGTTCTTCAGCTGTTGCCGCCATTACGCAGAAAATCCAGCGTAACTGGCTCAGGCCGATTGGTTCGGCAGAAGGCCTGAAGTGTACTGTCAGAGTGCGCCTGATACCGACAGGTGATATTGTACCGGGCAGTGTGGCGATTATTAAAAGCAGTGGTAACGGGGCATTTGATCGTTCGGTAGAGCAGGCGATTTACAAGGCTGAGCCATTGCCGGTTCCCAAAGGTCCGGCTTTTGAACAGTTCAGAAGTATTGATTTTGTGTTTGATCCAGTTGACTAGGTTATGAGCAAGGAGCTGTCTCTATCCCGGTTTTCATAGGCACAGCGTCCTTGAAAATCAGGTGGAGACAGCTCCTCAGAAATTTGAGAAGTTATCCCAAAATGAAATATTTAGAATCAAAAATAATTAACAGCTGCTTTGTAATTTTACTGCTGTTACTGCCGGTTTTGTCAGCAGCAAAATCCGGTCTGGTGATCGAGATCACCGAAGGCGCCGAGGGCGCATTACCCATCGCAGTCGTGCCCTTTAAATGGACGGGCTCGCCCGGCCAGCAGCCGCAACACAATGTCGGCTCTATCATCAGTAATGACCTGAAACGCTCCGGGCTGTTTAACCCGCTGGAAGAAAGCAAAATGCTGACGCGTCCTTCAACCGGAGACGAAGTGGATTTTCGTGACTGGCGTACCGTTGCGGTGGAAAATATAGTGGTTGGACAGGTGCAACCCAATGGGTCTGGTGGCTACCTGGTGCGTTTCCAGTTATTTGATGTCTATCGTGGTGAACAGATCACCGGTTTTTCGGTGCCAACCACGGCGCGTCACCTGCGTTCCACGGCTCATCAAATTGCTGACATTATCTACGAAACGCTCACCGGTGGACCGGGGGCATTCAATACCCGTATTGCTTACGTGACCTCAATCAATCGCGGCGGCAAGAAAAACATTGCCCTGCAGATTGCCGATGCTGATGGCTATGGCCCGGAAACCATCGTTGAATCCAGTGAACCGATCATGTCACCAGCCTGGTCTCCTGACGGCAAGAAGCTGGCCTATGTATCATTCGAAAACAGCAAGCCATCCATTTTTGTACAGGAAGTGTATACCGGACGCCGTGTGAAGGTTTCTTCCTTCAAGGGTATCAACGGTGCGCCAGCCTGGTCTCCTGATGGTCGTTATCTGGCGATGACGCTTTCCAAGGGCGGCAATCCGGATATCTATGTTATGAACGTCAATACCCGCAAACTACGTCAGCTGACCAGTCATTGGGGCATTGATACCGAGCCTGCCTGGTCACCTGATGGAAAATCCATCGTGTTTACATCCGACCGCCCTGGCAAGCCGCAGATTTACCGCGTGGCAGTCACTGGTGGCAAGGCCAAGCGTATTACGTTTGAAGGCAGCTACAACGCGCGTGCTTCCTACTCACCCGATGGTAAACACCTGGTGATGGTAACCAGGGTTAACGGTCATTACCGCATTGGCACACTGGATTTGCAGAATATGCGCCTGAATGTGCTGACAAACGGCTCTTTGGATGAATCTCCCAGTTTCGCTCCGAACGGCAGCATGGTAATTTATGCAACCACGACGGGTGGTCGTGCCGAGCTATCTGCGGTATCGTTTGACGGTCGCGTCCGCCAACGTCTGGCGTTGCAAGCGGGGGATGTCCGTGAACCGGTATGGTCGCCTTACACTAAATAATTGAGGATGAGGAAAAATCAATGAAAGTCAGAATGTTTCAATGGGGTTTAATGTTGGCAGCTGTGCTGTTGTTTTCCGGCTGTAGTACATTTATGAAGTCAGATTCTGACGGTAGCAGTGATGGTGCGAGTGTTTCAGAATCCGGAGATGCTTCAACTTCCGGGGCAAGCCGCGCTGGAAGCTGGCAGGGAAGTGAACTGGATAATCCGGACAGTCCGCTGTATACCAAGGTGATTTATTTTGATTTTGATGTCAGTGATATTCGCCAGGAATCCATACCTACGCTGCGAGCTCATGCTGAATACCTGATGGCTAATGCCGCTGCTTCAATCACTGTCGAAGGTCATTGTGATGAGCGTGGCTCACGTGAATATAACATTGGCCTGGGTGAGCGCCGCGCTTCTGCTATCAAGCGTTTCATGGAAGCCGAAGGTGTTGCTTCCAGTCAGATCAATACCATCAGTTACGGTGAAGAACGTCCTGCCGATCCCGGTCATGGTGAAGCGGCCTGGGCGATGAATCGCCGCGGTATCCTGGTTTATTAATTTACTTTAGTCATTCCCGCGCAAGCGGGAGTGACGGTATTGCCCTATGTTACCCAAGCAAACTGCGCAACAGGTTTTAGGCCTGCTGATTTCCTGTTCATTGTTTCTGTCTATACCTGCCAGTGTTCATGCCGCCGGCAACAAGGCATCATTGGATACGCGTGTCGATCGTCTGGAAAGACGCATCAGCCACCTGTCCGAACTGATGATGCAGGTAGATGCCCTGAAGCGTGAAAACAGTGAGTTGCGTGGCCAGATAGAACTGCAAAACCACACCATCGATTCTCTGAAAAACCGTCAGCGTGATTTATATATCGATATCGATCAGCGCCTGACAAAGTTACAGACGAACAGCCAACCGGCCACGACAGCTGATGCAGCTCCAGTGACCGGTTCGAGTGCTGCCGGATCTGCAACTCCCGTGGCAGAAATATCCAGCCCAGCACCGGTGTCAGTGACTCCGGCACCTGTCGTACTCTCATCCAGTATTTCCAGGGAAGAACAGGCTGCTTACGATAAAGCCAATCGCCTGTTGATCAGTGCAGACAGACGCTACCCGGAAGCGATCAAGGCGTTTCAGGCATTCCTGAAAAAATACCCTAACAGCAAACTGGCCGGTAATGCTCAGTATTGGCTGGCTGAAGCCTATTATGTCTCGCAGAAAAATACCGAGGCCCTGCTGGAGTTCAGCAAGGTTATGCAACTTTATCCCAGCAGTAGAAAAGTACCCGGTGCCATGTTGAAAACCGGCTACCTGCATCATTCAGCCGGCAGGATTGCCGAGGCCCGGGATATGCTGAACAAGATCATCAGTCGTTACCCCAAAAGCTCTGAAGCAGCACTTGCCAAACAGCGTTTGTCACGCATCCAGAAAGCAAACTAAGCTGATTGTTTCCGTTTATGTCCTATCGTTTGCGGATCAGCGAGATTTTTTATTCCCTGCAGGGTGAAAGTACCTTAAGCGGCTTGCCTACTGTCTTTATCAGGCTGACAGGCTGCCCGTTACGTTGTCAGTACTGCGATACTACCTATGCTTTTAAAGGTGGTGAGACAATGCAAGCAGAAGAAATTCTGCAACAGGTAGCCCAATATTCACCTCAATACGTTTGTGTTACCGGTGGAGAGCCACTGGCCCAGAAAGACTGTCAGAAGTTGCTCGGTGACCTTTGTGATGAGGGTTACCGGGTGTCATTGGAAACCAGTGGTTCAATAGATATCAGCGATGTCGATGAACGGGTTATTCGGGTAATGGACCTGAAAACTCCAGCCTCAGGTGAGCTCGAAAAGAATTGCTATGAGAATATCGAACTGCTCACTGACAACGATCAGCTCAAATTCGTCATTTGTGATGAAGCCGATTATCAGTGGGCGAAACAAATACTGGATGAATACAGCTTGAATACCCGTTGCGAGATTCTTTTCTCCGCTGCCGAGGGGCATCTAGAGCCCGTGCAGCTGGCTGACTGGATCATTCGTGACCAGTTGCCTGTGCGCATGCAGGTTCAGCTTCACAAGGTTCTCTGGGGTGGAGGCGAGGGAAGATAATGGCTACCTCAGAAAAAAAAGCTGTTGTGTTGTTGTCGGGGGGGCTGGATTCCGCGACAGTGCTGGCAATCGCAAAATCCGCTGGATATGACTGTTATGCTCTCAGCCTGGATTATGGACAAAGGCACGCCGCCGAGTTAAATGCTGCCAGGAATATTGCTGCGCATTTTCAGGTAAAACAACACCAGGTTGTAAAACTGGATTTGCGTCAGTTTGGCGGTTCTGCGTTGACGGATGACGCCATTGCTGTACCGGAAGAAGAAACCAGTGATATTCCTGTTACTTATGTGCCAGCCAGAAATACGATTTTCCTGTCGCTGGCACTGGCATGGGCCGAAACACTGGATGCCAGGGATATTTTTGTCGGCGTGAATGCGGTTGATTATTCCGGTTACCCGGATTGTCGCCCCGAATACATTGAATCCTTTGAAAAAATGGCCAACCTGGCGACGAAGGCCGGCGTCGAAGGCGATCGTTTCTCAATCCAGGCGCCACTGATAAAACTCACCAAGGCCGAGATTATCCAGACAGGCTCAAAACTCGGCGTGGACTATGCGCTGACCGTTTCCTGTTACCAGGCTGATGACAGCGGCGCAGCTTGCGGAAAGTGTGATTCCTGCCGTCTGCGCAAGCAGGGATTTGCAGATGCCGGAGTACCTGATCCGACAAAATATAATCAATGATTCAGGGCTTGAAACGGACTAAATCTGCTGTATAATCTCGCGCTTCTTCGGGGCTGTTAGCTCAGTCGGTAGAGCAGTGGATTTTTAATCCATTGGTCATAGGTTCGAATCCTATACAGCCCACCATACAAAACAAAGGCTTAGCATTTTTCGGTGCTAGGCCTTTTTTATTGGGGACTACTTTTATTTCAGAAAGCCTCAACATAAGCAGTCATTGAAAACGATATTATTTTGTAGTCATAGTTTCTTTCAATCTATTTAATATTCTACGGCCAAATTAACCTGTTGTCTGAGTTGGTAGCTATCTCGTTTAGCCCAAGCTAAAGATCATTTATTTTATTAGAGATACAGTAGAGATTATGGGTAAATGATCTGAGCCAATGTCTGTTCCTACCTGAGACTCTACTACTTGCCAACGTTCACTGAGCAGTACCTGGTCCACTGGTATGCCAACATATCTGAATGGCGAGGTTGATTGTAATCCTGAGGCTCTTTTGAAATTGGTCTGGGTCAATGCTGATGACCAGGGTGTAGCATTGAAGTCACCAGCTATGATTGTAGGAAGGCTATATTGGTAGCTTTCATAGTCTATTTCCTTGAGTTTCTTATTTCTGGCCAGGTGGTATTCAGGAGCTATAGGTGGCATAGGATGAAATACAATCATCTTGATGAGCTGCTTGTTCCATTTGGCAATAATTTCTAGGGTAGGTATTTTGAGACTGCTGTGGCTGTTCCAATCAATGGCAACGTCAGCAAAAGGTAGTCTTGATAATAGGCCTATACCAAAAGGACTCAATAGCTGAATAAGGACGAGTGAAAACTAATATCGGATTACTTTAATAATCGACAAACAATCTGGTGTGATCCTTTCGATAAGCGACCAGTGGACAATTCTAGCCGCACTCTTACTCCATCAGCATTAACCGGTAGCTTAATGGCTTTCCTGTGAAGTAGTAGCTTTGTATGTTCAACCGACCTGATTGCATGGTGCGCTTTATAGCCGACAAGCCGGGCAGTTATCTGCTGATCCAGCAGTTGCTTTCTAGCAAATTCAATTTCTTTTTCAATGTAGTCAGCACTTGGCATGACGTTATTCTAGCACTGACCTGATATGCTTTGCATATAACAGATGTTTACAAGAGGTTTTTGGATGTGGGCAAATACCAAACAGCTGACGTTAGTAGATATTAATGGTCTGTAAATGTGTCTCATTTTACTAGCTTTCTTGATTATACAAGTCACTTGGGTAGTCAATATCCATCAAAATACCTTTATCATCTGTATGATATTTAAAAAGTTTCTCTGGAGAATTGGCTAACAAGTCTCTAGCACCATGATCACCCTGCAGTTTTAATAAATCTTGTTTCCATTGCCTGGAAAAACCAACAGGATTGCCGCGCCGATTTTCACATACAGGCGCCACCATGCTTTCGCCCTGTAATATTTTTTCTTTCAACCCTCTCATTGTTTCAGGTTTTACCCATGGCATATCTGCTAAAGCAATCAGCCATCCATCTGCTTCACTTGAAGCCATAATTCCTGCAACGATACTTGATGCCATTCCGCTATCAGCATGTTGATTAACGACAACTTTGATATCCAGGGACAGCAGCTCATCTTCCAGTCGAGCATCACCCGGGCGGATTACTGCCACGACTTTTTGCATAACCTGTTTTAAATTTTTTGCCGAGGTAACGGCTACGGTTTTATTATTGGATAAAGGCTGTAGGAGTTTGTCGCTGCCAAAGCGTTTTGATGAACCTGCAGCAAGCAATATTGCAATAATGTTCTTGGATCTTTTCAAAATGCTTAACCCGAATAGATACCATTTTTAACCGCAGTGACATGTGCGAGGATAGAAAGCGCGATTTCAGCCGGTTTTTTACTACCAATATCCAGACCGACAGGACCATGTATGCGTTTAAGTTGATCATTGCTGTAGCCTAGGGACGCAAGACGCTTTAAGCGGTTACTTGCAGAATTTTTAGAACCTAATGCTCCAATATAAAACGCATTCGATTCCAGTGCCGCAATCAACCCCAGGTCATCCTGGCGCGGATCATGAGCGAGAGCCACGACGGCAGTTCGTTGTAGATTGCCAATCTGGTTGATGGCATCGTCCGGTATTGTCTTTATATAATCAACATGCTCGACGGGATCATGATTTTCATAGTTATTTCGCGGGTCACAAATCACGACCCGGTAGTCAAGCAGCAATGCCATGCGTGCCAGCTGAGTGGCTATTTGCCCATTACCAATGATGAAAAGCTGCCAGGAGGGACCAAATGTTTTTACCACGGCAGATTCAGCTTGCTGAATGTCCTTGCCGACTTTGCCAGTCAGCAAATCCACTGTTCCGCTATTGGTATCCACCTTTCTGGTAACAAGCTTTCCCTGACTGAGATCAGTCAAAATTTTTTCAATCGACAATTCATCCGTAAGCTGCTCGATCAATAAAAGCAACTGACCACCGCAGGGAAGCCCCAGTTGGCTTGCCTGCTGCGCATCAACACCATAGTTAATGAATGCCGGATAGGCCTCGACCAGCTGATCAGCTTGTAACCGCTCGATAAGTTGCTGTTCAACACAGCCACCGGAAATTGAACCTGCGTATTTTCCTGAAAGATTCATTACCATCAGGGAGCCCGGCGGTCGTGGCGATGATCCCCATGTTTTCAAAACAGTTACCAGAACAGCCTGTTCGCCGCTTTTCAGCCAGTTTAGTGCGGTACTGAGAACCTCTATGTCATCAGTTGCTTGACTCATTAATTAAAGATGGCAGTCAGACTTTGCGCAAATCGCTGTGTTTTAATGGGAAACTACGGATACGTTTACCGGTTGCTGCAAATATTGCGTTTAAAACTGCAGGTGCCGCCACAGCTATAGTCGGTTCACCAATACCGCCCCAGAAGCCACCCGAAGGCATGACGATAACGTCCACTTTTGGCATTTCAGATATCAACATGGAAGGATAATTATGAAAATTGTCCTGTTCGATAGCTCCATTTTTCAAGGTACATTCACCATAGAGTAATGCTGATAAACCGAAAACAAATGAGCCTTCTACCTGGGCCTCGATCTGCTGCGGATTAACCGCGTAGCCGGGATCCGTGGCAGCCACGATTCGATGTACTTTTAGAATGCCATCCTGGTCAACAGAAACCTCTGCACAGGCAGCAACATAGCTGGCAAATGCCTTGCAAACTGCCAAACCACGGTATACACCCTCCGGTGCGGGATTTCCCCAGCCGGCTTTTTCAGCAACCGCATTAAGCACTGCCAAACTCTTGGGCTGGTTAGCCATTAATTTTTGGCGGAATTTTAGTGGATCTTTGCCTCCAGTATGGGCCAACTCGTCGATAAAGCTTTCCATGTAGATGGCGTTTTGATTTACGTTGACACCACGCCAGAAACCGGGTGGCACTGGTGGATTACGCATGGCATGTTCCACCAGTAAATTGGGAATCGAGTAACTGATAGCGTGATCACCATCAGGCAATAATCCCTGGAAGACAAACATGTCAACGCCGTTTTGCATCCATTTTGGATTGACTGCCGCCAGTATCGACTGGCCAGAAATACGAACATTTAAGCCGGTCAGCTCACCATTTTTATCCAGACCACCGACAAATTTGGCCTTGGTTATCGGGTGATAATGTCCATGCTGCATATCCTCTTCGCGTGTCCAAAGCAGTTTAACCGGTATACCTGGTAGCTGTTTGGCAATGGCAACAGCCTGCTTAACAAAATCATGGAAAGCACCACGACGCCCAAACCCGCCACCAAGATGTATTTTATAAACTTCGCACTGTTTAGCTGGTAATTGCGCGGCCTCGGCAGCAGCTTGCAGGGCGGCCTCGCCATTTTGGGTTGGACACCAGACTTCACAGCGTTTCTGCGTCCATCGGGCCGGGGCGTTCATCGGCTCCATCGGAGCATGATTCTGGTAAGGATAAGCGTATGTCGCTTCAATAGTTGTTGCTGAATTTTCTATAGCATGTTGCGCGTTACCGGCCTGGTTACCGGTAAAAGCTTGCTTGGCTGACAAGCCTTCATTCAGCATTTCGTCGATTGCAGTGCTATCCAAGTCAGCATTTGGCCCCAAGTCCCAGGTAATATTGACTTTGTCCAATGCTGTTTTCGCCTGCCACCAGTTTTCCGCAACCACGGCAACCGCATTATCCTCAACTTTCACAACAGCTTTTACCCCAGGTATCTTGATAGCTACTGCAGCATCAAAAGACTTCAAGGTACCGCCAAAAACGGGACAGGCTCTTATGGCGGCATTTAGCATGCCAGGCAAGCTCAGGTCAGTACCAAATACCTGTTTTCCCGTTAATTTATCGAATGTATCCAGTCGCTTGAGCGGTTTGCCTATCAGCTTCCAGTCTTTGGGATCTTTAAGTTTTACTTCCAATGGTGGTATGCCATCAGCAGCTGCCGTGGCCACCTTGCCATAGGTGGTGGTTCGTCCGGAAGGGTTGTGGGTTATTATTCCGGAAGATACTGAACATTCTTCGAAGGATACCCCCCATTTTTCTGCCGCTGCTTCTATCAGCATCACTCGTGCAGTAGCACCTCCTTTGCGAACGTACTCATGACTGCCCCGAATCCCCTGGCTGCCTCCCGTGGAAAAACTGCCCCAGGCACGGTTCCTGGCAAGACTTTCGCCAGGGGTAGGATATTCAGTAGTGACTTTTGACCAGTCACACTCCAGTTCTTCAGCTACCATCTGCGCCAGGCCGGTTAAT
>Ga0180433_10005193_pt1 | contig 17747 bp, 16 predicted proteins | sample SS_ome_8_FD_132980 | JGI IMG/M metagenome (GOLD analysis project Ga0180433, IMG submission 132980) | Hypersaline lake sediment archaeal communities from the Salton Sea, California, USA - SS_1_D_1 metaG | ecosystem: Environmental > Aquatic > Non-marine Saline and Alkaline > Hypersaline >... | reverse complement strand
TCTGCCTATCAGGAAGATCTCACGCTGAGGGTCAACGGGCGACGGCCCAGGGAGTCGGAGGAAATGGCCGCTGCGACCCGCGAGTGGTTTGAGCAGACTGTCGATCGGCTCGAGCAGTTGGACGGCGCCATCGGTGCTCAGATCTGCTCCCTGAGTGAGTCACGCCTATGAATGGCAAGACCAGAGTGGGCTACCTGGGTCTGCTGAGTTGGGTGCCGCGCTGGTGAATGCGTTGAACCCCGGACCATACCTGTATTGGAGCCTGGTCGCTGGCCCGGTCTTTCTGGCCGGCTGGCGGAAGGCTCCGGCAACTGGGATCGGTTTTCTAGTTGGCTTCTACGTCGCCATCGTCGTCACGCTGGCCGGACTGGTTCTTCTTTTCGGCACGGCCAGGCAGTTGGGACCGAAGGTGACCCGCGCCTTGCTGGGAATCTCGGCCGTCGCGCTCGTTGGCTTTGGGCTCTACCAACTGTGGCTCGGGATATCCGGATGGATCGTGGGATAGGCCGGTGCACTGGCGACGCCACGCCGTCCGGTTTGTCTTTGCCGACCGGTTCCAGTATAATGGTTTTGGGACGTGGGTAGCCCGCGCGAGGCGCAGGACTGTTTTGGCTCGAAAGTGGCTGTGACTGATATAGTCGATATGGAAAAGGAAATCGAACGTCTGAGGAAAAGACGATGAACAAAGCCGAGCTATATCGTAGGTTCCCATATCCGCGCCGCCGGGTGCTCCGCAGCGTGCTGCGACGTGTGGCTCAGTTGGCGCTTGCCTTGCTCAGCGACCTGGAGATTGTGGGCCAGGAGAACCTCCCCAGGAAGGGGCCATTGTTGCTCGTCGCCAACCATTTCAGCTTCATCGACCCGGTGGCCATGATACGAGCAGCGCCCTGGCCAGTCGAGTTTGTGGGAGGCTTCCGCATGCCCAACGCGCCCGTTTGGACGAGGGCGATCCCCGGTCTGTGGGGGTACTATCCCGTCTACCGCGGTACGGCCTCGCGCGATGCGCTGCGTGCCGCCGAAGCTGTGCTGGCCCAGGATGGTGTGCTGGGTATATTCCCCGAGGCTGGCAACTGGGCGACAGTCCTGCGGCCGGCCCGCCCCGGTGCCGCCTTTCTGGCCGTCCGGACCGGCGCGCCCATCCTGCCCATGGGTTTCCACGGGTTGCTCGACGTCTTCCCGCGCCTGCGCGAGCGCCGCCGCGCCCACGTCACGCTGCGCATCGGCAAGCCCTTTGGCCCTTTCCACGCTACAGGTCGGGGCCGAAAGCGACGCCAGCAGTTGGAGGAGATTGGCCACGAGATTATGGGCCGCATCGCCGAGCTGATTCCTCCCGAGGTGCGCGGCCACTATTCCGATGACCCGGCCATCCGCGCTGCGGCTCAGGGGACCGAGGTATATCCCTGGGACGAGTCGCCCGACTACCTCTGACCCGTCGATGCCAGGCACTTCTAACGAGTATCCGAAGTCAAAACCTGTTTGAAAACATCCAGGCCTTCAAGCGAATGGCAACCTGTAAGTGCCTGGCACCTGGCCTGAGCAACTACCATTTCGAAGCCTTGGACCAGCGTATCCACCGGCTGGTCACGGTGTTATTTGTCTATGAGGCCGATACGGGCCGGCCATCGCGTTGATTTGCGGGTGCGACCTGAAAGCGCTGTTGCATCGTCGCCGGTGGACGCCCTTCGGCTAACACATCCTGGGAGGGTTATACATGGAAGCCGCCGTACCTCAGCCAATGTCCACCCGGCGTGAGCGCTGGGCCTGGTATCTGTACGATTTTGGGAATTCAGCCTACGCCTCCGTCGTTCTCCTGGCGGTCTACTCGGCCTACTTCGAGGGGGAGGTCGTCGGCCGGGCCGCGGAGGGCTCGCGCCTGTGGGGCATAGCCGTGGGGATTGCTATGCTCGTCGTGGCCATCACCTCCCCGGTGCTAGGGACGATCGCCGACTTCTCCGGGGCCAAGAAGCGGTTCCTCTTCTTCTACACGGCGCAAGCCTGTCTCTTCACCGCCCTGCTCTTCTTTGTCCAGCAGGGTGACGTGTTGATCGGCATGCTGTTCTTCATCCTGGCCGAGATTGGCTATCGTAGCGCGCAGGTCTTCTACAATTCGCTCCTGCCGGAGATCGCCGCTCCTGAGGAGATGGGTCGGATTTCCGGCAACGGCTGGGCCATTGGGTCGGCCGGGGGGATTATTTGTCTGCTGATTGTCCTTCCGTTGATTGTGTTGATCGGCGGCCCGCTGGTCGTGCGCCTGTCGTTGGTGATCACCGCCGTTTTCTTCGCCCTCTCGGCCGCGCCAATCTTCCTCTGGCTCCGGGAGCGTGCCCAACCCCAGCAGCTTCCGGCGGGCGAATCCTACCTGTCCGTGGCCTTCAAGCGGTTGTCCCATACCGTGCGGGCCGTCAAGCACTATCGGGAATTCGTCAAGTTTATCGTCGCCTTCCTGGTCTACAACGACGGCATCTTGATGACGATGGACTTTGCGGCCATCCTGGGCGCGGTGCTGTACGGGATGGAGCAACAGGAGTTGATCGTCTTCATGATCATCGTGCAGGTGACCAGCGTCGCCGGTGCATATCTATTTGGGCTGATAGCCAACGACTTCGGCGGCAAGCGTGCGATCGTTGTCTCGCTCATCCTGATGATCGTCCCGGTGGTGTGGCTGTACTTCAGTTACTCCCGGCTTGCGTTCTATTTCATCGGCGGGCTGGCCGGGTTTGCGCTGACCGGCGTCCAATCCGTCAGCCGCACTGTGGTGGGGACGTTCAGCCCACCTGGGAAGAGCGCCGAGTTCTATGGATTCTTTGCCGTGTCCGGCCGCACTTCGTCCTTCATCGGTCCAACCATCTTTGGCTTGGTGGCAGCGCGGGCCACCAGGCGGTTCCTGGCGCAGGGACAGGCGGAGTTGCTGGCCAAGCAATCTGGGCACCGATTGGCACTTGTGTCCATCGCTGTGTTTCTGTTGGCGGGCCTGGTGTTGCTGTTGCTCGTAAACGAGAGAAAAGCTATCGCCGCAGCCCAGACGCCGGAAGGCCAGAATCCTGCCTGAGATAGAGAATCACCGAACCCCGCAAGGAGCAAGCATTGTCTACCTCTAATACTTCGCAGTCCACGACGTCGACCGGCGAGACGCTCTCACGCTGGAACAAGATCGCCTATGCCGTCGGTGAAATCGCCTACGCCACGGGGCCGGGGACTGCAATTCCATTCTGGTATACGATCTTCCTCACGGACATTGCCCGGCTGGACCTGCGCCTGGTCAGCTTGTTCTGGGTCGTCGTCACCATCTGGGATGCCATCAATGATCCCTTGTTCGGAGTTCTGTCCGACCGCACGCGCACCCGCTGGGGGCGTCGACGGCCCTACCTGCTCTTCGGTGCGGTTCCCTTTGGAGTGACCTTTGCCCTCCTGTGGCTGGTTCCGGCCGTCGAAAGCCAGGCTGCCCTGTTTGCCTACTACACCGTCGTCTACATCCTCTTCGAGGCCTCGTTCACAGCCGTTAGCTGCCCCTACGTCGCCCTTACCCCCGAGTTGACGCAGGATCACGATGAGCGGACGTCCCTCGTGACCTACCGTATGGCGTTCAACATCGGCGCGTCGTTGGCTGCCCCTCTGCTCTTTGGTCTGGTCATCTTTCCCATGTTCCCTGCCCGCGATCCCCGCGCCTTCCGCGTCATCGGCCTCATATGCGGGGCCATCTCCATTCCTCCCTTCCTGATCGCCTTCTTGGCGACCCGAGAACGTTCGGAGTTCCAGGAAGAGAGCGCTCTCCCGCTGTGGAACTCGCTCCGCTTCGTGTTGCGTAACGTCGCTTTCCGCTACACACTGGCCATCCGCATCCTCAGTTGGATGCCGGTGGTCATCGCCCAGGCGATCTTTGCCTACTTCCTGATCTATTGGACCGGTATGACCGAAGATGAGACGTCGTTAGTGCAGGCTGCAATCATGGTGGTGGCGCTGCTGTGCCTGCCGTTGGTACTATGGCTGGCGCGTCGTCTGGAGAAAAAGACGGCCTACATCATCGCTGCTGCCTCCTGGGCGGTCGTGATGCTTGCCATCCTGCTCGTGCCCCAGGGGGCCAAGGCCCCTGCCTACGTCATCGCCGCACTGGCTGGCTTTGGCGTCTCCGCCGCACATCTCCTTCCCAGGGCTATGGAGCCCGATGTCCTGGAGGTGGATGAGTTGATGAGCGGGCGACGACAGGAGGGAGCCTACACCGGGGTCGCGGTGTTTGTCGACAAGCTGGCCCGCGCGTTGATCCTGGGGCTGCTGCCGGCGGTTTTGTACTGGTCGGGCTACGTCCAGCCCACGGCTGCCGACCCCGTCCCGCCTCAGCCTGCTTCCGCGCTGCGTGCGCTCCAGCTTCTCATCTCTATCCTCCCGGCGCTGCTCCTGGCAGTCTCCATCCTTGTGGCCCAGCGCTATCCCATCACTCGCCAGCGGTACGCCGAGATACATCAGAAACTGGTTGCGCGCCGGCTGCGCGGAAAGACGAGCGTTGCGGACGTTCGGGTGTTCGGCCATTCAAAGCATTGACGGCCTTTCGTAGTTCAACGAGCGGACGACGCTCCGCGAGTAGACAGGCCAGAGAGAGGAGAATTCTATGGTATTGCGCATACTTCAGATTGTTGCAGCGATTGGCACCATCGTGACCGGGTTGGTCTCGCTCATATGGCCTCGTTCGGTGAGAGGGTTCACCGGTCTCAGCGCTGAGGGTCCGCGCGGCATCACCGAGATCAGGGCCATCTTGGGCGGCTTCTTCGTCGCCCTTGGCGCCGTCCCACTCATCCTCGGCGCGCCGGAGACCTACGTGATGCTTGGTATCACGTATCTCGTCGTGGCCGTCGTGCGCGCCGTTTCGATGGTTGTCGACAAGTCGGTTGAGCAGTCGAACATCATCAGCCTCGTTGCCGAGATCATCCTCGGCGTCATCCTGGTCCTGTAACCGGATTCCAACAATCTCCAACCAAGCTCAATCCCGATTCTAACGATAGTCGTCGGTTTGGATCCTTTTCCGATGGTAAAATGATAACGACTCAGGTGCCAGGCACTCTTACGAGGTGTTGTTGAATTGAAGGCCCGAGGGAGCTCAGGTAGGTTCTAGATGCGAATGCTCGGCGGAAGCGCCTGGCACCTGGCCCGATCAGTAACAGTAGTGAGGTGTCCTATGTCAGTCAGAATCGTGACCGACAGTACGTGCGATCTCCCAGAAGAGATCGTCGCTGAGTATGATATTGCCGTCGTGCCCCTATACATCAACATCGGCGATCAGGGCTATCTGGACGGCGTGGAGCTATCACGCGAGGAATTCTACGAACGGTTGCCCGACTGCGATCCCCCGCCTACGACGGCGACACCGGGGCCGGGGCAGTTCCGCCAGGTCTATGAAGCGCTGGCGGATGAGGGCGCGACCGAGATCATGTCCATTCACATCTCCGAGAGCCTGAGCGCCACGGTGAACTCGGCTCGCCTGGCTGCCCAGGCGATGGAGTCGGTGCCGGTGACCGTCCTCGACTCTGGAAGCCTGAGCCTGGGAACTGGCTTCCTCGTCTTGACAGCGGCAGAAGCCGCCGCCGCGGGTCAGTCTGTGGACGAAATCACCCCCATGTTGGAGGATCAGCGTGCGCGCACCCACGTGTTCGCTGCGCTGGACACGCTCGAGTTCCTCCGCCGCGGCGGCCGCATGAACCGGGCGCTGGCCGCCGTCGGCACGTGGCTGCAGATGAAGCCGCTGCTCAGGATGCACGCCGGGGACCCGACGGCCGAAAAGGTGCGCACGACCGAGGCCGCCACCCAGCGCTTGATCGACCTGCTCGGCGAACTCGTGCCCCTGGAGCGGGTCGCCGTCGTCCATACCCACGCCCTCGAAAGGGCAGCGGACCTGCTTGAGCGTGCCCGCCGCCTCCTGCCTGAGGGCGACGTGATGTCCGAGGACATCACCCCGGTCTTCGGCGTTCACCTGGGGCCCGGGGCCGTCGGCTTCGCGTGCGTCTCGGCGCGTGGAACTTGAGTGATCTCCCACTCCCACCCCGGCCCTCCCCTACAAGGGGGAGGGAGTAGGGCACTACGCCCGGGTGCCTCTTACCCCCTCCCTTTGGGGAGTGGCTAGGGGAGGGTGGATCTCTTCGCCTCAACCCCGACCGAGCAACGCCCTCGCCCGCTCAATCTGAACCCCCACCGCGTCCGGTGCCGTCCCCCCTTCCGTATCTCGCGCCGCCACCGACCGCCGAAAGTCGAACACTGTGGGCACGTCCTCGTCGAAGGATGGATGGATCAGCCGGTATTCCGCCAGATCGAGTTCCTTGAGCGACACGCCCAACGCCTCGGCCCGCCTGACCGCCTGTCCGACCAGGTGGTGGCTCTCGCGGAAGGGCACACCCTTGCGCACCAGATAGTCGGCCAGATCTGTCGCCAGTATAGCGTCGTTCAGTGCGGCAGCGGTGCGTTCACCGTCCACACGCAGCGTGTGGACCACGCCTGCAGCCACGGGCAGTTCCATCGTCAGCGTGTCCACCGCGTCGAAGAGCGCCTCCTTGTCCTCCTGCATATCCTTGTTGTAGGCCGAGGGCAGGCCCTTCAGCGTCGTCAGCAGCCCCGTCAGGTGGCCCACCATCCGCCCGCTCTTGCCGCGCATCAACTCCAGCGAATCCGGGTTCTTTTTCTGCGGCATCAGGCTGGACCCGGTCGAATAGGCCTCGTCCACCTCCACGAAGCCGAACTCTTGGCTGGCCCACAGGATCAAGTTCTCGGCCAGGCAGCTCAGGTGGATCTGTAGCAGCGCGGCCCAGCCGAGAAACTCCACCACGTAGTCTCTGTCGTCCACCGCGTCCACGCTGTTCTCGCTGACTCTGGCGAAACCCAACTGGGCGGCCAGCCACCGGCGATCGATGCCGAACGGGTGCCCGGCCAGGGCCCCTGACCCCAGCGGCAGCACCGACGTGCGTCGCGCCGCGTCGGCCAGCCGCTCCCGGTCGCGCTGAAACTTCCAGAAGAAGGACATCAGCCAGTGGCTGAAGAGCAGCGGCTGTGCCTGTTGCAGGTGTGTGTAGCCGGGCATGACGATCTCCTGGTGGGCCTCCGCCTCGTCGACGATGGCTCCCTGCAGCTCGACGAGCATCTTCTCCAGTGAGGAGATCTCATCCAACAGGTAGAGCCGTAGATCGGTGGCCACCTGGTCGTTGCGCGACCGCCCGGTGTGCAGCTTGCCCGCCACCGGTCCCACCAGTTCACCCAGCCGCCGCTCGACGGCGGTGTGGATGTCCTCGTCGCCGGACTGGATCTGGAACGTGCCGGCGTCGAACTCGGCGCGCACCTGCTCCAGCCCGTCGACCAGCCGGTCGCGCTCGTCATCCGTGATCAACCCCACCCGCGCCAGTCCCCCTGCGTAGGCCATGCTGCCCTGGATGTCTGCATGGTACATCCGTCGGTCGAACCCGATCGAGTCATTGAACCGTCTCATCAGCTCATCGGTTTCGTCCGCGAAGCGCCCCCCCCACAACGTCATAACCCCAATCTCCAATCTCCATTCTCCATTTTCTCCTCTCCCCTCTCTCTTCTCTTCTTCCCTCAGTCTCGCCTGAACACGCTATAGTCCGGCGCCTCCAGCTCCTTCGTCGCCCCGTTCTCCAGATCCACCAACGCCTTGACCTTGAGCGGCAGACCGAACAGGTTGATGAAGCCCTCTGCGTCGCCCTGATCGTAGACGTCGTCTTGGCCGAAGGTGGCGAACTCCTCGCGGTAGAGGCTGAAGGGCGATTTCCGGCCGACTACCGTGCAGCTTCCCTTGTACAGCTTAACCCGCACGGTGCCGGTCACGCGCTCCTGCGTCTTGGCCACGAACGCGCTCAGCGCCTCGTGCAGCGGAGTGAACCACTTACCGAAGTATACCAGTTCGGCGAAGCGTTCACCCACCAGCAGCTTGTAGTGCAGCGTGTCGCGGTCCAGGCATATGCTCTCCAGACCCTGGTGCGCGGTGTACAGGATCGTGCCGCCGGGGTTCTCGTATACGCCCCGTGACTTCATGCCCACCAGCCGGTTCTCTACCATGTCATCCCGGCCCACGCCGTGGGCGCCACCCAGTTCGTTGAGTTTGCTCAGCAGCTCCACCGCCCCCATCGCCTCCCCGTCGATCGCCACCGGCATGCCCTGCTCGAAGTCGATCGTCAGGTACAGTGGCTCGTCCGGTGCGGCCTCCGGCGCCACCGTGAGGCAGAACATATCCTCCGCCGGTTCGGTCCAGGGATCCTCCAGAATGCCGCCTTCATGGCTCATATGCCAGATGTTGCGGTCTCGGCTGTAGATGGACTTCTTGCTTTGAGTGACCGGGATGTTGTGGGCGGCAGCGTAGTCCAGCGCGTCCTCCCGCGATCGGATATCCCACTCGCGCCACGGCGCGATCCGATCCAGGAAGGGATTCAGCGCCTTGACCGTCAGTTCGAACCGCACCTGGTCGTTGCCTTTGCCCGTGCACCCGTGGGCCACCGCGTCGGCCCCCTCCTGCTCGGCGATGCTCACCAGGTGCTTGGCAGTGACGGGGCGGGCGAACGATGTGCCCAGCAGGTACATGCGCTCGTAGATCGCGCCGGCCTGCATGGTGGGGAACGCATATCCGGTCAGGAACTCTTCGCGCAGGTCGACGACGTGGGCCTTGATGGCCCCGCTGGCGATCGCCTTCTCCTCCAGCCCCTCCAGTTCGCCCGCCCCCTGTCCCAGATCGGCGGTGAACGTGACCACTTCACAGCCGTAGTTCTCCTTGAGCCAGGGCACGATGACCGAGGTGTCCAGCCCGCCGGAGTATGCCAGTACGACTTTGTTGTATGTGCCTTTCATTGTGTGTGTCTCCTGTATTTGATATGGTTGAAGATTCAGCTAGCAAAGCGAAAGCGCGATGGAGCAGGTGCCATCGCGCAAAAAGAAGAGCCAGCCCCCATCTGGAGGCTGGCTGAATACCCTTGAGCTATGCGGCTGCTATGCAGCCCAAATCAGCCTACCCAGACGGATCGTCCGGCTCTTCGTAGGCTCGTCGTCGGATGTCGCTGACGTTGGTAGCTGCACAGATGTCTATCATAATCTCAAACCTGCTAGCGAGCAAAAGTCTACCACAGCGAGGCAGTTTTGTCAAACCGCGATCTGGCGCGTTGCGTCAGTAGATGGTGTAGATAAAGGCCGTCACTTTCGGAAACAGCGTGTCGACCAGCAGCCGCCAGGCTGGCTCCACACGTACGTCTGGGCGAGCCGCGCGCAGCTCCTCCACCGTCCGATACCCCAGCACCAGCGGAATGAACTGCAGCGGTGGCAGATGAATTGCCGCGTCTTCCACCGCTTCCCCGCCGGCGACCTCCATCAGCTCGCCCTCCACGAAGCGCATGATCAGTGCTTCGCGGTAAAGGCCGATCCCCACGTCCCGCGTCAGCCCGGCGAAGGGCGACTGCGCCACCCGGCGCTCCAACACCGGCTTCAGCGCGCGCAGAAGCGCCGCGAAGTCGGGCACGTGGATCTGCCAGGCGTAAGTGCCCAGGTCGTGCGCGCCCAGCGAGCGCGCCAGCCGCATCAGCGTGCAGTTCGCGGGCAGGTTGAGCCGCACGCCGGGCTTGTCGCGCTCTACGCCCAGCTTCCTGAGCTGATCCAGCGTCGCCAGCGCCGTGTCGAACCCCAGCCGCGAGACCTCGCTCGCCACCAGCTCCTCCCCGAAGTGATGCTTCGGCACGCACACGTACCCCGCCAGCTCCCCGTCTGCACCCCGGATCATCCACGTATCCCGCTCCATCTCGCTCCCGTCCGTGTGCGTCAGCAGGTATCGCCACGTGGCCTCGTCCCGCGCGGCGCAGATCGTCAGGTCTGCGGCCGCTTCCTCGTACAACCGCATCAACGTCGGGAGATCGTCTTCTCGGGCCGGGCAGAACGTGAACGAGTCCTGGGGTGGGGCGGGCACGTCGCGGAACTCGAGACGCAAGCCCCCCTCCAACGGCAGCGCGTATTCGTACCCGAACTGGCGGTAGAAATACGGGATCCCCTGGATCTGCGAGAGCAGGCACCCGCGCTCGCGCATCCGGCGCTTGAAATAGTCCACCTGCGCCCGGATCAGCCCCCGCTGCCGGTGAGACTCCAGCGTGCCGACGATGCCCATCTCGCCGGCCCGTATCTCGACGTCCTCGTAGCGCCACGTCCATGGGATCAGGCACAATGACGAGACTACCTGCCTGCTGCCTTCCTCCTCCACGAAGACCAGATCGCGGCCTCGCGTGTGTGGGTGGTGCAGAAATAAGTTGCGCGTCATCGCCGCCACGCCCGGCTCGTGGATCGCGCCGTTGAACGCCGCCACCCGCTCGACGTCGCCCTCGTCGGCCGCCGTGCGCAGCACCAGGCCGCCCTCCAGCGGTTGATGGTAGGATGGTTCCTTGGGGTCCAGCATGTTCCCTCCGATCGTCGTCGTTGGTTGTTGTGAGAATAGGACCTTGCTCAGTAGGGCGGGTTTCTTACCCGCCGTCTTCTACCCGCTGCCCTCCCCGCCCGAAAATCACCCCGCCGCGCCCGGCCCCCCGGCGCCGATCCGGCTCTTCGGACGCTTCCTCCTCCTCTGCCTTTACCAGCCCCGTCAGCCCCTCGACGTCGTCCAGGTGCAGCCCGAACTCCTCCCCCCGGTCGAGCAACACCCGGGCCAGCGCCTGGGTCGCGTGGGCCTTCAGTTCCCGCGGGGCCTCAAACGCCGTCCAGGCCACGTCCCACTCGCCCAGCAGCCCCCGTGCCGACGGACTGTAGAGCATGCGCTTGCGGTAGGCCAGCGCCCGCTTGCCCCCGCTCACGGCCCTACGCCACTCCAGCCCCATAGGCGCGCCATCAGAATGGCGCCTTTGGAAGGTGTTGTAGGCGCGGCGAAATCCGCCCCCAGCACCAGCAGGAACAGATCGGAGCGTGCGAGAAAGTCCAACGCCTCGTCGACACCCTCGCCCGGCCTGGGCGTGTGCTTGATCTCCCATCCCACCGACACCGGCAGTTCGGCCACGTTCTGTCCCAGCGCCTCCCGCTCCGGCGCCAGCTCGGGGCTGCTGCTTACGAACAATCGGATTGGCTCGGTCATCGCTCGCACCCTCTCTGCGCTCCGTCCGACTGAGGTATGTCTGTAGGAAGTCTACCACCTCTGGCGGCATAGGGCAAGGTGAAGACCTCCGAGGTTTGCGTCCACACAGACGCAGGACGTCGCGTCGCGCCTATGCATGCCGGTTTCCTGGCGCTTCGGCTGTCGAAAACCTCGGAGGTCTGATGGCAGCAGTCCGTTGTCGGTGATCTCCAGGTAATCGATCTTGACAATCGTCGGCCTTTGTGCTACATTCCCATTGTATCGTTGATCGAAAGCGCGGACGGGAGTGCTTCCGCGATAGAAGATGTCCAACCTGCGCCTGGCCCACTCCATCGACCCTTACGCTGCGCTCAACGCCAGACGCATCGAAAGGACCGTTGTCAAACTACTCAGGTGCCAGGCACCTGGCCTGAGTAGTTGCATCATGAGAAGGAGAGGACACCGATGGGCAGAAAACGCCGGACGCGAAGGAAGCGTAGTCGAAACCCCCGCCCTACCAGACCACCTGAGCGGGCCTCCAACCCCACCACCCACTGGCTTCACGCCCTGGCCGCCATGGGTGGCGAACGGTGGGATGAGGCTGTCGCGGCCCTGCAGCGCTTCCTTGAGATGGCGAACAAGCCCGAAGACCGCCGGATAGCCTGCATTAACCTGGGCGCTTGTTACCTGGCACTGGAACACTACGACGAGGCTCTGTCCACGCTGGAAGAGGCGGAGCGGTACGCGCCGGACGACCCAGAGATCGTCCGCAGCCGGGCGGTGGTCTATGCCTGCGCGGGCCGGGTTCAGGATGCCATTGCCGCTTTCGAGGAGTTTGGCCGCCGCTGGCCGCGCCAGGCTCGTCAATTTGAGACGCGAAACGCTGTCCGTCAACTCCGCCGCATCGAGCGCGGGGAAGCTTCACCTGGCGACTACTTGGTCGGCCACCTCCAGGAACAGGTCGGCCACAACGTGGAGATGGGCGACTTTCACCTGGTGGAACGCAAGGCCCGGCGCATGATCGCCGCTAACCCGGACCGCCCCGAGGGTCATTTTGCCCTGGGTGTCGCCTGTGTGGAACAAGAGCGCTACGACGAGGGGCTGGACGCCCTTCTGGACGCTCACGACCGCGATCCCGACTATGCGCCCACGCTCTACAACGTCGGCCACGCCTACCTGCAACTGGACAAGCCGGAACAAGCCCTCCCCTGGCTGGAACGCGCCCTACGCCGGGAACCTGAGCACCTGGCCGCCCTGCACCAGTTGGGTGTAGCTTGTGAGCGACTGGACCGGCGAGATGAGGCGCTGGCCTGGTGGCGACGCGCCCTCAAGATAGACCCGCATCATTATCCGGTTCGACAACGCTTGCACGAGATCGGCCAGGGGCCGGAGCCGACCGAACCGCCGTTGCCTCCCAAGTTCGGGCAAATGAAAGCCCTGACGCCCGTCGTCAAGGACCGTATGAGGCAACCTCAGGTGCATCGTAACGGCGGCCTGACGCTCACCTACGATGGCCAGGTAGGCTTTGTGCTAGAAGACACGGAGAACCGCCGCAACGCCACCGTGTATGCCGGCGGGCCTTTTCGGATGAGCCACATCACGGACAAAGACAAAGGCGACTTGCTGGACATGATCGGTGTTGTCAAGATGGTGCTGCACGCGGTCAACGTGGAGAACACGCGGGAAGTGGCCGTGCTGGTCTATTACGCCGACCGGCCTGTCTTTAGTTACCAGGCTCGTTTCAGTCGAGGTCAAGCGGTCGAATTCGATGCCGATGGCCAATTCGTCGTCACTGAGGTACCGCGCTTTTTCAAGCTGCGCATAGATAGCGACCTTTCCACTCCCTACGGCGACCCGATGCAGGGGATGCTGATTTATCTGAAGCAGTCTCAAGAGCCGGATATTCTGATCAGCACGTTGGGATTGAAGGCTGCCTGAAGAGTGATGATGAAGACGGCGATGAAGCTGAGCAAGCTCAGCGCCGAGCCGAGCATCACACTGGACCTGACGCTGGAGTTGAGAGGAAGCGCGTAACCGCTTTCCCGCCGCGCTATTCCTCGACCGGCGCATCCGCCCGCTTCACGCCCGTGACGACGATGCTCCCGTCCTCGATCCGAATCTCGTTAAACTCAACGAAGTCGTACGCCTGGGCCAGGTAGTCCTCCAGCCGATCCAGCACCCAGTCGAGCGCCGGGTTGAGCATCGAGCCCGGCACCGGCAGCGTCACTCCCGCCGCGATCGCCCGCACGTCCGGCCTGGCCTCCCCATCCACCACCTGGAAGCCCGTCGCCGCGCTCAGGTCGAACCGGGTCGGCTCCACCACCGTCGTCGCCGCCCGCGCTTCCCCGTCCACGAACCAGATCTGCGTGTCGTCCAGGAAAAAGTCCGGCTGCCGGCTCATCGCGGCCAAGAACTGATTCACCTCGTTCTCCGTCAGTTCGAGCCGAAAATCGTCGCCGGGCGCGTACCAGGCCGCCTCCGTCTTCTCGGAGACGAGCTGGGCGTTGGGCTCGAAGATCTGCTCCACTTCGTACAGGCCGTCGGGGTCCAGCGTCATGCGCTGCCCCATCACCAGGACGACCGTCTCGCCGTTGATCTCCACCTCGGCCTGGCCTTCCTCCAGGTCGATCTGTGTCGTCCCATCCTGGGCCACCTGCACGTTGAACCGCGCGCCGCGCACCACCGTCGACGCGGTCGGCGTGTCCACCCGGAAACTGGACGCGGGGTCCACGAAGCGAACGGCGCGCACCGCCGTCTGGCCCAGCCACACCTTCAGCGCCACGTCGACCCGCTTGCCGCCTCGCCGCCTGGAGACCTGGGCGATGCTGACCTCCGTCTCCTCCTCCAGGTCGACGGTCGAGACGTCGAAGAAGCGCAGCCGCGCGCTCGACCCGCTGCCCGTCCGCACCCGGTCCTCCCGCCACAGCAACTGATTCAGGCGCGCCGGCTGCCACTGCGGCTTGTCCTCTTGCCGGGTCTGCACGACCCCCTTCATCTCCGCCAGGCTGGCGGCGTCGGCGAAGGCCACGAAGCCGAATAGCCACGAGCCGATGCACAGCATCAGCGGGACGCCGATCAGCAGCGTGATGATCGTGCGGCGCCGGGTGCGAAACAGGGGCAGGCACTTCAAACGCACGATGATGGACCGGGCGCGCTGCAGGGTGGCTGCGGGCGCCTGGTCGGTTGATCCCTGGGCGGACGTGGGATCGGACGTCTGAAGATTCTCCTCCGGTGCCATAGGTCACCTCCCAATCGGGTGCGGTGGCAGCGGCCTGGGTTCCGTCGTCGATGTCATTATATGCCGCGCACGGGCGCTGTCAAGGCCGGCGAAATGGTGGAGACTGTTCGTATCTCCAAGACCTCCGAGGTTTCGGCCCGCACAAACGCAAAAGGCCGCATTTCGTCTCTAACTGCTGGTTTTCTGACACTTCGACCGTTGAAAACCTCGGAGGTCTGGTAGCCACGGTTGATTACACGTCATCTCCAGCAGCGAACCCAGGCCATGCCACGTCGTAGTCAACAAAAAAGGGGCAGCAGCCCCCACGGGCCACCCGCCCCTCTTGTCGCCGCGACCGCTCGTACAGTCGATTACTTATTCCGTGCAGAATATAGCACGATTGCTGAGAAAGGTCAAATGATGGAGCCGGAGCCCACCGGCTGGCGCCCTCGCCGTCGTGTGATAGAATGGTCGTCCAATCCTTGACCTAACGTCACCGGAGGGGCCGATGCAATTTGAGAGCCAGGAGTCCAAGGGAAGGCAGCGCGTTCGCCGCCGGCGCCGGTTGGCCCAGGCCATCCTGGTCGGCCTGATCGTGGCGGCTGCTATCTCCCTGATGCAATGGGCCGGCCTGTTTACCTCGCTGCGCCTGGCCGCGACGGATTACCTCTATCAGGCCGAGGGCGAACCCGGAGACGATATTGTCATCGTGGCCATCGACGAGCAGAGCCTGCAGGCGCTGGGCGAATGGCCGTGGACGTTCGAGCCCTACGTCCAGTTGCTGGAGCGGCTCGATCGCGCGGGGGCCGTGGCGCTCGACGTGCTCCTGCCCGGCCCTGGCCCACAGGGCAACCCCGACGCCGTCAGGCTGCAGCAGGCGGTGCGCCGGGCGGGCAACGTCGTCCTGCCCCTGGCCGGCTCGATCCGCTACCCCAGTGAGCCGTCCGGTGGGCTGTACTGGGCCTGGAGCGAGGAGACCATCTGCTCCTTCCCGGCCCTGCGGGAGGCGGCTGCTGGCGCCGGGTCGGTCGAAGTGGTTCTCGATAGCGATGCCACCCTGCGCCGCGTCCCGCTCCTGGTGGACGTCAGGGCGGTGGGTGGCCAAGGCCAGCCGGGTGGGGCGGTTGAGACGTGGGAGGCCCTGGGCCTGCAGGTCCTGCGCCTGTGGCTCGGTCTGGGCGATGCGCCAGCTTCGCTGGAGGGCGCCCGGGTGGTCATCGGGGATGAGACCGAGATCAAATACCAGGTTCAGACCGATGTCAACGCTGCCATGCTCGTCAATTTCGTCGGCCGCCCCGGTACCTTCCCCGCCTATTCCTTCGTCGACGTGGTCGAGGATCGGGTCGACCCCGGCGCGTTTGAGGACAAGATCGTGTTGGTCGGCATGATGAACGCGCTGGTCGAGATGGACTTGCACCGCACGCCCGTCTCGGCCCGCCGCATGTCCGGCGTCGAGTTCCAGGCCAACGTGATCCACACCCTGCTCCACCATCGACCGCTGGTCCCGCAGAGCAAGGTGGGGACGACGGTCACGCTGGTGCTCCTGGCGTTGGCGTCGTCGATCGTGCTGTCTCAGTTGGGCGCGCTGCCGGGCGCGATCTTCACCGCCCTGCTGGCTGCGGGCTACTTCGTCTTCACCGGCCTCCAGTTCAACGCCGGACGGCTGCCCGACATCCTGTTTCCCTACGCCACCATCCTGGTCAACTACGCGGCCGTGATGGCCGCCCGCTTCACCCGCGAGCAGGTCGAACGCCGCCAGGTGAGCGACATCTTCGGCCGCTTCGTGTCGCCCGAGGTGCGCGACACCATCGTGAACATCGCGCTGGAGGACCCCGACCTGATCCAGCCCGGCGGGCGCGAGATGGAGCTCAGCGTCCTCTTCGCCGACATCCGGGGCTTCACCTCGATCTCAGAGCAACTGCCGCCACCGCAGGTGGTCGAGATCCTGAACCAATACCTCGACAGCATGGAAGAAGAGGTCTTCAAGCAGCGGGGCACGCTCGACAAGTACACCGGCGACGGCATGATGGTCCTCTTCGGCGCGCCGCTGGAGCAGCCGGACCACGCCGAGCGGGCGGTGCGGGCCGCGCTGGGCATGCAGCGCGCTGCCGCCGAAGTCAGCCGTCAGCGCGGCGACGTGAAATGGCACATGACCTACGGCATTGGCATCGCCACCGGCCCGGCCGTCGTCGGCCACATCGGCTCCCAGCGCCGGCTGGATTACACCGCCATCGGCGACACGGTCAACCTGGCCGCCCGGCTGGAGAGCATCGCGCCACCCGGCACGATTCTGGTCAACCGGGCAATGGTCGAGGCGGTCGGTGACGCAGCCGTCTTCGAGGAACTGGAGCCGGTGACGGTGAAGGGCAAGGCGAAGCCGATCGTCGTTTACAAAGTGTTGGGGCTGCGGGAAGACGCCGGCTGACCTACCCCAAATCCCCACACCCCTACAGGCCCGCGCGCTACTCCTTGCCTCTTGCCTCCTGCCTCCTGCCTCCTGCCTCGTGCTACCTGCGTACTCCTTACTTCCTCTTCCCCGCCCCTTGTCCCTCTGTCCCCTCGCTCACCGCGGAGCACAGTCCGCGACCGGCAAGAATTCGACCTTTCGTCGTCCATCATCCGTCATTCGCCGCTCTCTTGATCGGTTGCCGCAGCACCGTCTTCATCTTCTCCGGGGCCGTCCGCCGCGGGTCGCTCAGGTAGATTTCGTGGTGCTTGCCCGCCCGCTCGTAGCCCTTTTCCTCAATAAAGGCGTGCATGTGAGCGATCGTCGGCCCTTCGGCGTCGTATGGGCCGACGTGCATGATCTGCACCGCGGGGCCTTCGTGGTACGTCTCTAGCCGGAGCCGGGGCAGCGCGGGTGGGGCCTTTTTCTTTCCTACCTGTGCCATCGCCTCCTCAAACATCTCCTGCGTGATCCACTCCGGCTGCATGATCATCATCGTCCAGTCCCACGTGCTCTTGTCGCTTGTCGCGGTGAACACCCCCATATCCTCCGCCCACCATAGCCCCTCCAGGGGAGGCACGACGTAGTCTTTCCCGAGTTCCTTCTTGACTATCCAACACAAACGAGCTATAATAGAGGTATAAATTGGTCTGACCTGTGATACAATGCTATTGTGGTTATTTCATCAAGAGGGGGTTTCCTATGGCGCGACGCAACCTGCAAAAAGTGCACTTGCAACCAATTGAGCAGAGTACGGTGACAGAACTTGTCGCAAAGCGGCTGCTCAATCTTCTGTCAAGTGGTGTTCTGAAGCCCGGTGACAAGCTCCCTCCAGAGAGGGAACTGGCAGCGCAACTCAACGTCGGGCGCACCACGGTGAGGGAGGCCCTGAAGCTGTTGACCCTGAGTGGGCTGCTGGAGGCGAGACGGGGGGATGGCACGTATGTGCGCCATGAATTCTTCAGTTTTCTACTACAACAGTTCGAGTTCCCCTTGCTGTTGAGCGCCAACCAGGTTGATATGGTTCT